>TARA_R110001599_G_scaffold9135_3_pt1 | contig 15967 bp, 9 predicted proteins | sample TARA_R110001599 | Tara Oceans TARA_R110001599 (sample SAMEA4398360) | marine metagenome | biome: Polar Biome; feature: [MES] marine water layer (ENVO:01000295) within the mesopelagic zone...; material: water (ENVO:00002006), including particulate matter (ENVO:01000060) such as...... | reverse complement strand
TCGGCGTCCGACTGACGGCCGGCGATCTTGCCAAGCAAGACTTCACCTATTTCACCGAGCAGATGACTATCTCGTACAGCGCCGCTACGCAGCGCATGCCGAAACTCAGCGCCTTGTGCTCGAACTGAGGGCGCGGAATCGACGTAGAAGCGCGACCGGGCAACGAGCGCATCATCAATCTCGCGCGGACCGTCAAAGCTCGAGCCCACGACGTTGATATGGACGCCGGGCTTAACGTGTTCGGCAAGAAGGATAGGCGCTGACGAGGCAGTGACCGTGCAGATGATGTCGGCGTCGGAAGCTGCGTGCACGATGCTTGCGACGGCATGGGTCGGGACGCCGGTTGTCTCCTCGACTTCGGTTGCGAGGCTCTGCGCCCTGTCAGGCGTGCGACCCCATATGCGGATCTCACTCAGCTGGCGCACATGAGGGATAGCAAGCGCGTGATGGAGTGCCTGCTCACCGGTGCCGAGAATGGTGAGGATACGGCTGTCGGCGCGCGCCAGCACATCAGTTGCCATAGCGCTGGTACTGGCTGTGCGGATCGCGGTGATGGTCCCCGCTTCGGCAATGCATGCAGGTGCACCGGTTTCGGTGTCGAACACGACGACAACCCCTTGGTGCGACGGAACGAGCTGCGGGCCGCGCTCTGGTGTCACGCAGATAAGCTTTGATCCGAAAGCCGCGCCGGGACCCATCGTGCCAGCCATCACGCCGAACATCCGACCGCCATCGAGCGGAAGGACCTGGCGTAGCATCTGCTCGGAATCGCCAGCGGATAGGCGCATCATCGCCTCTTTCATCACGCCGATACAGGCGTCATAGGTCAGTGTCGACGCGATCTCGTCCGGTCTGATGATGAACATGACGTGCGTTGCCTATTCTCCGGCGCCGGGGGAGGGCCTGCCCGTGATCCATTCGCGAATGTCGGCCCCGAACGCTTTCGCGCTCTCGTCGACGGAATAGGCCATATGCCCCCCCTTGTAGAAGGAGGTTCGCACCCGGTCCAGCGGCCAGTCGGATTGCGATACGGCATAGTCGGCTGCACCGACGGTGGTCATTGTGTCCTGGTAGCCATTGCCGATAACAAGACGGAAGTCAGGATTGGCGACGAAAGCGGGATCTAGCCGCTTGCCAAACGCAAACGCCGCAAACGGCGATGGCGGGCCGTAAACCCATTCCCCGACATCGGCATAGAGTTTATAATCGTCACCCAATTCAAAACCGAATACAAACTTTACGTAGTCGGAAAATGCCTCCTGATAGGCAGATGACAGAACGCTGGCGGGATCTGCACCAGGCTCTGCCGATCCGGTATATCGTGCGTCGCTGCGGCCGAGTATCAGTCCGTCACTCTTCAGTAGTTCAACCCGATAGTCCTCTTTCGAGATGCGGTTGTTGTTTTTGATATAATAGGCGGCTGGAATGCCGGTATAGGCTTCAAGCTTGGCAGCAACAGTAGCGCGCGCTCCGGGATCGATCTGGTTGCCCCGGAAGAGCGCGGTGAGGTATTCAGTTTCGCCGAAGGCTTTCACCTCGGCCATGAAGGCACCGAATGACGTGTCAGTCTTGTCGACCTTGCCAAGTTCCCAGGCCGTCGATGCAAGAGTCGGCAGAGACACGACATAGGAAATGATGTTCTCCTTGCGCTGGGCATATTCGATGATGTTCACGGCCTGGCCCATCAGGAACACACCAGCGGCGGCATGATCCGCCCCCCGTTCCGCGAGTTGGCCGGCGACTTCAGCAGCACGGATTGTCCCGTAGCTTTCGCCAAGGATGAACACAGGCGACCCGGTTCGTCCGTGGACAGCGAGCCAGGCTTCGATGAAATTTGCGCATTGTTCGCCATCTGCGTCGACCGAGTAGTACACGGACGGATCGATACCGGCCCGGACGCGACTGTAGCCTGTCGAGGCCGGATCGAAGAACACGACGTCCGCGACATTGAGGGGCGAATAGTCATTCGGGACGAGCTGCATCCCCTTAGCCGGTTCCGTCAGGTCGTCCGGCAGAGATACTCGGTAAGGGCCAATCGCTCCGATGTGGAGCCAGAGCGAGGCGGCAATTGGTCCGCCATTGAAAACAAAAAGGACGGGGCGGTCCGCAGATGGTTGATCGGCAACATAAGAAAATGAAACGATGTCCGCTCCCCTGCCCTCGACGCCTATCTCGATAGGCAGAGTCTCAATTGCCGCCGTATAGGCTAGCGTTTCGCCGCCAAACACGCCCTTGGCAGTTCGAGACATCGGACCGGGAAAGCCCGCTGTTGCATCAGCTGATACCTGCGCCGCTTCAGGCGGCACATCAGCCGTCGCGCAACCCGTTGCCGGGACAAACATTCCCGCCAGAAAAGCAGCACAAACAAATCCCGGAAGACGTCCCGAAAACGGTTGTTTTCTGAAATTCATTTGCACTGCTTCCTCAGGGTGGAGGGACTAGAACTTGTAGTTCACGCCGGCGAAATATCTCCGACCAAGAATATCTCCGTAGTTGAGCGTCGGATAGGACGGACCTTCATCGGTAAAGTTTGTCACGCCGGCTCGGAGCGACAGGCCGTTTTCGAAAGCATAGATTGCCGACAGGTCGTGCGTGATATTCTTTTCGATAAATGGGTTCGCGTCATTCTCGATGTTGGCGCCTTCAACCCGAAGGGCATCATCGAGATAGTTGAGTTGGTAGGAAAGCCGCAGCGGACCATTGGAATAGCCGGCATTGAAACGCGCCGTCCAATCGGGATTTGCCACAGTATCATCGGTTCGACTGAATGTCGTGCCAGTTACCGAGGTGCTGAACTCCGAGACGTGAGTGGCCTCGAGGCCAAGCGAAACATCTCCCGCAAGCGACGATGCAACGTCCTTGAGATCGAAGCCGTAATTCACGTAGTAGACTTCACCCTTGAAGATGATCTGCCCCGCATTGAAGGTCGTCGTCCGCCCCGTTGCGACCGTACCAGCGGGGTTAGACCCGTCGGCAGCCTGGAGACGGGTGAAGGTCGAACAGACGGCATCTGATGGCGAGGCACTGTCATAGCACGCAGCCATGAAGTCTTCAGTCGTGAATGCCGAAAGGCCGTCGGTCAGCTCAATCTCGATACGGTCAACCGACACGGTGAGACCCGGAATCACCAGTTGATCGAACACCAAGCCATACGTCGTCGTATCGGACACTTCGTTGCGGAGATCGGCATTGCCGCCTGTTTCGATGGTCGTGACAGAAAAGTTTTCTGCCGGATCCTGGAAAGTTGTCAAATCGCCATATTGCGGATTCGCTGCCCACTCCGCTTCACAATTCGCGCGGCGGATGGCTGGATTCGCACCCGCATCGATCCGATCGGCATCGCACGGGTCATACCCGGCATTGCCGACAACTGATGTCGACGGCGCGAATAGCTGATTCAACGTGGGTGCGCGGAAGTTTCGGCTCTTCGTCGCCCGCAGCGTGAAGCCGTCAACAACTTCCCAACGGCTGCCAAGGCTCCAGACAGCCTCCTCGCCGGCAATCGAATTGTCAACAAAGCGGTACGTGCCGTTGATCTCGAATTCCTGCACGAAGGGCAACGTGACATCACCGCCGAAAATCGGCACCAGAACCTCTGCCGAGAATTCGTTGGTGCTATAGTCGCCAGAAGTAGGCACTTCGAGCGTACCAGTCCCGATCAGGCCAAGCTGGTTTGCGCTGAGTGGCGTGAAACGAGCATCTTCGCTACGCGTCTCATAAGCAAGCACCATGTCGATGGCGCCAGCCGGCAGCTGATAGATTTCGGTACCGATCGTGGCAAGGAAATCGAACTGTGTATTCTTGTAGTCCTGCCCCGACATGACCGACACGTACTGCGATGCATCTTCGCTGATATTGCCTGCGCCAAACGGGTTTAGCGGCGCACAGTTTGGATCATCGTTCGTGGCATCGGCATCGGCATTGATCGAACAGACAACTTTTCCGGTGCCATCGTCCACGGCACGTACTGCCGTGTTGAACTTCGAGACATCGGCGTCCCATACACGTTGCGAACCATTGACTTCGGCAAAGCTGCCGGAAACCGACCAGTAGAAGTTGCGGTCGGCTGCATCAAAGTCACCATCCAGGCCAAGCTGAACGCGCGCGATCTCGGTTTCGTTCTTCTGGATGTTGCTGGGGAACAGATCGTCATAGAAGTGACGCGACAGCCAGAGCGGCGCGCCGAAGGCAAAGCCCGGATTGGCGGTCGAGAGCGATGCGATGGCACCATCGGTCAGATATGGGTTGCTGGCCGTGAACATGATTGCACCAAGCGCCGGATCGGTCTGGTTCAGGACAGTACGCGCATACCCCTGCGGGATGCTCTCGGCTTCATTCTTTGCGTAAAGCATCTCGAAATTTAGCCGCAGATTCGGGGCGAGATCATAGTGGCTGACGAGGTTGGCGCTGAGCCGGTCCACACCCGTGCGCAGACCCGCGAGGTCACTGTAGCGCGTGCCGTCGCCACCTTCGGCAAACGGGATGCCGATGATGTTGCCGGGATTGTATGGAATGACCGATCCATCGGGCGAAAACTGGATCGGGGAACCACCGAGCGTCGTCTGCAGGAAGGGGGGCGGTGCCGGGGCATTATAGATCGTGCCGTTTCCGTTGAAGTTCCAGAAATAGGCCGGGATGACTTCTGTCAGCGAAGGAATGCCATCATCCGGGCCGGTATCATCCGGATTGCCAGACGTGATGCGCGAACGATTGGAAGCGGTAAAGTCGGAGAAGCGCGCGACTGGCGAACTGGAGCTTTCGACGTTCACGGCGACGTTGCCGCGATCATTGTCGAAATTGGTCCCGGCCGTCAGGCGCCAGGATGTCTGCTCATAATTGCTTTGCTCGGTTTCGCCATACTGCAGGTCGAGTTCGACACCCTCGAAATCGTCCTTGAGGATATAGTTCACCACGCCGGCAATCGCGTCAGAGCCGTACACAGCTGCGCCGCCGGCCTGAACCACTTCGATCCGGTCAATCAGACCTGTGGGAATGATGTTCGCATCGACCTGGGCATCGCCAAGGCCACTGGATGTCGTAACAAAGCGACGGCCATTCACTAGCGTCAGTGTGCGCCCGGCGCCTAGGCCGAACAATTCGGCGTATTGCTGCCCGTCACCGCTGTTGCTGCCATCACCGGCAGCTTGATTGAACTGCGGGACAAGCGACGTGATCTGGTTCAGGGCATCAGCTGCACTGTTCAGGCCTCGCTCGGCAAAAACATCATTGTTCAACGTCGTGACCGGCGCCGAAGTAGACGCCACTTCACGACGAATACGCGAACCTGTGATCACAACAGTTTGCAAGGTCGCCGTTTCATCTTCAGCAGCCGGCGCCGACAGGGTTTCCACTTCGGGCTCCTGCGCATAGGCAAGCGGCGAAACCACTGCAGGAACAAGCGCGACCATGGCGCAAGTGCCCAGCAGGCTTTTCAACATCACATCATTCTTCATCTCGAACCCCTTATGTTCAACTGTCCATCGGCCCTGCACCCACGCGTTTGCCAACTTCCCGACTGCCATCACGCTAGGAAGAATATGACGGATTTTTTATCCTATTTGGGACGATCCCATCGGGAACTCAGCAACAATTATTCTCCAGATAATGCCCGGCGAATATTTCATTCACTCGTCACAGGTATCGCGCGCGCCGCTCCTGCCGCGGAGCGATGGCGCATAATCAGGTAGTACACGCAACCCATGAAGGCCCAGGCCAGCAACAAGGCGTAGGGACGCCAATCCGCTGACCAGCCCGCAATAATAATAAGGATGCCCAGCCCTACCCCAGCCACGGCGAGCGCATAGATCATCCACTTCGTAGGCCGGAAGCGGGCCGCCTCGTACAGGTCCGGGCGCCTGCGCAGCAGGCCGACGGCCGCAAGACATGTCGCGCTATACTTGAGGATCGTCGGAATGTTTACAGCCAGGAACAGAAAAACCAGGTTTTCCGGCAGGAACAGGCCGACACAGCAAAATGCAAAGGCGCAAATGATCGCAGCCAGCGGGACGTCATGTTTGCCGGAAACCTTTGCCAGTGCTGCTGGCAACATGCCTTCACGGGCCATGGCGTAGAGAAAGCGCGACATGATGATGAAAGTCGCATTGATCGAACTGCCAATCGCGACGACAGCGCTTGCGACGATAAGGTAGCGGCCAGCAGGACCGAACGCGGCGATGCCCGCATCGAGCAGCGGTGCCGACGATGAACCGAGCTTCTCGGGACCCAGTACGCCTAGAGCGGCAACGGCCACAAGCAGGTAGACGATTGCTGTAAGCACGATGGATATAGATATACCAAGCGGAATTGATCGCGACGGGTTCTTCACCTCGCCCCCCACTTCCGTGGCACTCTCAATGCCAAGGAACAAGGAAATAAGCAGGGGCACGGCTGCGAAAACTCCCAGCACACCGTGGCTCGCAAAGGGTTCGAAATTGGACATCTGGATCGAGGGAACACTGCCGAATGCGAACAGGGCACAAGTACCGAGAAGGATTGCCAGCATCACGCCCTGGCTCCTCGCTGCGGCGGACACGCCCAGCACGTTGACGACGAGGACAAAAACCAGAAGCCCGAACATGGTCGGTTTGAGTGGCAGTGCCACAAACGCTCCGGCATAGGAGACAAGGACCATGGTCAGGACAATGACGGCAGACGTGCTGCCGGCGATCCGGAGCCAGCTGATGATAAACCCCAAAAACGGGTGAACGAACCTGCGCGGCCACTCGTATGAGGCTCCAGTCACGGGCACTGCTGCGCCCATGAAGCCGTAGATTATCGCATAGATCAACATGGGAACCATGGCGAGCAGCATGGAGACGATCATCGCGGCGCCAGCCAGTTGTGTCGCGGGCGCGAGGACCGAGTAAACCGAAACGCCAACAGCCGTACCGAGGCCAAGAGCAACAATGCCCGTCACGCCGATATCACGGCGAAGTTCCTGTTTTGGGGGCGCGCTATTTGGCATTGATGCTGTTCTCTGCAGGTTCATCGGCGTTTTCGATAAGCTCGCCGTATTCCTGAAGCCCGGCTGCCAGGCGCTCAAGGCCATTTTTCAGCTTGTCGGCGTCCAGAGCGAACCCAATACGAATATGGCCCGCCATTCCGAAACACTCGCCTGGCACGACAACCACGCCATGGCGGGCGATCAACCACCGCGAGAGAGCCCGTGTATCCGTCACGCCGACCACTTTCGGAAAGCAGGTACACCCTGTCAGAGGCAGCTCAAGCTCGAGGAGCCCGCGATCAACCATGCCTTGAAGCGCCTTTTCGGTAACCGGAAGGGACGCTTCCATGACGGAGCTGCGCCAAGTGTCATATTGGTGCGCGATTGCCAGCACTTCCGCTGCCACGCAGTGGGAAAGCTTCGAAACGCCAAAATCAACGCGGTCGCAATGGGCTTTAAGACGGCTCATGACATCACCACTGGCGAAAATCCAGCCACAGCGAAGCGCGCTCAGACCGAACGTCTTTGTCAGGCTGCCAATGCGGATCACGTTGGGATGGCGCTCTATGTCGAGGCCTGCCGCGCCGATGCCGGCATAGTCCTGATAGACCTCATCGATCAGGAGCAGGACGTTCCTGTCGTTGAGAGCCTCAGCCAAAGCAGCAAGAACATCCGACTCGACCAGAACGCCGCTTGGATTGTGCAGATTGCTTAGCACAACCATACGTGTGGCGGGCGTTAGCGCTTTCAGGACCTCACTGATAATGATCTCGAAGCACGGGGCTTCCCGCCGGAAAAACCCGAATTCCAGATCGGCATCGCGGGCACAGTTCGCGAATATGTCGAAGCCGGGCTGCTCGATCAGAACTGTATCGCCCGCCGACAGCAGCGCACCAAGTGCCAGTGACACTGCGGTCGTCGCACCTGTTGTGCAACGGATATTGCCTGCTCGCACATTGTAACGCCTCGCGAGGTGGGAGACGATATCAGGATGGCTACGCATGAAAACGCTGGTGAAACTACTCGGCGGCCCAGAGCGAAACGCGCGCAAGGTCGTTTCGGCCAGCATCGTCGTCGGCTCCGGAACGGAACTCTCGAACAGACCAATCTGCCCCGGCGCGCCGGAACGCATCAGAGCAATCGCATCGCGTACCCAGTGCGCATAGCTGAACTGGCTGCCTTCGGCGAAGGTATTAGTGAATCCGCTCAAAGCTACTGACCTCATATTTTGACCCACAATCCCGAGGCCAGAAACGGGCTCCCTCTTTCGGTCACTTGGTCCGAGAATAGTTCCGACCGTGAGAAAATTTATGCAAAGCCAGCCGTTGGGACTGCGCTGCGCGCATAAATGATCTTGCGAGGGCCGAGCTGACGACGAACATTGGCCCGGACCGGCTTCAGCTTCAGTCTTCCTCCAAACAGGAGTCTGGTGCAATGTCGGGTGCGGGAGCCCAGCGTATCCCCTCAAAGCGCTTACCGTCGCGTTCGAATACAGTCCGCTCGCCGACGACACATCGCCCGAAACTGTCCGGAGCCGGGAAGAAGGTCATGCCATCGGTATGAAGGGCCTGAACAAAGGCCAATTCGTCATCCTCCAGTACATCGGAAACGAACTGGCTCCAGGCTGAAGTGGTCAAGTCAACGTCCCCGGCCTCGCGCGCCTTCAGGACCGGGCCAAGAAAATGGTGCAGGCCGGCTTGGCCTCCCGACGCCTTGCGAAGCCGCGAATCGAGATCGGCAAAGTAAAGCGCGCCGCGCTGGTATGGCACATGACGTATCTCGTCATCTCCGAAACCCACTTTCTTTATATCGCCGATCGACCAGTCACGCGCCTTGCCGGTGTAGTATTTATAGCTCAGCGCGTTGAGGCCAGCCACGTATTCTTCGAAGGAAATATGCCCCGACCGGAAAGGAAGCGTGTATTCAAAATACGTAGTCAGCCCTTCTGAGAACCAGTTCGTATCAATCGCGCCGCCGCTGAGCGAGCCGGACCATTGGTGCAGAAGTTCATGGACAAAGGTGGTTCTGGGACTGTCACCATCCACCTCTCCCTCAACCAGAGGCCCGCGCGACAGCATGAAGGAATTTGCGAGTGCCGTGCCACCGCCATAAGGCGGAGTGTCCAGCAAACGCATGAAAACGCGGTAGTCGGGCGCCGGGTCCAGATGGTCGAAATAGGTCTCGAAATAGGTATACATCTCACTGGTGAAAGCCATTGCGGCCCGCTCATCGAACGGGAAATCACCGAGCCAATAGGCGTGGAACTTGCTGTCGGTACCGGGATCCGGATATCGTTCGGCAGGACCGGCCATGATCCAGCCCTGCATCAGGTTGTAGGGTGGCCCCGGTACCTCGACGTGCCCTTCCCCGAATGTCGTGACGCCGACTGACGGCTTGTCGAAAGCGGTCAGGTCCCAGTCCAGAGAAGAGATTTGTGACGCCGCATTCTCCGGCACTAGCAGGAATCCGGCGCCTGCACCGCTGACACCACCTGCCGAGGGACGGATGCCAAAGGCGGGACCGCGCGGGCCACCCTCGGGCTGCACAAGCGCGCGATAGCTGATCTTTATCGGGAACTCGACGGATCGCTCGGCTGTCCAATGGCGAAAATACGGATAGCCGCCGGGAACCGGCTCATCATCCTGCAATGTGAACGCGACGGCTCCTTGAGCGTCTGTCACCTTCAGTTCTGTGACGCGGTCTGCAATGTTCAGTACGTTCACGTAAACAACGGGAGCCATCAGTTTGAGGTAGTCAGCACCTGGTTCGAGACCGCCAGTCAGCAGGGACTCCACCTCGATCGCATCCACATCGCCATCCGCGTTGACCGTCGGATGAAGCCTCATGCTGAAGCCGGGCGTGGCCGGTGCAAGTTCGGGCGCGGAAGGACCTGACGAACCTTGGCACGCAGTGAGCAGACCCGCACAAAGGCCTGCTACCACGAAAATGAATGGGGCCGGCATTCGGCCCGCACCTTCTCGCCGCATCGCTTTGTATTGAAGGGCCATTCGGATCTCCTGCAGTAGTGTGTCAGCGTGCAGCCTCTCAGGAGGGGGACGCAAGAGCTAATCCATTGCCCGCCAAGATGGCTTGATCGCGCATAATTTCACCGCCAGATTTTGCGGGGGAGCATACATCTTGCCAAAGGCTGCCCCGGAGAATTGCGGACGCGTCATGCGCCAGGGATTGCGATCGGGAATAGGCTTGCCCGACTCGTCCGGAATGCGCGCGCAATTTGACTAAATAATGCAACCGTGTGCGCTAGAGTTGCACCATATGGGGCGCACGCCCCTGCCTGCCCAGAGGACCGCCCATGCCACCCTTTTCCCTCCGCCGAGTCCAGCCTGCCCTTGTCTCACTCAGCGCCATTGCCTTGCTCAGCATCGTTGGGTGCATGAGCACCAAGTCGGAAAACCCGGTGGCGCCTATGGCAGATGTCGCTGCGCCAGTCATGGAAATTTCCATCCACCCTCACCTGTCGCCTGCGAGCAAAGTCAACTCCGTCGATATCGACATGTTCATTCCCGCACCGCAGGCCAAGGGGGGACAGCCATTCCTCTCAATGGCAATCATGCGGGTCATGGCGCCGGGCGCACTGGACGATCCGTCGAGCCTCATCGCCCAAGACGAACTCGGTTCACTTCCACTGGCAATTGAGGAAGACCCCGAAGATCCGTCAAGCTTCCGGCAGGACCGACGCTGGATTCCTGGGCGCGATACGGCGGGCGATGTTCATGTCAGCTACACGATCAAGCCACGCTTGATCACGCCCGGTACACGGCCCGGTCCGCTGATCGACACGCGCACAGAGCTTTCGGGCTTTTACGGTTCGGGCAATACGATGCTCGCCCTCCCGTTGGTCGGCTGGCCACGCGAGGTCCGGCTGGAGTGGGACCTGAGCGAAATGCCAAAGGACGCTCGGGCGGCGTCTAGCCTGGGCCTGGGCTCTGCGGAATCCGAGGTCACGTCGGAGAACCTGAACAATACTTTCTTCATGGCGGGCCCACTCAAGAGCCAGCCTGAGACAGGGGTCGGTGAGTTCGTCGTTTACTGGATGACGCCGGCAGCCTTCGATCTGGAAGGTGCCGCGCAATGGTCCAAGACGGCATACGCCTACTTCACTGACTTTTTCGGGCAGGATGTGCCTGCCTTCCGTATCTTCATGCGCACGACAGAGCGTTTTCAAGGCGGAGGCGGCGGCGGGTTCAATTCCTTTATCTTCGGCACGGTCGATGGCGAAGATCGCGCCCCCGATGAAGTCCGGTCGTTGCTGGCCCACGAAACGCTGCACCATTTTGTTGGCGGCTATGGAGATGGCGGCGGCGCAGGTGGCCAGCAATGGTATTCGGAAGGTGCGACCTCGTATTATACGATCGTCCTACCGTATCGTGCCGGTCTTACCAGCACGACGAATTTCATCGATGCCTTCAATGCGCACGCGGAAAACTACTACACCAACCCGCGAAGCAACCTCTCCAATGACGAGATCACGGCGCTCTTCTTCTCCGACTCTAACGCGCAGGTCGTACCGTATAATCGCGGCCCCCTCTATTTCGCCCTCGTCGACGCCCGCATGCGTGCGGCGACAGGCGGTGACAAGCGAGTCGACGACCTGATCTTCCGCTTCATCGAGGAGCGCGACGGCGCCATCGACGCAGTAAAACTCTGGAGGCAGATAATTGTCGATGCACTCGGCGAAGCTGGCGGCGCAGAGTTTGACAGCATGATGCAGGGCACGCCACTCGATTTTCCCGAGGACATGTTCGGTCCGTGCTTCCAAGGGATGCCCCAGAAATTGCAGGCCTTTTCATTGGGCTTTCGACCCTATGTCGACGACGCAAGTGTAACGCGCGCTGGTCCCGTGACGGCGGACTCTCCTGCCGACAAGGCCGGGATCAAGCGTTTCGACGTGATCAACAATGCCGATGTCCTCCATGCCGCGCAGGACGGCCGCCCCGGCGAGACGATCATACTGGACATTACGCGCGACGGCGCGCCGCTCAACTTTGAAGTTGCGCCCTGGACTGCGCCCTCGACCGGGCTGCAATGGCAGCGGACAAATGTGGACGAGGACGCCTGCGGTCTATGAGTTCCATCGTAGCCGCAGCCCCTTGGAAGGGTAAAGTCGCTAGCGTGAGGCGAATGCGAACTCGCCCCTGATCCATTTACTCTGGATAGACGGCCCTCGTCTGCGCCTCAGGCGCGGTATGAGCCGACAGAGCAACCCCTAAAGAAATACGTCTGTCAAAATAGCCGTCACATTATCCGGCGCTCCATTTTCCAAGGTGCGGCTGATGAGGCTATCTGTTGCCGTTTGAATATCCCTGTTGCTTGTCAGCTCGAGAATCTGAAGGTCATCAACAACCGACGTCAAACCATCTGAGCAAAGAAGAAATCTGTCACCCGGCTCCAACTCGCCGTTTGCGGTTTCAAGTAGCAGCTCAGCACTGGCTCCAATCGCTCTGGTTACAACGTGAGCCCTGGAATGGTGCCGCGCCTCTTCTGCGGAAATTTCCCCTGCATCGATGAGCGCCTGCACAATACTGTGGTCGGAGGTGATACGGCGCAAACGCCCCTTCCTCAGGAGGTAAATGCGGCTATCACCGGCCCAGGTGCAGGAATAATAGCCACGGCATGCCGTCAATACAGCCACAGTAGCGCCCATGGGGCCTCGCGAGCTTCCCCGTGCACGCACCAGTAGCTCGTGATTCGCCTGCGCCAGTTCCCGGGCCACTTCAGTTCGCAAGGCGTAGGCCGTCTCAGCGCGGGCGATGCGGCCTAAGCGCCCGATGACCATGGCACTGGCAAAATCGCCGCCATTATGCCCGCCCATGCCGTCTGCCACCGCCCACAACGCGGTGTCCGGGTTTTCAATGAACGCGTCTTCGTTGAGCTTTCGCACCAGCCCGCGATCCGTCCTGCCAACAGACCTGAACCGGAAATTGCGCGAACGAGCGGTCACACTGTTCGCGGCTTTCAAGGGTAATTGCCGGCTCATTCACTCTGCTCCTTCGCGTTCAATTCTCTGGAGCGTAGCTCGTAGCCGCGTTTGAAGGCGACGTTGACGATACTTTCCCCATCATTGAAGGGATCGCTGGAAACGTCTGCATGAAGAGACTTCAATCGACGCCATGACGCCTCGGAGCGTTCCATGAACAACGGTGCTTTCGCTTTGGCTTCTGCTTCTACCGCTTTCGGGTCGAATTGTTCGAGCAGGCACGAAACCGCCTCCCTTGAACCGGCAACCAGGCACAGGGAATGACCCTTCAAATCTTCAAAGCATTCTTTGACAGCATCAGAGCCATTCAGGAATCCACCAGTACGTTCGCAAATCAAATCGACGGCAAGTCGATGAGTAGGAGCCCATTTTAGCGGGTTGTTGGCGGTCGCGCCGATCGTGGTGCGCTCAAGGCTATAGTCGGATTTCACCGATGCCCTCTCGCTCATCAGATCACCTAGTCCAAGCACAACTTGTTTATAAATCTCTCCGAGCCGACGCATGATTTCAATAGGATCTTCGCTCGTCAGGTAGGACGGGTCCAGCTGAGCGCCTTCGCAAAACGCTTCAAGCATGACAACTTCGCTTGCGGATTCGGATTTGTCCGAACGGCGGTGGTGTTGCGGCTCACGCTCTGTCCACTGCTCGGGTATCGCGTTTGAACGTGCCTCGCACGCATCATTGCGCAAGGGAGCGCTGTTCATGCTGGAGTCGCCCAGATCTCCAACCGAATTTCGATCCGCATCGACAACAAGAACAAAATGCCCGATCTGTAGCGTCTCGCCAGTCGCAACACTCATCTCCACGCCGGGCTCAATGCGTTCCCGCCCTGCACCAATATAAACTCCATTCGCGCTGGTATCACGCACGTATACGCGCCCCTCGCGGGCAGAAATCGTACAGTGAAAGCGTGACAGTTGGCGGTCGGAATCATCGATCACCCATACCGCGTTGGAATCCCGGCCGACGGTCACTTCTCCGTCGCCCATGATGTAGGAGTCGATCTGACGGCCAAGATCGTCCGCTCGAAACAGACGTAGCGTAATCATCGAGATACCACCGCAAGTTTCGTCGGCGTCACCGCAGTTGCATCGTTGCCTGGTTCATTCAAAATAACCGTCTCCGCAGGTCCCGGAACGGTTCCGGATTCGGACTCGTCGCGCGATTGCACCGAGACCGCAAATGCATTGAAGCTGTCATACAGTTGGCCGAATTCGTCTTTTCGTTGATGCGAGATCAGAAAATCGACATCGCCAGCTGCGGCGTCGCGCAACGCCACCCTCAACCGACGAAGCGGCAGCAGCAATGTCCGCGCTGCCAGATAACTCAGGCAACCGACCATCGCGACGACGAGGACGCCCAAGCCGATCAACATGTTGCGCATGTGTGCCGCAGCCGAGATCAACTCACTTTTCCGCATGCCGATTTCGACCGAACCGAAGTTTCGTCCAGAATAGCTGATCGGCTGTGTGAAGCGAAAAACCTCCGTGCCATCAGCACCCTGGATTGTACTTACGCCTCCACCCGTTTCGCCGACCGGCACTGCATTATCCTGGAATTTCATATCTGTCGTGCCGACCAATGCAGGGTCAGTAGCGGCTCGGATCACGCCATTGCCATCAACAACGGACATATATGTGACATTCGGATCTGACGAGGCCGTATTGATGAACGCCTGGACGGGAAGCCAATCTTGCGTTGTCTCAGGCAGTGAAGAATTCTCCACTGCATGAAGCGCGGTGTTGGTTGCAACGAACGAAGCAATCGATGAGCCCGACGTCACCGCAAGCCGCGCCATCGTCTTGTTTTGACGATCGACAACGAATGAACCCGCCACAAACAGAAAGGCGACCGAAATCGCGCAAGCCGACATTGTAAGGCGTAGTTGCAGCGAAATTCGTTGGCGCCGACCCTCCGCGAACACGGCATCATGGCTGTCTTTCTCGCGTCTCAGCGCTTCCAGAAGCGTTCCGCCGCTCGAAAAGCGTCGCTCGGGTTTTTTCTCCAGCAACTTCCTGACAATGAATTCCAGTCCACGCGGACAGGCGGGACTCGTATTGATCGGCGTAGGATCCTGCTGGGTAATCTGTACAGCAAGAGTGGCAATGCCGGTCCCGTTGAAAGCTGGACGCCCGGTCAACAGTTCGTACAGGACCGCGCCGACAGAAAACAAATCTGAACGGCCATCAAGCTCACGGCTCAAAGCTTGTTCAGGGCTCATATATCGGGGGGTGCCAAGGACTTGTCCCATTTGGGTCATCACGCCTTCTGCCGCGTCTGCGGGGCCGCCTTCTGCAACGCGCGCGATCCCGAAATCGAGGATCTTGATTGTACGACCGTCCTGCCCAAGCATGATGTTTGACGGTTTTATATCGCGGTGAACGATGCCCATGCCATGAGCATAGTTCAAGGCATCCGCCAATTGCTGGCCAATACCAATCACCGTGCCGATTGCAAACTGTCCGCGCGCCAGCAAGGCATTGTCCAACGAATCCCCCGCAAGGAGTTCCATCGCAATATAGGGATATCCTGCTGCGTCACCCACGTCGTAGATCGTCACGATGTTCGGATGCGACAGAGCGCCCGCAGCACGCGCTTCGCGTATGAAGCGCTTCGCGTATTCGGGATTTTCGCAATATTCTTGCTTGAGAACCTTGATAGCCAAAACACGGTCGATCTTGGGATCGTATGCCCGGTACACCTCAGCCATGGCACCTTGTCCAATGCGCGCCTGAATTTCATATCGGCCAACACGTTTCATGCGTTTACTTCCATCTGATCGAATCTCGCGACGTCTTCTGACGCCACCTCGAGGATCTAATTTGTTTTGCTCAGCGCCTGTTGAATACGTTCGACCTTTGCCAGGTCCGCCGAGATATTGGGATTGTTGCTGTCGAGTGATTGGGCGCGCCGGAGCAGCATCACGGCGCGGTCAGAATCCCCGGTGTTCAATTGCTCGAGCGCCTGCAGGCGCAGAGATTTCGCCGCCGCGACATCTTTGGGAGAAGCTACCTTGACCGACTCAC
>TARA_R110001599_G_scaffold54320_2_pt1 | contig 15967 bp, 20 predicted proteins | sample TARA_R110001599 | Tara Oceans TARA_R110001599 (sample SAMEA4398360) | marine metagenome | biome: Polar Biome; feature: [MES] marine water layer (ENVO:01000295) within the mesopelagic zone...; material: water (ENVO:00002006), including particulate matter (ENVO:01000060) such as...... | reverse complement strand
ATCCGACCCCAAGGAGTGCCAGCCCGTTCTTATGGTTTCACTATGGACGGAGAAAACCGCCTGTGGGTTGGCGCTCAGTCTGATGGCGTAAACCGCTACGACCCATACCACGATGCCAACGGCAATCCAATCCAAGACCCACTTAGAGGTGGAGGTGCGTGGCGTCATTCTTCTTGCGGTGGTAATCGCTGCTATATGCGAGGAGCAGGTGCTGACGCTGAAGGGCGTATCTGGTTTGCCGACAACACAACAGGAATGATTGGCTACAGAGTCAACACAATGCAACTCATCGGTCAGTTCAGTATCGGTGGAGGCACAACAGGTGCTGGCGTTGACTTCAATGGCTTCATCTGGGGCGTTGCTTCTGGCGGATACACGGGAAGAATAGACCCAAATAATCCGAACGACGTAAGAAGAGTGACCGTAGGTTCAGGACCTTACACTTATTCAGACTTCACAGGCTTCGGACTAAGAAACTTCACGGCTCCTCGTGGCGGATATAAAATGATTGTTGAAGGCTGTGAGAAGCTTGACACCGACTGGATGACACTAGACGCTTCTACAACTTTACCACCAGATACCAGAGTAGAGTTCAGAATCAAGGTAGCAGAGACCAGAGATGAACTGGCTGACCCAGCAATCGCTGTCTTTGGTCCTTGGGTAAGTTCGGCTGATGGGCAAAACGAATTGCCAGCAGACCTAAATGCACTACCTCCTCATCGCTTTGCAGAAATAGAAATCTTTTTAGTTTCTACTGACCGAGAAGCCACACCAATTCTACGAGGGGTTGACCTGCGCTTCCAGTGCCAAATAGAAGAATGAGACAAAATTATGAGAGCCGGCGATTTGGTAAGGTTTAGGCAGTGTATTTTTCATGGAGAACCTAAGCAATATACTGATTGGAAAGTCGGACTACTGCTAGAATATACTCCTTGGATGAAAATAGGCAAGATAAATTACAATGGAAAAGTTGTATCAGTTCGAGCAAATGATATTCAGATACATAAACGGGCGAAAAGAGTGTAGCAATACTATTTAATCATAGTCCTTGGAGGACCTAAGATGAAAATAACAAAAACAAAACTTAGACAAATCATCAAAGAAGAACTTCAAACCGAATTATTTGGGTTTGGCAAGAAAAAAGAAAAAGGTGCTGCCCCTGCTCCGAGTAAAGGAAATGATCAGCAACTCACAGACATTCTTCTTAGACTCACTAAGATGCGTGACGCTAAAGAACTTGCGGCACTGTATAACGAAAATCCTGGGCTCTTTACTTCCGCTGTTTTTCTTGGCGTTGAAGGCTTGCCAAAGTCCAATAGATTTAGGAATCCGCTCCAGCAAAAGTATAAACCATATATCGATAAGCTCAACAATAAACCGATAGATCAGGATAATCTTAGCACATTCGGAGATGAAACAAAGAAGTTTGTTTTTGCCTTGCAGGATTATGCTAAAGATGAAATGGATCCAAATCTTAAGCAACTAGCTAAAAACTTGGAGAACATAAGGTGAAAATTAAGAAATCAGTACTTACCGAGATTGTAAGAAAAGTAATCAAGGAAAAAAACTTTGATGCTCAAAAATTCCCATTCCCTAAGGCGGACACCTCTGGAAAGTATGCTAAGTATGTAGCCCAAGCTGGAAGACCAGATGTAGATGGTTCAGCCGAGGACGACAAAGTAGAAGCGAACACCGAGTTTGAGTCGGCTGCTTCAAAGCTAAATCCCTCTCAAAAGGAAATTAAGTTAGGTCAAGCTCTTGGTATGGCTGTTTCTATGATAGGCAAGTTACCCGGACCTTTCAAAGACGGACCCGGCGGCGATCTTGGTGCAGTTATATCTAAAGATAACTACATTATGGATGGACACCATCGCTGGGCTGCTTCTATTTTTTCTGAAGGTCCAGGAATAAGTTTGGGTGGAACACAAATTGATATGGATGGAGAGAACCTAGTTAAGGTTCTAGCTCTTATGGGAGACGCTTTTCATCCTGGCGAGAGAAAGGACCCTTCTCCGCATAATATTATGAATGCTACTGCTGATGATGTCAACAACTTTGTGAACAAGTTTGTAGAAGAAGGTATTGGTGAATTTGTCGATGCCGACACCGCTAAAAGAGTGTTGGAAGAACGCTTTGGCAGTATAGAGAAAGCAAAGACTCACTTTATCTCCCAGCTTCAATATATCCAAAAGGATCCACCCACTTGGGCAAAATCAAGAGACAAGATGCCTGTCCTGGAGCCCAAGGTTAAAGAGCCAGAAAAGGTTGCTAATGCAATGAGGGCTGGAAACGTAGACGTTTACTCGCCATACGCTCCTGAAGATGAAGAAACTGAAGAACCCGCAAACAGAAAAGACCAAAGCTGGTCAGGACTTAGTGTAAAAAATTGGAGAAACAAATGAAACTCACTAAAGAATACTTAATTAAAGTTATTAAAGAAGAAATTAATAAAACTGTTGAAGAAGCCGCTGGCGACACCGCTGCGCTTGAGATGTCTGGAGGCAAAGAAGGATTTGATTATACCCCAGGAGGCAGACAAAGAACTGATTCGAAGAAGATGTCAGCAGATGCAGGCGCTGCCGAGAAGGGACTGGACAAACAAGCCCAGCTAAAAAGATTATTGTCTAAAGTTGATCGTAGAGAAGAGTTAGAGCAAATGTTGCCTGTTTTTATGGGTGCCTTGGGTGATAAATTGAAGCCAGGTGATATCAAGCGTGTTTTGACGCAGTACATACAAAAACTGTAACTTACTTCAAAACAAACTACTTATCTCTATAAGGGAGGTACTGTAGATATGCAGGAAAAAATAGACCAATGGCTCGGAAAATGGGCCTCACGAAAACTAATAGTATGGGGAACCTCCACCGCTTTCTTGGCGGCTGGATCAGTTACAAGCAGCGACTGGGTGGCTGTGTCCCTTGCTTACATAGGACTTCAGGGTGCAGCAGATATTGCTGCTAAGTGGAAACACGGCTGATGAAGAGACTATGGTTTAAAGCCAAAGAGATTTGGTGGAAAATTATACTGGGGGTTGTTGTAGTGGCAGCCCTCTTAATTTACTTTTACCGTTTGCTTAGACCAACGGAAGATAAAATGGAATATTTGGAAGCTATAAAAACAGAAGCCACAGCAGCCTTAAAGGAAAATGAGTTGCGTGGTAGACTTGAGAAAGATAAGATTGGAGCAATCAAGGGAGTCTTTGAAAGTCGTCTTAAGGATACAAAGAAGATAGACGACCGAGAAGAACGATTGAAAGCTTTGATCAGACTTCACAAGGAATTGGACATTTAAGGAGAATAAAATGGTAGACATTCCTACACTAGATATTGAGGATTACGATCCCGACCTAAACGAAGAAGAAGAGGCTGTTGAGGATAAGTCTGGCGGCGCTCTTACTTATGCTATTGTTGGCGCTGGTCAAGGCGGCGGTCGAATGGCAAAAGCGTTTTATGATATGGGCTATACCAAGACTGTCGCTGTCAACACAGCAAGATCAGATCTTAACGGTTTAGATATCCCAGAAGAGCAAAAGTTTCTTGTAGACGAGCATGGCGAGCAAGGTGCTGGCAAGGATCAGGCTAAAGCCCAAGCAGCTATTGAGCGCAAAGAGCAAGAAGTTTTCAATCTGTTTCGTGAAGTGTTTGGCACCAATGTAGATCGTATCTTGATCTGCCTTGGCGTTTCGGGCGGCTCGGGTGGCGGCACTGTTAATACTCTGATTAAGGTTGCTAAGAAGTATTTCACATACATTGGCATTGAAGACGTTGACGAGCGAGTCGGTGTGGTTGCTTCACTTCCAACCGCTGGTGAATCAGCTTCCCCAACGGTAGCCAAGAACGCTCACGCTCGTATGACCCAACTTTGCGGGCTAGCAGAAAAGGGAAAGATCGCTCCCCTTATTATGGTAGACAATGAAAAGATTAAAAAGCTTTACCCCAAGCTTACAGTCAAGAAGTTTTGGAAAACTATCAACAATACCGTTGCAGGTTTGTTCCATGTCTTTAACGTCCTAGCGAACAAGGATTCAGAATACACAACCTTTGACGCTACAGATTACGACAGTATTATGCGCCAGTCTGGTTGTATGATTATGGGTGTCACTAGCGTCAAGAATCTTGAGAATGAGACCGCTGTGTCTAATGCTCTTAAGAAGAACCTAGAAAAAACACTTCTTGCCGAAGGTTTTGATTTGACAACTGCAACCGGCGCTGCTTGTATTGTTGTTGGTGGTGAAGTGATCTTTGAAGAAACCGTAGGCTTGATGGACAACATTGAATTTGGTTTTGATACGTTGGCTGCCTTGACTGGTGGTGCCATGGTACATCGTGGAATTTATGAGGATGCTGCAAGAGATAAATTAGTTACCTACACCCTTGTTAGCGGACTTAAACGTCCCGCAAAGCGCATCGAGGGATTGAAAAAGTTTTTGAAGTAAAATGAAGAAAGTAGTCTCATTTATACTGCTCTTTTCACTTAACGCCGCTGCGGCTGAGGTAGTCAAGTTTGACCCTCGCCCAGCGGTTGTTGAGCAAGAGGGCAGCACTTATGTTGGAATACTTCTTAGTGAAGAGGATTTCCGCAAAATGCTTCAAAAGAAAATTGATACCAATGCTAAAATAGCCGAGTGCTCGGTGGACCAAAAGGTCTGCACTCAGATGCAGGTGACGTACATTCGTTCCATCACCAAGCTAGAAGAACAACTTAATAAAAACAACTCTTGGTTTGACAGAAATCGAGGAACAGTCGGAATTGTCACTGGTTTGCTGTTAGGGACGGGACTTTCTGTAGGGATTGTTCATGCAGTATATCAGAAATAATGAAAAAAGATTTAAATTATGTCGCCGCCGTTGAAAAGGCGATATCAGAGAAATATGGCAAAGAAGCAGTACAGGATTTTAGATCCACCTGGGAGGCAGAACGAGAGGAAAGTTATTTAGTTCAACTTAAGAATAGAAGAACAAAATTACAAACTCTTAAGGACCGTAAAAAGTTTTTTTTGGTCGGTGATGTTGAAATTAAGAAAAAGCACAACGCTGAGCAACCAAACAGAACTTGCCCGGTTTGTAAAACATATTCATTTTCATCAAGAGACGACCTATATATGAATAGGTTTGAGTGTTGCGAGCAATGTTATGTTAACTATGTAGAGTTTAGGGAGGATCGTTGGAATAGCGGATGGAGACCACAAGATGGCGAATATAAACCACCGTTAATCAAGACAATTCTTAAAACTTGCAAAGCTTACATTTATAGAATTTACAGGAGAGTAAAAAAATGGCTAATATTTTGGACATAGTAAGAGGGTTGAGTCAAGCCGCAGCAAATGCATATGATGGCTATGATAATATGGACGAAAAAATAGGTTTAAACAGAGAAGAGGGACATCCAGTTCTGGACAGCCGTCTTATAGATGGATTTAGGGTTCGCTTCGCTGCCGATAATCTCATTGTGACATATCACGGTGAAGTATTGATGAAAGAGATCCACCCAAGAGCCCAATTTGAAAATGAGATCGAGAGAAAGTTCGGTGATATTGTTAAGTACCTTAAGAAAGAGTATAAGAAGGTAACGAAAGAAACCGTAACCTTATCCGAGATTGCAGATGCTGATATTATGGTTCAGAGCACGTCCAGAGTTAGAAACTGGGTTCAGGCTACTAAACGCTATAAGATCGGCGGCGCAGAAGATGTTGAAACATTAAAGCAACCCTCCAAAGACGATACCGAAGATGGAATTAAGAAATTCTTAGATCTGTTCTCGGACAAACGTCCTTCTAATGACAAGGCTTCAAAGAACCCAGATACGCCAGAGGCTTAAATGAGCCTTACTAAAAAAGAAATGATGGCAGAGATCGTCCGTTGCGGCAAGGATCCTGTATATTTCTCTAATAAGTATGCAAGGATATCACACCCTTTGCATGGTCTTATACCGTTTGATATGTACGAGTTTCAGGAAGAGGCTCTACGGGATTTTAAAAAGCATCGTTTCAACATTATCCTCAAAGCTAGACAGTTAGGAATATCTACCACTGTAGCGTCCTATGTCGCTTGGATGATGTTGTTTCATAGAGATAAAAACATCTTGATTGTAGCTACTAAGTTAAATACTGCTGCTAACTTAGTCAAGAAGTCTAAAGCGATTTATAAAAACTTGCCTGCTTGGCTGCGTATTGCTTCAATCGCTATTGATAATAGAAACTCGTTCGAGTTGACCAATGGCTCTGTTGTAAAGGCATCGTCAACCTCCGGTGACGCTGGTCGTTCTGAGGCACTTTCGCTACTCGTGATTGATGAAGCTGCAATTGTTGAAGGTCTGGATGAAATGTGGGCTGGGCTTTATCCTACCCTATCAACAGGTGGTACTTGTATAGCCCTCAGTACTCCGTATGGTGTCGGGAACTGGTTCCATAAAAATTATGTTGAAGCTGAAGAGGGTAAGAACGATTTCAATCCGATGAAATTGCCATGGACAGTCCACCCAGAACGTGATGAAAAATGGTTTATAAAAGAAACTCGTAATATGTCCAAGCGAGAAATCGCCCAGGAGTTAGAGTGCAACTTTAATGCTTCTGGAGAGACTGTCGTTCATGGGGACGATTTAAAAAGAATATTGGAAAATATCTGTGAACCTAATCATAGGACGGGCTTTGATAGAAATTATTGGATCTGGGAACAGCCCGTGGAGGGTCGAGATTATATTGCAGTCGCTGATGTTGCTCGTGGTGACGGATCAGATTTTAGTGTCTGTCAAATATTAGACTTACAGACAATGCAACAGGTAGCGGAATATCAAGGTAAGATAACCCCCGATATGTTTGCCCCTCATCTCTGTAGCATGGCTTCGGAGTATAATAACGCTCTGTTGGTTATCGAGAACAATTCTTTAGGTATAGGTGTTCTCAGTCGTATTGAAGAGATTGGTTATAGTAATATATATTATAGTGTCCGAGCGACTCATGAATATGTAGATCAGGCTACAGCAGAAGCTATCGGTGGTGTTCCAGGATTTACTATGTCTATGAAAACTAGACCACTTGTTATAGCTAAGTTTGAGGAATTCGTTAGAAACAAACTAATTACTATTAACTCAAGGAGATTGGCTAACGAGGTAAAGACTTTTGTTTGGCATAATGGCCGACCTCAAGCCATGCGTGGTTATAACGATGATCTTGTTATAGCATCTTGTATTGGTTGTTGGGTAAGAGATACGGCTTTGACGGTAAATAAAAGAGAAATAGAGTATAAAAAAGCGATGATCGGTGGTATTACAGTTAGTAACAGTACTTTCAACACAAAAATAGAAGGTATGCAAGGATATAAACCAACAGGTAAACCACAAAACACTTTTGAAGGAAACGACGGCAAGAAATACGATTTGTCGTGGATAATTAAGGGATAGAAATGGCTGACAATAGTAATCAAAACAAGAGCAATGAGAATAATCCAAGGAATCAACAGTCTTCCTTATTTAAGAGGTTGACTAGACTCTTTAGCGGACCCCTGGTTGATTATAATCAGCCGGCTGTCACTAGAACAACGGCTAGGACAGTTACCAAGTATAAATTTACTACTGCTAGTGGTAAGGAATTTAAGAAAAAAGAATACTATAACCCATTTTCTGGATTACAGAGTAAGGTATTGCTTAATCGTGACAAACAACTTCGTTATACAGATTTTGACCAGATGGAGTATATGCCAGAGATTGCTTCTGCCCTAGATGTTTATGCTGACGAGATAACAACCTCTTCGGAACTAACATCTTTGGTAAATGTTGAGTGCCATAACAGAGAAATAAAGGAAATTATTAATACGTTACTTTATACTGTGTTGAACATTGATTCAAACTTGTTTGGTTGGGCAAGAAGCATGTGCAAATACGGCGACTATTTCCTGTATTTGGATGTGGATGATGATATAGGGATTACTAACGTTATCCCACTTCCAGTTCGAGAAGTTGAAAGACTTGAGGGTAAGGACCCGACAAACCCCAATTATGTCCAATATTATTGGAGCGGTGATTCACAGCCAGGGGTTACGTTTGAAAATTGGCAGTTAGCCCACTTTAGGGTCTTAGGTAATGACAAATACGTTCCCTACGGAACTTCAGTCCTAGAGCCATCCAGAAGAATCTGGCGTCAGCTTACATTATTAGAAGACGCTATGATGGCCTATCGTATTGTTCGCTCGCCTGAACGTCGGGTATTTTATATTGATGTTGGTAATATTCCTGCGGAAGATGTTGAGCAATATATTGAACAGGTCAAGACCCAGATGAAAAGAAATCAGATTGTGGATGGAGACACTGGACGAGTTGATCTTCGCTACAACGCTATGAGTATTGATGAAGATTACTATATCCCTGTCCGAGCCGGCAACTCATCCAGGATTGAAACACTTGCTGGTGGATCATTTACAGGCGACATCGAAGATGTGCAATATCTCCGGGACAAATTATTCTCTGCACTGAAGGTCCCAAAGGCTTATTTGGCACAATCAGACGCTATGGAAGATAAGACTACGCTGGCACAAAAAGACATTCGCTTTGCTAGAACTATCCAAAGACTCCAGAGAGTTGTTGTCGCAGAAGTTGAGAAAATATGTATTATTCATTTGTTTACGCTTGGATATCGCAATGCAGATCTAACTAATTTTAAACTAACTCTTAATAATCCTTCTAAGATTGCAGAACTACAAGAGCTTGAGCATCTTCGCTCTAGGTTTGAAATTGCTGGCGCTGCAACTGAGGGGTATTTTTCAAAGAGATGGATTTATAAAAACATCTTTAAACTTGATGATGATGAAATAGAGAGAATGCAATTTGAACAATATACTGATTCAAAGCATGCTGCCTCTATTGAGTCTATGGGCACCGCCGCTGGCGAGGCGGTTACTGCCGCTGCTGCGGGTGGTGGCGGCGATGATGCAGGTGGTCTTGGTGATGATGCCGGCGGCGGAGATGACTTAGACGACGACCTTGGCGGCGACCTTGGCGGCGATACTGATGCCGGAGCAGAGACACCTGAGGACGAAGGTCCCCTTCTGGCAGAACCAGGATCAAGGAACGATAACGGCTATGAAACCGTCAAACTAGACGGTCGTCGAGGTGGTGCAAGACTTAGGAGCTATTTGTCTAGTGCAGGAGAAAGTGTTGGCTCTAGCTCAGATAGAAACCTATTTAAAGGGTGGTCTGGTGAAATGAGACCGCTCTCTAGAGGAACCGTTGGTGAATCTATGCAATCAGAAGAAGTATTGATTAGGGAAACAAATAACGATATTCTAAAACTTATAAGTGATCTGGAAAAAAACGATGAAGACTAAACATAACAAAAAAAGAAATACAGCATTTGTATATGAAGCTCTCTTGAGAGAAGTTACAAAATCTATAGTTAGTCGAGACACAGAGCGTAAAAATAAAGCTATCTCTATCCTAAAAGAGTATTTCAAACAGGGTACAAACCTTTCTAAGGAATTAGGTTGCTACAAAGCACTTATAAAAGAAGATGCACTTGACAAGTATACAGCAGAAAAAGTTATTTTCTTGGCATCTAAGCAACACAGCGACCTAGACAAAAAAGAAATATTCAATGAGCAGAGTAGATTAATCAAGCAGGTTAACACTGATCTTGGAACATCAACTTTTTCTAATTTTGTTCCAAACTATAAAAGTTATGCTACTGTATATCAGCTTTTCAATAAAAGTACACCTTTGAAAACAAGGGTTCTACTAGAACAAGAAATTTTAGAAACTCTTTCTGGAAAGAATAACGAACAAAACGAAGATATGAAGCCTGTTGACACTCTTGTGGTAAAAACATTTGTCAATAATTTTAATGATAAATACTCAAACCTGCTTCCCGAACAACGAGATCTTCTAAACAAGTACATTTTGTCGTTAGGCGACAACGTGGCGGACTTCCAGCTTTTTCTAGTTAAAGAATTGCAAAGAATAAAAGACAGTGTGACAAGTTCTCTTTTGTCTGAAGACATAAAAAACGATGAACAAATGACAGCTAATACCAGACTTGTTATCGAGCAGATAGAAAGCTTTAATGTTTCCAGGTTCAACGAAAAAGACCTGAAGAAGGTTCTTAAACTTCAAAATTTAGTAAATGAGTACAAACCTGATGTCAATAAAGATTAAAATAAATAAACCAGAAGAGAAAAAGCCAATCCAAGCCCAGGTTGAGCTTCAGGTCCGCAAAACTCTCTCGGGAAATTACTTGATAACTGACCACGAAAAAATGGATATTGTAATATCTCCATCAGCTAAGAGTATTTCGGCTATACCTAAAATGTATAGTGGAGACAATTCTAACATTTATAGTTATCAGAGAGATCTTATGGCTTCACTGGAAAATGGTGGTGTAATTGAACACACATTCATCCAAGGCGGGTTGAAGTTTGGTGTCTTAGAGGCACTTTATGGGGATGGTCCAGAAGGTGTAGATCCTGTACAAGTTGCACTCCTAGAAATTGAAAAGTTTGTCAAACAGAGTCTTGGGGAAGAGATTAAAGCAAAACAGTATGACAAAGATATTGAAGACAGATTTACCGACCCCGATGAGTCAGAGACGACGGAACTTGGAGATGTTACCCCCACAGAAGAAACTCCATACGGTAGAGCTAGTTCTTTTGAGGCTCCATATAACTTTGTTGGCTACGGCTATCTGTACTAGATAGGAAAATTGTGGACTTATTGTATTTCATACTTTGTGCGTATGGATTGACACAAATTTTAACATTTTCAAAATTACTTGAACCGTGGCGTCCAAGTAATTATTTTTTTCACTGTCCTATGTGTGTGGGGTTTTGGTCTGGGGTCCTTCTTTTGCTCCTAAACCCTTTTAGCAAACTATTTACCTTTGACGTTTCTTTTGTAAACGCTCTCTTGTTGGGGTGTTTATCTTCTGGAACATCATATGTGTTATGTATGCTCATCTCGGATGGAGGATTCCAACATGAATACAGAGCTAAAGAGTGTGTGGACTCAAAAATGGATGCTAAGACCAGTAACAAACTGTTGCAGGGGTAGCAGTATCGTGCGGGTAGCGCCCGCACTCAAAGGAGATAAAAATGACTAAGAAATATGTATTACAAGAGTTTATGAACCTAGATTACAGCGACGATCTTCTCACAGAAGACGAGCGTGAAGGTAATCGTGCCGGTACTCACCTTATCGTAGCTGGCAAGATTCAGTGCGCTGAAGCAAAGAACGGTAACGGTAGAGTCTATCCTCGTCCCATTTTGGAACGAGAAATAAAGAACTACGAAAAACTTGTCAAAGAAGGCAGGGCCATTGGGGAACTAGACCACCCAGACACCTCAGTTGTGGAGCTTAAGAATGCTAGTCATGTGATGACCGAAGTGTGGTGGAAAGGCGATGATGTCATGGGAAAGATGAAGATTCTCAATACTCCCGCCGGACAGATAGCCAGGCAGTTGGTTGATGGCGGAGTTCAATTAGGCATTTCTAGCCGGGGACTAGGCTCAACTCGTCAAGAGGGTAGCACCACTATGGTAGAAGATGACTTTCAACTTCTCTGTTTTGATTTGGTTTCTGAACCAAGCACCACAGGTGCATTCTTGGTTGCCGAAAGCCAAGTGAAGACCCACCTGACAAAGGCTGATCGAATTAATCGTGCGCTTAATGATGTGCTCGGGGACGACGATTAAAGATGGGTGGCTTTGGTGCAAGTGGTAGCGGCGGACAGGGTTTCGCAATTAGACTAGAGGCTGACGGTGACTCTAAAATAGGGAATAGTTCTGGCGATTTACATCAAATGACAGGAACCTTAGACGTTCTTGGCAATAGTAACTTTGATGGCGCTGCTGTATTTAACGAATCAAGCGCAGACAAAGATTTCAGGGTAGAGAGCAACAATAATGCAAATATGTTCTTTGTTGATGGTGGAGCAAACAGAATCGGAGTTGGAACTAATTCCCCGCAGACTCTTTTAGATTGCACCGACCCTCTTTTCGGAACCGGTGCTGATGCCGATGCTATCCTTAGACTACGAAGCAAGAGGGATGTTGGTATAAAACTTATTGCTGATGCTGCGAATACTGCTGGAGAATCTGATAATCCCTTTATAGACTTCTATCAGGACGCACAAAACGACACGTCCGGACGAAGCAATCGCCTCGCATCTATTGGTATGGAGGGAAATCCCGAAACCACATTTACTGGCTCTTTGGGTAATTCTACATTTATCTCAACTTTTTGCCCGAACGCCCAAAGTTCAAGTGTTAGACCCTTCCAGATCGCTACTGATTCAAGCGCCAATGGGTTTAGAAATAGGATTACCATTGAGGGATCCAAAGGTCACATAGGAATAAACCAGAATACAGCCACTGCGATGCTTAGTGTTAATGGAGGCATATCTTCTTCTCACGGAGCTACACTTGGAAACTTAATCCTTAGTGAGGGTGGGACAGGATTAACACTTTCAGGCACTCTTTCATCTTCTGGTGGAGCTACACTTCTTGGGGATTTGATTGTTGATGATGTAAAGGTTTCTGGATCAATTACTGTAGCTGGAACTGCAATAACAAGTACTCCTGCCGAACTAAATCTTTTAGATGCTTCGGTAACATCCGAACCAAGCGATGGTGTTTGGGCAGTTGTGGAAAGAGTTGCCAAGATTACTGTGGATAGTAACGATTATGCTCGGTCGGCTGGACCGGTATCTCTTGGTGTAACCATACCAGACAATGCGATATTAACCAAATATGTTTTTGATTGTACACAAACCTTCGCTGCCGGCGATGACGGTTCAGAGGCAATGGCTGTAGTTGACCTTGGGCTGTATAACGCTAGTGGTAAAGTCTTTGACTTTGCGAGTCAGGCCAACATTGAACGAACCGGCGCAACTTCTGCCCCGTATGTAGCCGCCGTCAGTGAGGTATCTCCTCTGGCAGCCGCATCCACTAAATTAACGGAGGCACTCACTGCTAAAATCCACGTCTTTGATGACGGTAGTGGGATGTTGAACAGCCTTGACGCTGGCGCTTTGGATATTTATGTGTACTATATAATAGGTGCGTAACCCGCAAGAAAGAGAACAATGAAAAAATCTGAACTCAAAAATATTATTAAAGAGTGCGTGAAAGAAGTAATCTTCGAAGAGGGTGTTCTTTCAGGCATTATCACAGAAGTTGCACAAGGTCTTCAAGGGTCATCTTTGGTCCAAGAGTCCAAACACCAACCTAGACAACCTCAGCAAAACACAAGAGCTTCTTCACAGGTGACGGAAATAAAGAAACAAGTCCTCTCAGCTATTGGAAACAATGGTTATGATGATATCAAAAGTAAATTTTCTAATCCTGAACTCTTTGAAGGAACAAGCCCCATTCCCTCTGCCGACGGACGGGGCGCAATGTCCGGACAAGCCCCTGGGGACCCAGGTGTTAATATAAACAATTTACCAGGGATGCGAAACTGGGGATCAGTCGTATCCAAACTAAAATAAGAAAGTAGTAAAAATGAGAAGGCAAAAAAATAGTAATTTTTCAAAAAGAGTTAGTGGGTGCGTCACCGTTACTGCTGATGAATGTGGCGGAAACAACGATAGGATGATCCGCAAATTTATCAAAAAAGTAAAAAAAGATGGAATTGTTGAAGAATTCAGGTCCAGAACACACTACACGAAACCATCCGTTATAAAGGCAGCGGCTCGTGCTGACCGACAAAGATTAATTGATAAGGTAAATAAAGATAGATCAGAACTACTTAAACCAAGCGGAAAACGAGTTAATCGTAAAACTCGAGGGAGAAGATAATGACCAGGAATTACACATACGGAACTCCAGGGCTTAACAACGTTGGGTCGTACCAGATGGCGGGATTGCCATATTTTTCAGGTTCTGAGGCTCTTGTTGAAGGACAAGAAGAGAGACACACGTTCCCTCAAGTCGCAAAATCTGTCACGGTAATCAATCACGGTGCCCATGCCCTCCGAGTTAGCTTCCAAGCAACGGCATCTATGAACACGCCCGAAACCACACATCACTTTATTACTGTTTCAGGGGCAGCAACTCCTGGCGGACTTACTGGAAGTAATGAGATTACCTTAAATGGTAGAATGAAAGATGTTTTTATCTCTCAGCCATATGGTGGGAATACTAGATATGAAATCTATGCAGAACTCACAAACATTGACTCTGGCGAAATGCTGACCTTGACCGGATCAGGTATTTCTACCTAATTTTAATCCAAAGTGGCTATTTGTATTGCTCACAACTATTTATTTTGATTAACTGCCATCTTAAGGGGAGCAATTTATGTCTAATTCTATGCTAGAGCAGGCCATTTTGGACGCAGGACAACTTCGTGAAGCTGCGTTAAAGAGCGCCGAGACGGCGGTTATAGAAAAATATTCTTCAGAAGTAGAAAAAGCAATGCAATCTATTCTAGAGCAGGACGAAGACGATCTTGCAATGGGCGACGAGGCAGGACTTGATGCCGACCCCGAACTAGAAGTGCCTATGGCACATGACCCATCCGTCTCAGACGAAGATATAGTGGTGGTTGACCTCGATCAAATCATCGCTGCTGCCGACGCCGAACAAGATCCCGAGGAAACAGATTTTGAAATGGACAGAGAAGAGATCGCTGATGAAGTCGGTCTTGACTTGGACATGGAACCAGAACTGGACGCTCCGGGCAACAGGGACGATGAGATAGAATTAGACGAAAGTCATCTTGTGGACGTATTCAAGGAGATGTTAACTGTTGACATTTCCAAGGAAGACCAAGCAATGGTCGCAGAGTATGACGAAGAAGAAGTCGCTGAACAAGAGGAAGAAGAAGGTGTCTATGTGGCAACTGCTTCGGCTGATGGTGTTGACAAGAAAGACCTTGAAGGCATCGAGTATAAGACTGACCGCCTTGAGTTAAAAAATGAGTCTCTAAACAAAGAGAACAAGAAATTAAGAAATCTATTATCAAAAGTTAAGAATCGTTTGGAAGAGATAAACCTTTCCAACGCTAGGTTATTATATGCGAATCGTGTTTTGCAAGATCCCTCCCTGAATGAGCAACAAAAAAATAAAATTGTTGAGATGGTCGGAAAATCACGGTCGGTGGAAGAAGCGGAGATGTTATTTGAAACTCTTCAAAAGACAATGGCGGGTAATTTTTCTAAGAAAGCCCCACAATCGTTGTCTGAAGCTGTGTCAAAAAGATCATCTGTTATTCTTAGTGGACGCCAGCCGGCAGAAGCCACCGATAAAAGTCCTGTTTTAAATCGCTGGGCTACGCTCGCAGGTATTAACGAAAATTAAACAGATAAATTAAAAGGAGAAAAACAAATGTCTGTAATTGAAACATTGACGGAAGGAATTCGTCAGCGTTCTCTTGCTCAAGAAGGTGAAGCTCTTCTTGGGAAGTGGGAGCAAACTGGTCTTCTAGAGGGGCTTAACGATACTAATCGTACCAATATGGCCCGTCTATTGGAAAACCAGGCTGCACAGCTTCTCAAAGAATCTACAACTATGCAAGCAGGTGACGTCGAAGGATTTGCTTCTGTCGCATTCCCAATAGTACGCCGTGTATTCGGTGGGTTACTCGCTCAGGACCTCGTTTCTGTGCAACCGATGAGCCTCCCCAGTGGACTCATCTTTTTCATGGATTTCGTCTACAGCCCCGATAGCGGAATGGGAACCACTGATAATAGTGGAACGTTCCACCGCCTCGGAGCCGATGGCGATGCATCTATTTATGGTCAAGGACGTGTTGGTCGCCAAATCCTCAGCGGTGCAAACCTCGCTGATGCTGCTGGCCAAGCAGGTTTTTATGATCTTGGTAATGGCTTCTCAAGCCCAACTGGCTCGGTCAGTGGTTTGACCGTTATTGCTTCGGGTACCTTCGGTGGTAACGAGTCTTCTGCTGATGTTAAGACCCTTCGCCGTGACCCAGATCTAATTTCTGGTACATCTACTTACGTTATTGCTGAGTACACCTTTGCAGC
>TARA_R110001599_G_scaffold95930_2_pt1 | contig 15968 bp, 10 predicted proteins | sample TARA_R110001599 | Tara Oceans TARA_R110001599 (sample SAMEA4398360) | marine metagenome | biome: Polar Biome; feature: [MES] marine water layer (ENVO:01000295) within the mesopelagic zone...; material: water (ENVO:00002006), including particulate matter (ENVO:01000060) such as...... | reverse complement strand
GGGTGAACTTTACGAACTTCGTCCATCATGCCTTTGATTTCGTGAACAGTTGGAACCGCAGTTTCGATCCAAAGCAGGTCAGCGCCGGCATTGATGGCTTCGATGCAATCGAATACGCAACGCTCGTGGCCAGTGCCTTCACGGAACTGGTACAGGCCAGAAGGTAAACGCTTAGGACGAACCAGCTTGCCGTTACGGTTGAAGCAGACATCGCCTTCAGCCATGTCAGCTACGTCGATTTCTTCAACGTCTAGGAAAGAGTTATAAACATCGCCCTGATCGCCTGGCTCTTTAACAACAGCGATTTCTTTAGTCAGGCCAGCGCCTTCAGAGTCAGTACGTGCAACGATTACGCCGTTGTCGACACCCAGCTCCAAGAAAGCGTAACGCAATGCGCGCAGCTTATTGTGGAAGTCGGCGTGAGGTACGGTTACTTTGCCGTCTTGGTGGCCGCACTGCTTCTCGTCAGCAACCTGGTTTTCGATCTGCAAGCAGCAAGCGCCGGCTTCGATCATTTGCTTGGCCATCAGGTAAGTCGCCTCAGCGTTACCGAAGCCAGCGTCGATATCGGCAACAATGGGTACTACGTGAGTAACATGGTTGTCGATTTGATCTTGGATCTTAGCTTCTTCGGCAGTGTCACCAGCTTCGCGAGCAGCATCTAAAGCGCGGAACAGGCCGCCAAGCTCACGTGCATCTGCTTGACGCAGGAAGGTGTACAGTTCGCGAACCAAATCGGCAACAACGGTTTTTTCATGCATTGATTGGTCAGGCAGGGGACCGAAGGAAGAGCGCAGCGCGGCAACCATCCAGCCAGACAGGTACAAGTAGCGACGGTCAGTTTTGCCGTTGAAGTGTTTCTTGATAGAAATCATCTTCTGCTGACCAATGAAACCATGCCAGCAACCCAGAGACTGAGTGTATTTAGTCTTGTCTTTGTCGAACGCTGCCATGTCTGCGCGCATGATGTCGGCAGTGTATTTGGCAATGTCTAGACCGGTTTTGAATTTGTTCTGTGCACGCATACGTGCTGCAGATTCTGGGTTGATGGCGTCCCAGCTGCTGCCGCCGGTTTCTTTGAGTGAGGCAACTGCCTGGATGTCTGCTTGTAGAGTTGACATATGTGGTCCCTATTTTGTTGCGTTTAGGTTGTTGAACGCTGGCTAGTCTACGCGCGGCGGTTAAATTTTTCTAATTTATAGTTATTATGACGAGTATTTTTCTTGCGAATGAGGTTTGCTTGATAGTATTTGAAGAGCTATATAGCTACATAACAAGATAAGTGCAAATTAAATGGCTGGCGTGGTGTATTGCTAAAGTGGCTCGATTTAAAGCGTGTATTCACAAAAAGAATAGCAGCGATAATATGGATAAATTTGCAGAATTATCCTCAGCTGCTAGGATGTCATTCTATATCGGGCTTCATCGTAAGCCACTATTTCTTAAACAGAACATACTAAATTCATAAGGAGTGATTATGTCTTCGCAGGCCAATACCCGGGTGCAGCACGCAGGTTTACAGATTGCTGATGTGCTTTATCGTTTGGTCAACGATGAGGTTGCTCCTGGAACCGGTATAAGCACCGCGCAGTTTTGGGATGCAATGGCAGCCCTGATTAAAGATCTTGCGCCGAAGAATCGCGCACTGCTTGCAAAACGTGAGCAAATTCAAGCGCAAATCGACGATTGGCACCGCGCTAATCGTGGTCAGTTCAGTGCCGCTAAGTATAAAGCCTTTTTGACTGACATTGGTTACCTGCTACCTGAACCTGCAGACTTTGCGGTGAGCACCGTAAATGTTGATGAAGAAATAGCGACATTGGCAGGCCCACAGTTGGTTGTACCTGTAATGAATGCGCGTTACGCGCTCAACGCGGCTAACGCGCGTTGGGGCAGTCTTTACGATGCATTGTACGGTACCAATGTTATTTCAGAGGCCGACGGCGCCGACAAGGGCAAGGGCTACAACCCTGTTCGTGGTGCGAAAGTAATCGCCTATGCTCGCCAGTTTTTGGATCAAAGCGCGCCGCTGGTTGCTGGCAGCCATGCCGATGCCACACTTTATAGTGTTGTAGATGGTGCGCTGGCCGTGAGCTTGGCCGATGGGTCTGTAGCGGCGCTGCAAAAACCGGAGCAATTTGTGGGTTTCCTTGGCGACGCCGCCAGCCCGAGCAATATTTTGCTGGTCAATAACGGCTTGCACATCGATATCCAAATTGATGATCAGCACCCTATAGGCCGTGATGACGCTGCGCGGGTAAAAGACGTGGTGTTGGAATCGGCGCTTACCACGATCCAAGATTGCGAAGACTCCGTTGCGGCAGTCGATGCCGACGATAAAGTCGAGGTTTATCGCAATTGGCTGGGATTAATGAAGGGCGATCTTCAGGAGAAGCTTACTAAGGGTGGCAAAGAGATGGTGCGCACCCTGGTTGGTGATCGGGTGTTTACAGCTGCCGAGGGCGGTGAGAAGACCTTACACGGCCGCAGCCTGTTGTTGGTTCGTAACGTTGGTCACTTAATGACGAATGAAGCCATTATCGATGCTGATGGCTTTGAAGTGCCCGAAGGCATTATGGATGCCATGGTTACCGTATTGGCGGCGATGCACGATCTAAAGCAAACCGGTTCACTGCGCAATTCGCGCACTGGCAGCGTTTATATCGTTAAGCCGAAAATGCATGGCCCTGAAGAAGTTGCCTTTGCTGGTGAGTTGTTCACACGTGTTGAAGATGCTTTTGGTCTGCCACGCAATACTCTGAAAATTGGCATTATGGATGAAGAGCGCCGCACCACGGTTAACCTTAAAGCCTGTATTGCTGCGGTGCCTGAGCGGGTTATCTTTATCAATACCGGCTTCTTGGATCGTACCGGTGACGAAATTCACACCAGCATGGAAGCCGGCCCGTTTGTGCGCAAGGCGGATATGAAGCAGCAGGCGTGGATTAGTGCCTACGAAGATTGGAACGTAGATATCGGTTTGGCATGTGGTTTAAGCGGGCGCGCTCAAATCGGTAAGGGCATGTGGGCAATGCCAGACGAAATGGCGGCCATGATGGATGCGAAAATTGCACATCCGCAAGCTGGCGCAAACTGCGCGTGGGTGCCGTCACCGACTGCGGCGACGCTGCATGTTATGCACTACCATCAAGTTAACGTTAAATCAGTGCAAGAGCAGTTGGCCAGTCGTCAGCGCGCCGCGCTGGATGACATTTTAAGCATCCCTGTAGCGGAAAACCCCAATTGGAGCGCGGAAGAGATTCAGCAAGAATTGGATAACAACGCTCAGGGCATGCTCGGCTACGTGGTGCGCTGGATTGACGCCGGTGTTGGCTGTTCCAAAGTGCCTGATATCAATGATGTTGGTTTGATGGAAGATCGCGCGACCCTGCGTATCTCCAGTCAGCATATCGCAAACTGGTTGCACCACGGTGTGTGCACCGAAGAACAAGTAATGGAAACCATTAAGCGCATGGCTGCGGTAGTTGATCGCCAGAACGCGAGCGACCCGAGCTACACGCCAATGGCGCCCAACTTTGACGACAGCGTGGCCTTCCAAGCCGCTTGTGAACTGGTATTTAAAGGTTGTGAGCAGCCTAGTGGATACACTGAACCAGTATTGCATCGCCGTCGTATAGAGTACAAAGCGCAGGTTTAAACCCAAGGGTTTATGCTCAGTTTTAAACAGTTCCTTTCCTGTCAGTGAGGCTTGGCCCGGATTTATCCGGGCCTTTTTTATTATGGGAGATGCGTGACGGAAAACGGGAGATGCAAAAGCGTTTACCGTCTGCCGTATAGCGTCTCCCGCGTCTCTGCTGGCAGAGCGCTTAAAAAACGCCCATAATCACCTCAAACTATAAAGTCCTGCGGAGTTATTCTTAGTATGAATCTATCGCGAATCGATCTTAACTTGCTGGTCTATCTCGACGTGCTGTTGCGGGAGAAAAATGTCACTCGCGCTGCGGAGCAATTGGGCATTACCCAACCAGCGCTGAGTAATGGTTTGCGGCGCCTGCGGGATTTGTTCAATGATCCACTGCTGGTGCGCACCAGTGAAGGTATGACGCCAACTGAGCGGGCGTTGGAGTTGCAGCCTCAAGTGCGCACAATTTTGTCTGCGGTTGAGCAGGCGGTGCTGCCAGTATCGGAGTTTGAGGTTACTAAGAGCACACGAGTGTTTCGGATTATGGCCAGCGACTATGCTGAGTCCACGCTGCTGATGCCATTGCTCTTTAAGCTAAGGGATGAAGCGCCAAATATTACCTTGGATATTCTTACGCCCAGCGACGTCACTTTTCAGGACCTTGAGCAGGGCAAGATTGATATGGCGATCAACCGCTTTGACCGCCTGCCACAGTCTTTTCATCAGGCTACGGTATGGCGAGACAGTTTTTCTTGCTTAATGAGTAGCGGCAATTCGGCATTAAATAACTTTGATATGGACGCTTTTTTGGCGGCGCCTCATATTTGGGTTAGCAAAACCGGTATGGGTGTTGGTCGCGGTATGAGCCAGCGCGACAGTCAGCGCTTGGGGTGGGTTGATGAGGCCTTGGCCGAGTGTGGGCACGAGCGGCAAATCCGTGTGTTTACCCGGCATTACCAGGTTGCTGCACTATTGGCCAAGCACCCTGATCTTATCGCTACGTTACCAACTCAGGTGGCTAATCTGTATACCGATGACCCGCGTTTAGCTGTGCGTAAGCCGCCGTTTATGATTATTCCCATCGAGCTGAAATTGGCGTGGAGTCCCTTGTTGCAGCACGACCCCGGCCATATTTGGTTGCGCCGTCGTATTGTTGAAGTGGGCGAGGAAATTTCTGGTCGCGCCTGAGTTTGGCTGCAGCGCGCGAAGTTCTGCAAAGCGCGCCGATATTGCCAGCTGGTCGTCGAATCTCGCCAAATAGGCAATAATTTTGCCCCTTGGCGTGACCTTGCCCGCTAAAACTGTCATGCTTGCCGGCTTATTTTAACGGGAGGCTCCCATGATTATTGCTAACGATTGCGTAGTGGCTTTTCACTACACCCTGACTGACGAAGCTGGTGTTGAAATTGACACTTCAAAAGGTCAAGAGCCACTGGCCTATCTGCATGGTCATGGCGGTATTATTCCGGGTTTAGAGCGTGAACTGACTGGAAAAACCATTGGCGACGCAATGAAAGTGACTGTTCAGCCTGAAGATGGCTACGGCGAGCTAAATGCTGAGCTTATTCAAGCTGTGCCACGTGAGGCGTTCCAGGGCGTTGATCAAATTGAAGTTGGCATGCAATTTCAAGCGCAGGGTGCGCAGGGTCAGGTGCAAACTGTTGTGGTTAAAGCTGTCGATGACGAGTCTGTTACTGTTGACGCAAACCACCCTTTGGCCGGTCAGGTCTTGAGTTTTGATGTCAGCATTGAAGAAGTGCGCGCTGCCAGCGAAGAAGAATTGAGCCACGGCCATGTTCACGGCGCCGGTGGTCATCAGCACTAAGTTTTTGCGGTGTTAGAAAGGAGCCTTTTGGCTCCTTTTTTTTGCGAAAAATTTGTGCCCAAACCGCATAGGCAATCGCGGTTGGCTATTTTATTGGCAAGGAAACTGCTTGTTAAAGGCGTTGGGTGTATCGATATTTGAAATCGCACTGTGCTATAACTAAGCAGCGGTATTTATTTTTAAGAGGACATTCTATTGTCAGCGATAGACGCAGACCTGACTGAATTTCTGCTGGGCGAGCGTTTGCCGGAAGACTACCGGCGGCAAATACATGATTATTTTATTCCATTTATTCGCGATATCCTGCCGCAAATACAATGCGGCGAACTGCGGGTATTGGGTATTCACGGTGCCCAAGGCAGTGGTAAGTCGACGCTAGCGGAATTTTTGCGTTGGTATCTGCAGGGCGAGCACGGTATGACGGTCGCGGTGGTGTCGATCGACGATTTCTATTTACGTCGCGCAGAACGACAGGCGCTGGCCGCAACGGTGCACCCTTTATTGCTTACCCGCGGCGTGCCGGGCAGTCACGATGTGTCCCTCGCTGAAGAAACCTTGGCCGATTTAATGGCCTTGACGACAGGCCAGCAATTGGACCTGCCACGCTTTGATAAAGCCAGCGACGATCGGGCACCGCAGTCGGCATGGCCGACCATTGACGGACCAGTCGATTTAATTATCTTTGAAGGTTGGTGTCTCGGCGCGGCGCCCTGTGAAGAGGCTGCATTGGCTGCACCGGTCAATAGTCTTGAGGCTGCAGAGGACAGTGATGGCCAGTGGCGAAGCTATGTAAATAGGGCGCTGGCTGGTGAGTATCGTCGCCTCTTTTCAAAAATAGATTATCTCCTGATGCTTGCCGCGCCGAGTTTTGACTGTGTGCAGGGTTGGCGCCTAGAGCAAGAACAGAAGCTCGCCGCGCGAGTGGATAAGGGCACTGCCACGGCATTGATGGACTCCGCCGCGATTCAGCGCTTTATCCAGCACTATGAGCGAATTACTCAGCAGTGTTTGGCGACATTGCCGCAGCGTGCTGATTGCGTAATGACAATGGCAAAAGATCGCCAAATTAGCGCGGTGAATTACGCTGAGCATGGCTCAGCGAATATTGCTGAATCGCGTCCCACGGTGATTTTTACTGATTTAGACGGCACGCTACTGGATCACGATAATTACTCCTTTAGCGCGGCGACACCGGCGCTGGCACGGATCGCCGAGCTCGATATTATTTGGGTGCTCAATACCAGTAAGACCCAGGCTGAGCTTCATCAATTGGCTGGCCAACTAAATAATCCCTATCCTTTCATTATTGAAAATGGCGCAGCCGTTGTGGTGCCTGAGGGCTGTGATTTACTGGCAGGCGTGCCGCTTGATGTGGTGAACGGCCAGCGGGTAAAGGCATTTGCGCCGAGGCGCGAAGATATCATTCAGTTGCTGCATGATTGGCGAACAGAGAAGGGTTTTCAGTTTTCTGGCTTCGCCGATTACAGTGCACCAATGTTGTGCGAAATAACGGGATTACATTTACAAGAGGCTGAGCTGGCTTTGCAGCGTGAATATTCGGAGCCGATTCGTTGGGAGGACAGCGCTGAACGTTGGCAGGAGTTTGCCGCCTTGCTTTCAGCCGAAGGCTTGCAAGCGCTGAAAGGGGGGCGTTTCATCCATATTATGGGTGCCGCCGACAAAGGGGTGGCAATGGCGTGGCTGGCTTCTTGCTTATATCCAACTGGGGCCGCGCCGCGACTTATCGCTTTAGGTGATAGTGGTAATGATATTGCCATGCTGGTGCGCGCTGACATTGCTGTTGTGGTGCGTTCGCCGCATCACGCACCGCCGGACATTATGGCGCCGCAGGGGGAGTTACGTATTACTGAGGGTTTTGGCCCATCGGGTTGGAATCAAGCTATTTTGGATATTTTAGGTGCGGCTACGTAAGCGGCATTCGTAATTACATGATGACAATAAGATAGGTATTTTTATGGGTGATTTTTACCAGAACGGCATCATTACTACATTGCACAACTTAATTGATCGTCCTGTTAGTGACATTGAGGCTGAGCTTAAGCAGTTTGCTAAGCAGCGACCGATGGCCTTGATGTTGCCGTCACTGTTTTCTGAGTTAGAGGGGCCGGCATTAGCCGCCATTATTGATGAAATTGCCAAAGTCGATTATATCGACGAAATTATCATTGGCCTGGATCAGGCCGACGAGGCGCAATATCGCTACGCATTAAAATTTTTTAGCCGATTGCCCCAGCGTCACCGGGTGCTTTGGAATGACGGCCCGCGCCTCCGCGAAATAGATGCACGATTACAGAAACGGGGTTTGTCGCCAGAGGAACCGGGCAAGGGGCGCAATGTGTGGTTTTGCCTGGGCTTTATTCAGGCCTCTGGTCGCGCAGAAGCGATCGCACTGCACGACTGCGATATTCTGACCTATGACCGTCGCTTGCTCGCGCAATTGTTTTATCCGGTGGCTAACCCCGCGTTTAATTATGAATTTTGTAAGGGGTACTATGCTCGGGTGGCTGACGGCAAAATTAATGGTCGGGTCAGTCGTTTACTTGTGACACCGTTAATTCGTTCCTTGAAAAAAATTCTAGGCTCGCTGGATTACCTTGATTACCTCGATAGCTATCGTTATCCCTTGTCTGGGGAGTTTTCCATGCGAATGGACGTGCTAAACGATTTGCGCATCCCTAGTGACTGGGGCTTGGAAATCGGCGTCCTGTCAGAGATGTATCGCAATTACTCGACAAACCGCCTGTGCCAGGTTGATATTGCGGATGTTTATGACCACAAACATCAATCTCTGTCCGCGGCCGATGATGGCAGTGGCCTGTCAAAAATGTCGATTGATATTTCCAAAGCGATATTCCGCAAGCTGGCCACCAACGGTGTGGTTTTTAATAGTGAAACCTTCCGGACTATCAAGGCTACTTATTATCGCGTTGCCTTGGACTTTGTCGATAGCTACCGCGCTGACGCGGTCATGAATGGCCTCGATTTAGACCTGCACCGCGAGGAGCAGGCGGTGGAGTTGTTTGCCCAGAATATTGTAAAAGCCGGGAATATGTTTTTAGAAAACCCAATGGAAACCCCATTCATCCCCAGCTGGAATCGGGTGAGCAGCGCAGAGCCGAGTTTGCTTGCCGATATGCTGCTCGCGGTCGAGGCTGACAATGAGGAATTTGCAGAGTAATGACGGATTTAGGGCCTGAGCATCATTTACGAAATCGTCTCGCCACGCATTTACAGGTTTTGTACCCAGACCTCGATAAAGCGGCATTAGTCGAAGAAATAATTGGCGTGATGGCGCTGGATCAGCGCTGCTTTATGCCGGAGGCCCATAAAAATCACTGGGACGAAAGTGATGCTTTGGTGATCACTTACGGCGACTCAATTTTGCGCGAGGGAGAGTGGCCGCTGCATACGCTGCACGACTTTTTGCGGCGAGAGTTGCGGGGTGTGGTCAGCGGGGTGCACATTTTGCCCTTCTATCCCTACAGCTCCGATGACGGTTTTTCAGTCATTAACTATGTTGAGGTTAATCCCTCTCTGGGTGATTGGCAGGATGTGAGTGCGATTGCTCGTGACTTCGACTTGATGGCCGACTTGGTGATTAACCACTGTTCGAGCCGTAGTCTCTGGTTTGAAAATTTTAAACAGCGTCGTGATCCGGGGCAGGATTATTTTTTTGAGGCCGACCCTGAACTGGATTTAAGTGCGGTGGTGCGTCCCCGTACGAGCTCTTTGCTTAACGAAGTGCAGACCCTTGATGGCAAGCGCCATGTTTGGTGTACGTTTAGCCATGACCAAGTTGACCTGAATTTTAAGAACCCGACGGTGTTGCTTGAATTCATTAAAATTATTCGGCATTACTTGGATATGGGGGTCAAAATATTCCGCCTCGACGCCGTTGCGTTTCTGTGGAAAATACCTGGCACCAACTGTTTGAATCTGGAGCAGACACACGAGGCGGTGCGTCTGCTCCGTAGTCTGATTGAGCACGCGGTGCCCGACGCCATTATCATTACCGAAACGAATATTCCGCTACGTGAAAATTTGGCCTACTTTGGCAACGCTAACGAAGCGCATATGGTGTACAACTTTTCGCTGCCGCCTTTGTTAATCAATACCATGGTCACTGGTAGTAGTCGCGCCCTAAAAACTTGGATGATGGGGATGCCGGCGGCGCAGGATGGTACGACCTACTTTAATTTTATCGCCTCACATGACGGTATCGGCTTACGCCCTGCGGAGGGTTTGTTGTCTGACGATGAAATTCAGGCGATGGTAGGTCTTATGCAAAAAAGCGGAGGCCGAGTGTCGTGGCGCGCATTGGCTAATGGGGAAAATCGGCCGTATGAAATTAATATTAGTTTGTTCGATGCGATGCGTCGGCGAATTATGGATGGCGATTCAGCGGACGATGATGAAGACGGCTACCAAGAACAGCGATTTATCTGCGCTCACGCGCTTATGTTGGCCGTGCAAGGCGTACCAGCATTTTATATTCATAGTTTGTTAGCCACTGAAAATGACGAGAATCGGGTTTTGCACACCAGTCATAATCGTTCGATTAATCGCCATCAGTGGTCGGCGGATGATCTTGAGACGCAGTTGGCCACGTCGAGTCATCACGCTCGGATTTTTGCGGTGCTCAAGGAATTGATAGCGTTGCGCTCTGCGCAGCCCGCATTCCACCCTAATGCAGCGCAGTATCCCTTACATTTGGGTGATCAAGTTTTCGGTTTGCGTCGGGAAAGTAGCTCTGACGGCAAATCTGGTCAAACCGTGCTGGCTATTTATAACGTCAGTGCTAGCCCGCAATCGCTATCATTGGGTAGTCTAAATTTAGATGCTGATAAACAATGGCGTGAATTGCTCAGCGACGGTGATATCCACGCCGAAACCGGTGATATTGTATTGCCGCCATACGCCTATTGTTGGCTTGCCTGCGGATCTTGAGCTGGGCTGCTAAGCTCGGTTCTTGTATGCGCAGGGGTTTTTATAGTGAGTGAATGATCTGCATGTCTGTTGACCCCCGATGTTACTAAACCGCCGTCGTTAATCTGCTATGGTGTTTTCACTTAATGATGTGAACACCAGATCTGAGGTTTGTGATGGCTGACTACAAAGCCCCCCTGCGCGATATCGACTTTGTCCTAAAAGATTTTTTAAACTGCGAACAACACTACGCCGGCCTTACGGGCTGTGAGGAGCTTGGTGCCGATTTAATGGATGCCATTATCGGCGAGGGTGCCAAGTTCGCCGAGAATGTGGTGAACCCCATTGCCGCAAGCGGTGATGAGCAGGGCTGCCAGTATGTTGATGGCAAGGTGACAACACCGAGCGGTTTTAAAGAGGCCTTTCGGCAGTGGGGCGAGGGTGGCTGGCAAACGCTGGGTATTCCTGTGGCGGCAGGTGGGCAAGGTCTGCCATCATCGCTGGGCTCGGTTATTGGTGAAATGGTGGGTGCGCCGAGTTGGGCGTTCAGCATGTACGGCGGTCTGGCGCTGGCGCCGGTCACCTGTCTTCTGAACGGCGGCACTGAAGAGCAGAAACAGCGATATTTGCCCAAGCTGCTCAGTGGCGAATGGGCCGGTACTATGTGTCTGACTGAGGCGCATTGTGGTTCGGATGTTGGCTTGTTGCGTACCAAGGCCAGCAAAAATGATGATGGCACCTATACATTGCAGGGCACCAAGATATTTATCTCCGGTGGCGAGCAGGATATGACTGACAACATCATTCACGCGATTCTGGCGAGGGTGGAGGGGGCGCCGGCAGGCACCAAAGGGATCTCCTTGTTCATCGCGCCTAAGTACTGGGTTGATGAAGATGGTGCAATGGGGGAGTTTAACAATATTAATTGCGGTGCCATTGAGAAGAAGATGGGGCTCAAGGCTTCTGCTACCTGCGTAATGAATTACGATGGGGCTCGCGCGGTACTTTTGGGTGAAGAGAGTCGCGGCCTGGAGACTATGTTCAAATTAATGAACGCGGCCCGGCTTGGTACGGCTTTGCAGGGGCTCGCGATGGGCGAAATGGCGTATCAAGGCGCAGTGAGTTACGCTCGCGACCGCTTGCAAATGCGCTCGTTAACCGGCCCTAAAAACCCCAATGGCCCCGCTGATCCGATTATGGTCCACCCAGATGTCCGCCGTATGCTGCTTACCCAAAAAGCCTTTGTTGAAGGTCAACGCGGGCTTATTTACTGGTTGGCGCAGCAAGTTGATTTGAGTCAGTTTGGTAATGAGGAACAGCAGGCTGAGGCCGGGCAGCTATTGGAGTTACTCACCCCAATTGCCAAGGCATTTTGTACTGAAACAGCGCAGGAGGTGACATACCTCGGCGTGCAGGTGTTTGGTGGTCATGGCTATATCAGCGATAACGGCATGGAGCGGATAGCGCGGGATAACCGTATTTCCACCGTGTACGAAGGTACCACCGGCATTCAGGCGCTCGACTTAATTGGTCGCAAGGTGCTGGGCAGCGGCGGCAGCGTATTGCGTAATTTTACAAAGATTGTGCATAAATACTGTGAAGCAAATAAAGATAATGCGCAGCTAGCCGAGTTTATCGCGCCGCTCGTTTTGCTGAATAAAGAATGGGGTGAAGTCACTATGGCGGTTGGCGAAAAAGCCATGGCTGACGCCGACGAAGTGGGTGCTGCCTCTGTCGATTATTTGATGTATTCCGGCTACGTGGTCTTTGCTTTTCTCTGGGCGCAGATGGCGGAAGTTGCTCAGCAAAAGCTCGATTCAGGTATGGATGATCCGCTCTATCACGGCAAACTCAAAACCGCGCGTTTCTACTTTCAAAGGCTACTGCCGAGAACGGCAAGTCATAAAGCGGCTATGCTCGCCGGGGCGGCGGGCCTTATGGATATGGCTGAAGAAGAGTTTATTTGCTAAGTACCGGCTTGGTGTGAGTGAAGCCCCGGATGCGGTATTTGTCTGCGCTCGGGGCTTTGGTTTTACTTATCTATTCAGGCGATTGTCAATAAGCTGGTCAACCACGGATGGGTCTGCAAGCGTTGATGTGTCGCCAAGGTTGTCGAGTTCATTGGCGGCAATTTTGCGCAGTATTCGGCGCATGATTTTACCGGAGCGTGTCTTCGGTAGTCCCGGCGCCCACTGAACCAAGTCTGGTTTGGCAATTGGGCCGATTTCCTTAACGCAAAGTGCGGTTAATTCCTTAAGCAATTCATCACTGCCTTCAACATCGTGCATCAACGTGACGTAGGCGTAAATACCTTGGCCCTTAATGTCGTGTGGGTAACCTGCGACGGCTGCCTCAGCGACGGCCTCGTGGAGTACAAGGGCGCTTTCAATTTCGGCTGTACCCATGCGGTGGCCAGAAATATTCAAAACGTCATCAACACGCCCCGTGATCCAGTAATCGCCGTCTGCATCGCGCCGCGCACCGTCGCCGGTAAAATAATAGCCGGGGTGGGTGCTGAAATAGGTTTCGATCAGGCGTTGGTGATCGCCATAGACGCTGCGAATCTGGCCGGGCCAAGAGCGTTTGATCACAAGAAGGCCCTCGCCAGCACCGCTGATCTCATTGCCATCGTTGTCTAATAGCGCGGCTTCCACGCCAAAGAAGGGTCTGGTGGCTGAGCCGGGCTTCATATCAATAGCGCCGGGCAGTGGTGTCAGCATATGGGCGCCAGTTTCAGTTTGCCACCAAGTATCGACGATGGGGCAGCGCTGCTCACCGATTACGCGGTGATACCATTCCCAGGCTTCAGGATTGATTGGCTCACCGACCGTGCCGAGCAATCGCAGGCTGCTGCGATCTGTACCTTCTACATAGTCGTCACCGGCGCCCATTAAAGCGCGCAGTGCGGTGGGCGCAGTGTAGAAGATATTTACTTTATGTTTGTCTACTACCTGCCAGCACCGCGAGGCGTCGGGGTAAGTGGGCACGCCTTCAAAAAGTAGGGTTGTAGCGCCATTGGCGAGGGGGCCGTAGACAATATAGCTGTGACCGGTTATCCAGCCGACATCGGCGGTACACCAAAACACTTCACCATCTTTGTAGTCAAAGACGTATTTGTGGCTCATTGCTGATTGCAGTAAATAGCCTGCGCTAGTGTGCATTACGCCCTTCGGTTTACCCGTGGAGCCAGAGGTATACAGTATAAAGAGTGGCGTTTCGCTGGCCATGGCGACCGCGGGGCAGTCGGCGCTGACTTTTGCCATTTCCTCGTGATACCAGAGGTCGCGGCCGTCTAGCCAGTCAATGGGGCCGCCAGTGCGTTTTACTACCAGGCATTTCTCGATGCTAGGGCAGTGCGCCAATGCTTTATCCGCATTCACTTTAAGTGGGATTTTTTTACCGCTACGCAGACCTTCGTCGGCGGTAATCAGCATTTTGCAGTCCGCGTTCTGAATCCGGTCTTTCAGTGCTTCAGGTGAAAACCCGCCGAATACGACGGAGTGAATGGCGCCAATGCGGGCGCAAGCCAACATCGCATACGCTGCTTCGGGAATCATTGGCATATAAAGGCAAACGCGGTCGCCTTTGCTAACACCGTTCGCTTTTAGCACATTGGCGAGCTTGGAAACTTCACGGTGCAGTTCGCGGTAGCTGATGTGTTTAGATTCGCTGGGGTCGTCGCCTTCCCAAATAATGGCGGTTTGCTCGGCGCGGGTGTCGAGGTGGCGGTCTATGCAATTGTAGGCGACATTGAGTTCGCCGCCCTCAAACCAGCTGGCTTCACCTTTGCGAAAGTCATAGCTGTTCACTGTGTGCCAATCTTTATCCCAGCTTAAAAAGGAATTCGCCTGGCTCGACCAGAAGGTGTCCGGGTCGGCTAAGGATTGCTCATACATGGCGTCGTATTGCTCGCGGTTGACGTGAGCGTTAGCCGCGAAATGACTTGGTACTGGGTGAACCTTGATTTTACTCATAGCAGGACTCTCAAATGCGCGATTGTTATCGTTGGACGGTGTGGCGCGTCGAATTGCGGATTTCAATTTAGCAGAATAACGGCTTGGCGACAGTGATTGAAGCCCCTTACGACTAAAGTCTGGGCTTGGTTTGCGCGCAGATAGTATAGGCTTATAGGCGTGAGAAAATCTGCCAGCGTAGCTGTGGCATATGAAGGGCAAAGGGGGCTTTCGCGCGATTTGGCTTGTGGCCGAAATCGCGCAGCGTGTTAGGCGACTTGAACGGGGATGGCGTTGCTGGCGTGGCTAACCGTGTTGTCTTGATTCATATAGATCAAGCGGGGTTTGAAGTTGATTAGTTCAACCTCGGAATAGCTGGCATAGGCGCAGATAATAATAATGTCGTCGACATTGGCCTTGTGAGCCGCGGCGCCATTAATAGAGATTATGCCACTATTGTCTTCACCACGAATTGCATACGTGGTGAATCGCTCCCCATTGGTGACATTGTAAATTTGAATCTGCTCAAATTCACGGATACCCGACATATCGAGTAGCTTGCCATCAATTGCACAGGAGCCTTCATAATTTAGCACTGCATGTGTAACGCAGGCTTTATGGAGTTTCGCTTTCAGCATAACGGACTGCATAACGCTGTTCCTTTCTCTTCGGTCTTCGCTGGCTTAATTAGCTGCCAGCATTCCCCAGTCGGCGCTGGAGTTAACGTTCAGGGTGACGTTGTCAATTAGGCGGGTGGAGCCAAGTTTGGCCGCCGCCAGAATAACAACTTCTTCGGTGTCCGCTGTTGCCGGACGCAGGGTACGGGTATCGCAGATATTGAAGTAATCCGCTTCTAGGCCGGCCTGATTAAGGCTGCTTCGAGCGTGCTGCTCCAGTTTGCAATAGCTGTCATAGCCGCAGGCAATTGCCTCGCGACACTCCTGTAATACTCTGTGTAAAACGGGCGCAATCTGCCGATGCTCGGCACTGAGATAGCCGTTGCGCGAACTTAGTGCTAAGCCATCTGCCGCGCGGGCGGTGGCTACACCGACAACGTCGATTGGCATGCACAAATCGCGAACCATTTTACGGATTACGCTGAGCTGCTGGAAATCCTTTTCCCCAAACACCGCGGTGTCGGGCTGAACGATATTGAAAAGCTTGGCGACAACGGTAGCGACGCCGGTGAAATGCCCGGGTCGGCTTGCGCCGCAGTGCTCGTCAGACAGTTCAGGCACAGAAATTTTACTGTGGCTGTCCATACCCTCTGGGTAGATTTCTTCTACCTGGGGCAAGAATAAATACTGCGCGCCTTCGGCAAACAATTTCTCTTTGTCGGCTGCGAGGGTACGCGGGTAGTTACTCAGGTCTTCGTTGGCACCGAACTGCAATGGGTTGACAAAAATACTGACAACCACAATATCGGCATATTGGCGTGCTCGACGGACTAAGCGCAGGTGACCTTCGTGCAGATTGCCCATAGTTGGGACAAATGCAACGGTCTTTCCAGCGCGTCGTTCCGTATTTAGAGCGGCCCTTAAGGCAGCGGTTGTGCTATACGTTTTCATACCCCTAACTTCCCAATCTCATACTTCGCCTG
>TARA_R110001599_G_scaffold221896_1_pt1 | contig 15970 bp, 12 predicted proteins | sample TARA_R110001599 | Tara Oceans TARA_R110001599 (sample SAMEA4398360) | marine metagenome | biome: Polar Biome; feature: [MES] marine water layer (ENVO:01000295) within the mesopelagic zone...; material: water (ENVO:00002006), including particulate matter (ENVO:01000060) such... | reverse complement strand
GCGATGAGCCAGGTCGCAGCCGGCGTCGATATCATCATAGCCGTCGGCGGTGAAGCGGGTGGGCACACCGGCGACATATCCACCATGGTGCTGATCCCCGAAGTCTGCAACGCGCTCGCCCAGATTGGCGATGACACGCCGGTACTCGCGGCGGGTGGCATTGCCACCGGCGCGCAGATGGCCGCGGCTATGGCCATGGGCGCGAGCGGCGCCTGGTGCGGATCGGTGTGGTTGACCACGGTCGAGGCAGAAACCAATCCGGTGGTGAAAGAGAAGATGCTCGCCGCCACATCCCGCGACACGGTGCGCGCACGGTCGCGCACCGGCAAGCCGTCGCGGCAATTGCGCTCGCCCTGGACCGATGCGTGGCAGGCGGAAGGCGCGCCATCACCGCTGCCGATGCCGTTGCAGTCTCTGGTCGCGGAACCGCCGCTACGGGTGCTCGACAAGCTCAGCCAGGGCGACAATCAGGGCGCCAAGGATCTTTCGACCTATTGGGTTGGACAGGGCGTCGGGCTGATGAACGAACAGATGACCGCCGGTCAGGTGGTACAGGGCTTCAAGGAAGATTTCCTCACCGCTTACGAAAGACTGGCCGCCAATCTCGGCGAATAGGGCCGCCGGATCCATCCTGTGCTTGTCGCGGGAACATTTGCGCCATATGCTTCCCCCAGACCCGCTCGAACGAAGCGGGGATTGAGGATCGCATGACAGAGACAACGCAGATGCAGCCACTGGCCGGGATCAAGGTCATCGAATTCTCGACCATGGTCACCGCCTCTCTGGCGACCATGATGTTCGCCCAGCAGGGCGCGGATGTGATCAAGGTCGAACCGCCGGGAATCGGCGATCCGATGCGCTGGCTCGGAAGCCAGAAAGCGGGCATTTCCGGCCTGTTCCACAATTGCAATCGCGCCAAGCGATCGGTCACGCTGGATCTGAAGACCGCAGAGGACGTGGCTCGTGCCCGGCAGCTCTGCCTGTCGGCCGATGTCGTGATCCACAATTACCGTCCGGGGGTGATGGATCGACTGGGGCTCGGCAGCGCGGCGCTGCGTCTGGAAAGGCCCGGACTCATATATTGCGCGATCACCGGCTTTGGCCACGAGGGCCCGCTGTCCAGTCGGCCTGCCTATGATCATGTGATGCAGGCGATGGCCGGTTTCATGACCACCCAGGGCCATCCGGATGGCTTCGCCTATGTCAAAACCCTGATCTGCGACAAGGTGACCGCCTATACCGCCGCCCAGGCAATCACCGCAGCCCTGTTTGCCCGCGAACGCATCGGCATCGGCCAGCATATCGACCTGTCGATGCTGGAAAGCTGCATTGCCTTTCTCTGGCCGGATGGCGGCATGCATCTCACCCTGCAGGCAGAGGATGTCACCCATGGCGCGCCCTTTGCGGATTATTACCAGCTCCCATTGCGGACCAAGGACGGCGCCATCGCCTATGCCGCGATGACCGATGCCCACTGGCACGCGATATTCGACATTGTCGGCCTCGGCGAACTGAAGAGCGAAGAAAAATATCAGGGTTCCGCCAATCGCAGCATCCATATGGCCGAGCTGGCAACGATCATTGCCAATCAGAAGCCCGACCTCACCTGCGCCGAGATGGTTGAAGGACTCGCCGCGCACGATGTACCGGCCGCAAAATGCCTGTCCCTGGAGGATTTGCCCGATCATCAGCAGGCTCTGGCCATTGGAGTGTTCGAACAGGCCGACCATCCGCTGCTCGGCGTGGTTCAGCATGTCACCCCGCCGGCCCGTTTCGGCGGCAAGAAGATGACGCCATGCGGCCCCAGCCCCGCGCTCGGCCAGCATAATGAGTCAATTCTCGCCGAACTGGCCGCCCTCTCCCGGACATAGATTGTTTCAATTGGTTACAAGTCCCGCCATCTGGTTGCGTAAAGCGACGATCTGGTTATTCTCGGGAAAAAAATAAGGAGAGATTCGCATGACCTGGCAAATGGCCGATATCTGGGAAAATATTGCCGAGGCAATTCCCGACAAGCCTGCGATTGTCGATGGCGACAAGCGCTATAGCTGGTCGGAATATGCCGATCGTTCCGCCCGGATCGCGCAAGTGCTGACCGACCATGGCCTGAAGGCCGGTGCGAAGCTCGCAATCTATTCCTACAATAGCGCCGAATATTTGGAGACCCAGTTCGGCGCCTTCAAAGCACGCATCACTCCCGTCAATGTCAACTACCGCTATCTCGAGGCGGAACTGACTCATGTCATCAACAACAGCGATAGCCAAGCCCTGGTCTATCAGGCCCAGTTTGCCCCGCGCGTCGCCGCGATCCGGGATCAGCTCGAACAGGTCAAATTGTTCCTCGAAATCGAAGACGGCTCGGGCGAACATCTCGAGGGCGCTGTATCTTATGAAGAAGCGTTGGGTAATACTGACCCGATGCCGGTGATCGAACGGTCGGATGACGATATTTATATGCTCTACACCGGTGGCACCACCGGCATGCCGAAGGGCGTGATGTATGATCACAAGACTTTTTCCCCTGCCCTGCTCGCCAAGGGGTTCGAGATGCGGATGATGGAACCGCCGACCGATTCCTCTGGCTTTGGCGCGCTGGTGCAGCAATTGCACGCCGCAGGTGCGGTCTCGCGCTCCATTCCCGCCTGCCCGCTGATGCACGGCACGGGCATGTGGATCGGGGCAATGGTTCCGCACAGTCTCGGCGGCTGCGTGATACTGAGCGACAACAGCCATTTTGATCCGGTAGCGCTCTGGCAGCTGGCCGAAGAAGAGAAAGTGACCGACATCACCATCGTCGGCGACGTTTTTGCCAAACCGATGCTGGCCGCTCTCGATGATGCCAAGGCGGCAGGCCAAGCCTATGATTTGTCATCTCTTTTGATGATGGGATCGTCGGGCGTGATGTGGTCGACCGAGGTCAAGCGCGGCCTTTTGGGCCATTTGCCGCATATGGCGATCGTCGACAGCATGGGCTCGACCGAAGGCAGCATGGGGGTTTCGATCACCACCGCGGAAAATATCGATATCGACCAGACCGCCAAGTTCGACATGAACCCGACCACCAAGGTACTGACCGAAGACGGCAAGCCGGTCGAGCCGGGTTCCGGCGAGATGGGCCTGATCTGCAACGGCGGGATGGTGCCGCTGGGCTATTACAAGGACGAAGCCAAAAGCGCCGCTACCTTCAAGACATTCGACGGGGTGCGTTATTCCATTCCCGGCGATTTTGCGACGGTCGAGGCAGATGGGTCGATCACGCTGCTGGGCCGCGGCTCTGCCTGTATCAACAGCGGCGGCGAGAAGATTTTCCCCGAAGAGGTCGAGGAAGCACTCAAGACGCATGATTCGGTCTATGACTGTCTGGTGGTCGGCGTAGCCGACGATCGCTTTGGCCAGAAAGTCACCGCGATCCTGTCGGTGGTGCCGGGCGCCCGGTTCGACGAGGCCGAACTGAACGAATATGTTCGTTCAAGACTCGCGGCCTACAAGGCTCCACGGGCGATCATCCTGGTCGATGAAGTCCCGCGCGCAGCCAATGGCAAGGCAGGCTATAAAGCAGCCAAGGAAATCGCATTGGAGCGATTGCAGGTGCCCGCATAATATCTATAGACAGACGATGATCGTCGAACTGATTCACAACCCGGCTTCGGGTACCTATAACGAACACCGGCTGGACGCGCTGTCGCACGCGTTTCAGGCATGCGGCGCGCAGGTGCGGCTCGGCCGGACCGAAAGCGACGGGCTGTTCGATATTCTCCCCGATTGCGATCTCGTCTGCGTATCCGGCGGCGACGGCGCGTTGCAACTGGTTGTCGCATCGATGGCCCGGGCGGAAATATTGAAACCGCTCTGCGTGTTTCCCGCCGGCACCGTCAATCTGGTCGCCAGGGAACTCGGCTATTCCGATGACCCGGAGATATTTGCCCGCGAGGTGATGGCGGGATATCTCGACAAGGAAAAATCACGGCTGGCAGCGCCGATGGCAGCCTTCGATGGCCAGCCATTTGTCGCCTGCCTTAGCGCCGGGCCGGATGGACAAGCGGTCGCCCTGCACGATCCTGCGCTGAAGAAACGCTTCGGTGGCGCTGCCTATGGCTGGTCACTGATCCGGCTGCTCGGCAACTGGCCGCAGTTCCGCTTTTCGCTGGCGCTGGATATGTCCGACGAAACCACCGATCACCTGAACTGCAGCGCCTTCTATGTGATCAAGGCGCGTCATTATGCTGGAAACTGGGTGTTGGCGCCCGCCGCCAGATTGGACTCACGACATTTCCACGTCATATTGCTGACGCGGGCCCGACGCCGGGACTTTCTGCGATTCATCACCCATATCGCCCTGGGCCGCGATCCCGCACGCCTTGATTTCGTCAAGTGCCTGCCGGCCTACCGGCTGACGATGATAGCAAAAGACGAAATCTCGCGATCGGCGGCGTTCCAGGCGGACGGCGACACGCTGGAGACCCAGCCTCACGAAATCCGGATGACCGGACAGACGGTTACTTACTGCCTGCCGCTAGCCGACTGAACACCGGTTGCTCATGCAGCCCGGCAGTGAGCCGTGATCAGATCAACCATTTTGGGCAATTTGCTGGGTGGCAAATCGTGACCCATGCCCTCGACCAGCTCAAAACTTGCGCCTTTGACATTGGCAGCGATATCCTGACCACAGGCCGACGGGATGAGCGGATCTTCAGCGCCGTGAATGACCATTGTCGGGGCCGTGATCCGGTTGGCCGCAGGGCGTAGATTCCCGCTGTCGATGATCGCAGCCATCTGGCGTTTCGGACCAGCCGGATAAAAGGCCCGCTCCTGTGCAAGTTTCATCAATTCCCGCCGCTCGTCCGGCCGGTTGCGTCCTTCTTCCGACGCGATAAGCGAAGAAAAGGCCAGGCCCAGCTCCAGCGCCTCGTCCGGAGTCCGGGTTTTGGCGCGCGCTGTCTGCATCAGCACCTTGCGTACTTCCGCGTCGGCTCCCGGGAGGCCCGGGCCGTTGGTCGACGACATCACCGGAGTCAGGGAAAGCACGCGATCGGAATGCTCCGCCGCAATCAGCTGACCGATCATGCCGCCCATTGACGCACCGACAATATGCGCCCGGTCAATCTTCAGCGCATCGAGCACGCCAACCGCATCGCGGGCCATATCGCTCAAATTATAGGGTGCCATCTGCCGCTTGGGGAAAAACCGCTTGGCGATCATCTGGCGGAGCGGATGGGGCGGGCGCACGCCATCAAACTTGTAGCTGAGCCCGACATCACGGTTGTCGAACGTAATCACCCGGAAGCCGTTTTTGACCAGGCCGTTGACGAAATCCATCGGCCAGTAGACCAGCTGGGCGGTATAGCCCATGACCAGAAGAATCGCGGGATCCTCGGGATTCCCGTGGTCTTCCGCTTCTATATTGATGCCATTGGCGATGATCTGCATGGATATTCCCTGACCTGTCCGAAAACAGAATCAGTAACAGAATGCACAGCCGTTACAAGAACCGCGGGCCTCTATGCCTAGGGCCGGTTTCCCGGTTCCGGCTGATCCACATCATTGGCCGCCATATTGGCATTGGAAGTGACGGTGACCGTGCCCATGCGCGCCACCTGATTATCCTCGTCAACCACTACGCGGGTCAACAATGTCGTCGATACCTGGATAGCCTGTGCTGACAATTTGGCTATCCGGACGGCATAGCTGCCATAAGGAACCCCGTCGAACAGGAAGAAACCGTCAAATTCGGTCTGGGTTTCGCGAACCACACGGCCTTCGACGTCCACCAGCTCCAGGCCAACGCCGGAAATGGTGCCGCCGCCCTTGCGGACCAACGTGCCCTCGACCTCGCCGGCGCTGACCAGCGGCAATTCCACCGTCACCGCGACCCCGGGCCGCGGCGTGATCACCACCCCTGGCAGGGCCGGCTGGACATAGGGACTAGCGAGGCTGCTGCTGTCGATCCCGATCAGCACCGGTCGGAAAGGCTGCAAATTGTCGATAATCGCCCGCCCGTTGATATCGGTGGCGGTCAGCGCCACCGATTGCCCGGCGGTAAGCTCGACATTTTCTACCAGTGGTTCGCTTGACTGCCGGATACCGTCCCGGTTCTCGTCCCGATAGACAATCGCCATCGCCTGCCCGTTGTCGGCCAGCTTGTTGCTGGAGAAACGGAATTTTCCGTTTCTCGGATCGGGTCCCAGGCTGAAAGCCAGATTGAGGCCGGCCGCCACCGAACCATCGGTCGCAGCCTCGGCGCTGGCGGTGAGCGAAAACTTGTCAAAACGGCGAATGATCCCGATTCCCGCTCGTCCACGGTCGAGACCGGCATCATAGCCAAGTTCCGCGCGCCAGTCCGAACGTTCCCCGGCACGCCATTCACCGGTGAAATTCACCCGTTCAAACCGTTTCTCCGGTGCCAGACGGTAAACCGCTTCTCCGCGCAGCCGGACCTTGCCGATCCGGCCATTGGCGAGCACCCGAGCGTCAAGACGGTCCGGCGGATCGGGTCCGACATCGCTGAAACGTTTCTCCCAGTTCAATTCGCCGGTTAATGATAACCTATTGAAATTAAGTGACATTCTTCCGGTAACATCGAGACTGTCGCGGCCATCCGAGCGCGTCTCATATTGCGTATCGATGTGAAAGGGCACCGCACGGCCACCAATCTTGAAACTGTGATCGACCGACAGGCTGTGGCGCGACTCGACATTTTCACCGATCTGATCCGAGATGAAATTGCCCCGCGCCCATAGCGATTCGGCGGAAATATAGCTATTCCCGAGCTGACCGATCAACCGGCCACGGAAGGCCGTTCCCTGATCGAGGTTCGAAGACGCCGAAAGCTCCACCAGCGCCGGTCCCACCGCTCGGCGCACCGATCCTTCCAGATAATTATGACGATTGCCGTCAATTTGCAGACTGAAAAGAGACGCTGCCACCGATGTCTTGGTGTTGATCCCGCGCTCGACACCAAATCCGCCGCGCCAGCCGGCCTGGCGGATCGGCAGGAACGCGCCCAGCCGGATCAGGTCTTCGCCGGCTTCATTGATCCCCGCCCAATAATAGGTGTCTCGCGGGGGAATCGAGTCGAGTCCGACCGGAATGACTTTGGTGTCGCGCCGGACCTGGCCTTGTGGCCCGTACAGTACTATTTCGATGCGATTTTGTCCGTAAAGCAGCGGGACATCGAGAAATTCATAACGACCGTCGGTGCGATTTTCGGCAAAGGCCAGCAATTGGCCGTTGCGATAAAGTTCTGCATCCCAGCCGCTCGGCAATTCCCCGCGGAAACTGGTGCGATCAAAACTGTCCGGGCGCTCGACCGGACGATTGGTCACCAATGCGCCGCGTCCCGCAACAGACTGCGATACCAGCGGCGTCGATATGGTCGACACATCGCCCAATGCGAAATGGGTGGCCTTCAATGGCCCGAGAAGATTGCCCTTCGGATCGGTCCGGTAGGCCCGAAGCCGCAGATTTTCGGGAACGCCGCTGTTGTTTGACGAAAGCCGGGCATCAAAGCTCGCTTTGCCGACCTCTCCGGATGCGTATAGTTCATAGCGCAGATCAAATTTCTGGCCCGAACGCTTGTCTTTCAGACCCCCGGCGGAAACCACCGCATCCACCGACGGGGTACGCCAGAATCTATATGGCTCCGAGGATTGCGGCAGGGCGGACAGGTCAAAACTGTTGCGAGGACGGATCTTGGCGGCCTGTTCCTTGCGCTCGAGCGCCCGTTCAAAGGGCAGTTGAGTAGCAGACTCGATTGTCAGCAGCGCATTGGACAGATCGGGCTCGAGTTCGACATCAAGCCAGTCTGACAGGCTTTTCAAATCGACGCACCAGCCTTCCGGGACGTCGTGAATCTGCCCGGCCTGCAATTTTGCCTTCGTGTTCACCTTTTGTACTATATTGCTGTCGCGGTCGATGGTCAGTGTCTGGGTCTCCGAGAAGATCCAGCCAGTTGCGCGGCGCGACTTCTTGTCGAGTCGGAGCGGAATATCCATCGCCATGATCATATCGGCAAGGTCAACGCATATACCGGCATCGGTCTGGTAGCCCCTGACCCCGTCTCCAAGGCGATATTTGCCCGAACGAAGGTCAAACAACAGCGCATCGTCGTCGCTGGCGGTCCATTCGCTCGCCGCAAGGGCCGACGTCGCCAGAAACAGCGAAGCCGCCGAGATCGCTGCGATCCCCGCGGCCTTTACCAGGGCATCAAAGCCCCGGCCGAGTATATTATGTCGCTGTCCCATCATTCACATCATGACTTAGTGACGGCGTGAAGCCTATCTAAGCCATTGATATTAAATGTTTATCTAAGGACCATATCGGTTTTGGCGATCAGCCCGCCACCGGCATTGGCTGGCTCGTAATATTCGACCGACACGTTGCCCTTGAGCTGGGCTGCCACTTCTGGCGGCACCGGCAAGACCACCTTGCGCTGATTGACCTCGGGGTAGACAGCGATACCACGCGCAACCATCACCGGTTCGCTCAGTCCAGGCTTGATAACGCGGATCTCTCCATAAATGGACCGGTCTCCCGATCGATTGAGGTCGAAAGTCAACGCTTCACCATCCGTTTTCTTTTCCAATCGGCCATTGGCAATGGCCGCAGTTGCCTGCAAATTTCCCTGGCGGATGATGACCGGGATCGTCACTCCGTAAATTGGGGTCAGCGCGATTGAGAAGCCTCCCTCGGGAATATTCTGCTCGGTTACCGATCTGGCAGCAGGAATCGCCCGAAACAAAAGATGTGCCCGATATTCCCCGTCAGGAAGCCCCTCGGGGGCCCGCACACCCAGGCGGATCGCTTGTGGCTGGTTGGGCGGCAGGGTCACTCGACGCGGCGCATAGCGGATCATCGCCTTGGCGGCCTGCTCGATTTCATTTTCCTGTTCTTCGCTGACATCTTCCAGATTTCCCTCTGCTGTCATCCGACGAAGCTCGAGCGAAATACGATAAGTAGCTGTTTCCGAACCAATGTTATTCAATATCACTTCGGTTCCACGCTGGCCGTCGATGACCACCCGTGTCGGTGCTACCAGCAGATCACCAGCCGCCTGCACTGGCGTAAGCGGCAATGCAATTGCTGATGCAAGGGCGCCCAGCCCGATGCAGGTTTTCCGCAACAATTTGAATCTCTGGATGATCATGATTTTCTCCGGTTTTACTGGTCATTCGGAGAGGCTGGTCTAAGGCCTGTCCCCACGCAGCCCTTATGGCCAAATAGGGTTACCAAAGCGCTAACCACGGTCGGTTTTTGGCTGACATTGGTGCGAGACGGACAGACCATGCTCCACAGAAAAGCCCGCTCGCAACCAGTGTCGCGAACGGGCTCCTTTTTTGGCTAGATCACCGGCCCCAGTGGACCGATGGTCCGGTTTTTAGTTGTAGTTTACGGTAACATTGAAGGTACCGACATAAGCGCCGTCAGCCTGGTTGGCACCAACGTTGAGCAAACCGCCAACGTCGAAAGAGCCTACGCCACCGGTCAACAACAACGTCGAAACGCTGGATACGATGTTTGCGGTCATGCTGTTCGTTCCGCTGTTCAGTGTAACACTGGGGTCCGAGGCAACGCTGACTGTTTCGCCATCGGTTCCGGTTACATCAAAACCCGCTGCGGAAAAGGCGCCCGAGCAAACGATGCCAGCACCACAAGCGCGGCCACCGCCGCTGACGGAAACCGTAGAAGCAGCTGCACCGCTCACGATCGTACCGAAGTCGAGATCGCTGCCGTCAGAAGCAACGGTGACCTGCTGCAGGATGTTTGCGCGCGCATCAGCCGAAGCGGTTGCAGCATTTGCAGCATTGGCGCCCATGACAGAAGCCGCAAGCACGGAAGAAGCCAAAGCGGCTTTGATAAGTTTAGACATAAGTTCTGGTCCCTATTTTTTTCAACATTGAAAGAGCACTTGCGGTGCGCTCCCGTCAAACCCACTGACCGGAACGTCGCCAGAGCCAACATTCAAGCTCACTTATCCGAGGGAAAGGATAAAACTTTGCTGTCAGCCATGGTTAATTTTTGACTAACCTACTAACATGTTGATATATATTGATATTTTGAGAATATCGGAATGAGGCTCGGGGACATTTCGTCCCCGATCGCAACGAAATGGCGACAAGATTATAGCCAGAACCTAGATATGCTCCCCGGTCAGCCGCTGGCAAATCAGATCGAGCTGGTCGAGATTTGCATATTCGATCGACATCGCTCCGCCCTGCCCGTTCGACTGGATATTCACTTTCAAACCAAGCAGATCACCGAGATGCGTTTCCAGCGCCTGGATGTCGGCGTCGGTCTCCGACATCAAAGCCTGTTTTTTTGCCGATACGGGCTTGTCACCCGCCAGCGCTTTGCGAACCATCCGTTCGACGTCCCGGACCGACATGCCCTGTTTGACGATTTGCGGTGCCAGTTCGTCTGCATTGGGTGCATTGATCAGCGCGCGCGCGTGGCCCATCGTCAGTTTCTCGTCGACCACCAGCGTCTTCACGCTGTCCGGCAGTTCGAGCAAGCGCATGAGATTGGCAATATGGCTCCGCGATTTGCCAACAACCTCGGCCAGACGCGACTGGCTGTGCCCGAAATCCTGACTCAGCTTTGCATAAGCCTCCGCCTCTTCGATGGCGTTGAGGTCCTTGCGCTGGACATTCTCGACGATCGCGATTTCGAGGGTTTCTTCATCGCTGAGATTGCGCACCACGGCGGGAATCTGATGCAAACGCGCGCGTTGTGCGGCTCTCCAGCGCCGCTCGCCGGCGACAATCTGGAAGTTCTTGCCATGCGGGCGCACGACAATCGGCTGAATCACGCCACGCTGACGCATGCTGTCGGCCAGCTCGTCGAGCGCGTCGGTATTGAAGGTCTGACGCGGCTGATCGGGATTGGGCCGGATGTCGGACACGGCGATCGAACGCAATCCGTCGATCACGGTGCCGGTGACCTGTTCCGCTCCGTCGCCGTCACCGCTGGACTGCGCGGACGTGTTGATCGGTTCTTCCCTTTGAATATCCCCGAACAGGCTGTTGAGTCCCCTGCCCAGGCCAGTGGCCCGCTTTGGTGCTTTCCTGCCGGTATCTTCCTGCGCGTTGTCCTCTGCCATTATGCGGCGACCTTTCTGTCCGGCAAGCGTCCGATCAGTTCGCGCGCAAGGTCGATATAGGCAACCGACCCGCTGCAGCGATAATCATAGATCAAAGCAGGCAGACCGTGGCTTGGCGCCTCGGAAAGGCGAACATTGCGCGGGATAACGGTATCAAACACGACATCGCCAAGGCAGGCGCGAACATCGTCCGACACCTGTTCGGTCAGCTTGTTGCGCCGGTCATACATGGTCAGGACCACGCCCATCACCGAAAGCTGACGATTGAACCGGGCGCGAATCCGCTCCACAGTCTGCAACAACTGGCTCAGTCCCTCGAGCGCAAAAAACTCGCATTGCAGCGGAACCATGAGCGATTCGACCGCCACCATCGCGTTGAGCGTAAGCAGGCCGAGCGACGGCGGACAATCGATCAGGCAGATATCCCAGCGACCATTGTCGGCGCTGTCCAACGCCTTTTTCAGACGATGGGTCCGCTCCTCGAAACCCACCAGCTCGACTTCGGCCCCGGAAAGATCAACGGTCGCCGGCACGATTTCGAGCCCGGGTACTTTGGTCTGGTTGATACAATCCGCCAGTGGCACGTCGTTGATCAGCAAATCATAGCTGCTGTTAACCCGGTCGCCCTGCGTCAAGCCGAGGCCGGTCGAGGCATTGCCTTGCGGATCGAGATCGATCAACAGCACTTTCCAGCCGGTGGCGGCCAGCGCTGTCGCCATGTTAATTGCTGTTGTTGTCTTGCCTACGCCGCCTTTTTGATTGGCAATTGCGATACGAACCATGGTCTGTTCAGCCCTATAAAATAGGTTTCTAGCCCTTGCCCACCAAGATTCCGGCGTTCGGATCGGTCAAACTATGTTCCACGTGGAACATTTTTTGCCGTTTTGGCGACAGGCCTTTAAGTTCTCTTACCGCATTTTTTCCTTTAGGTAAGAGCCAAACCGTATTTTCTGTGGAAAAACGGTGTGAAAGTGCGATGAGCCGTTCCAAAGGAGCAAATGCACGGGCGCTGATAACATCTGCGGGAAAGCTCTCGACATTCTCGAGCCGGTCACCAATCACATTTGCATGATCCCCAAGGCCGGTCTGGTCGACCACATGGGACAGAAACTCGACCCGCCGCTTGCGCGATTCAACCATGTGAACATGATAAGGCGTCAGGATCGCGATGATGATTCCCGGAAAGCCCGCGCCGGTGCCGAGATCCAGCCAGGTCTGCCCGGCCTCGGGTGCCGGCGCGTAGCGCAGCAACTGCGCACTGTCGACGATATGACGGGCCCACAGGCTGTCGGCACTGGCCTTGGATATCAGGTTCTGGCGCTGCATTTCGTCGCGAAGCAAGGCGATGAAAGTTTCAAGCCGCTGCCATGTTTCACGTGAAACATCATATTCTGCGCGAAGCCAGGCTTGCGCTTCCTCTTCCGTCATGCAGCAATATTCCTCGAATCCCGACGCCGGGCATGAACAAGAATAGCCGCAAGGGCAGCAGGCGTGATGCCCCTGATCCGCGAAGCGGCAGCGAGGGATTCGGGCTGCGCCATTGCCAGTCGCTCCACCATCTCGTTGGAAAGTCCGGCGATAGCAGAATATTCCATATCATCGCCAAGCCTGATCATCTCGTTGGCACGAAGGTCGCGCAATTCGGATTCCTGCCGCTCGAGATAAGGCGCGTAGCGCGCGTCTTCTTCAATCTCGGCCAGCAGGTCTGGATCGGCAGATGATAGACATGCTTCCAATCCTTCCAGTGAAGCAAGGTCGATATTCGGAAAGCGCAGCCACTGGAACAGACTCTGCTTGGTCCCGTCGCGGCGCACATTGATACCTAGCTTCACCAGATCCTCGCTGGAATAGACAGCTTCAAGAACCTTGGTGATATCCTCCCGCGACTGTTGGCGATCACCAAACCAGTCGGCCCGTTCCCCGGCAACACAACCAAGGGACAGCGCAATCGGCGTCAGTCGGGTGGAGGCATTGTCCGCCCGCAACCGTAACCGATATTCGGCACGGGCGGTCAACATGCGATAGGGTTCGGTCACGCCCTGCAAAACCAGATCATCGATCATCACCGCCATATAGCTGGTGCCCCGATCGAGCGCCGGCGCGTCCTTCCCCTGGACAAGACAAGCCGCGCCGATACCGGCGATCAGGCCCTGCGCCGCGGCCTCTTCGTAACCGGTGGTCCCGTTAATCTGTCCGGCACAATAGAGGCCTTCCAGATCACGAACCTTGAGCGAGCGGTCTAGCGCGCGAGGATCGATATGGTCATATTCCACCGCATAGCCGGGAACGATGATTTCGGCCTTCTCGAGACCATCCATGCTGCGCACGAAGGCGAGCTGGACATCGGCCGGCAAAGACGTGCTGATGCCGTTAGGATAGACCAGATGGGTATCGAGACCTTCCGGTTCGAGAAAAACCTGATGCGAGTCACGATCGGCAAAGCGGTGAATCTTGTCCTCGATCGACGGGCAATAGCGTGGCCCCTGCGCGTCGATCGCGCCGCTGAACAATGGCGAGCGATCGAGCGAACCGCGTATGATTTCGTGGGTCTCGGCATTGGTCCGGCTGACCGCGCAGAATGTCTGCGCGACCGTCCGTCCCTTTGACAGCGGCGACATCGTCCATCCGTCGTCGTCGGACGGTTGCTCGGGCAGCGCAGCCCAGTCGATCGTCCGCCCGTCGATGCGCGGAGGGGTCCCGGTTTTCAAACGGGCAATCGGCAGGCCCGCATCGCGGATCTGTTGACCCAGCGACACCGAAGCAGCCTCGCCGGTCCGGCCGCCCTCCAGCCTTTCCTCGCCACGAAACAGTTTCCCGTTGAGAAACGTTCCGGTCGCTAGGATGACGGCCTGCGCCTCTATCGTCGATCCGTCCGCCATGACGATTCCGCTGACCCGTGATTCCGTCATGACCAGACTGGCGACTTCGCCCTCGACAATGGTCAGATCGTCCTCCGCGTCGAGCATCCGGTGGATCGCCGCCTTGTAGAGTTTGCGGTCGGCCTGGACCCTCGGCCCCTGCACCGCGGTGCCCTTGGAGAGATTGAGCATCCGATAGTGGATCGCAGCGGCATCGGCAGCCCGGCCGATCAGCCCGTCAAACGCATCAACTTCGCGGACAAGATGGCCCTTGCCGAGACCACCGATAGCCGGGTTGCAGGACATGGCCCCGATGCTGTCGCGGGTGAAACTGACGAGTGCGGTCGACACGCCCATGCGCGCTGCAACAGCCGCTGCTTCGCAACCGGCATGGCCTCCGCCCACCACGATGATGTCAAATATTCGGTTCATGGCGCAGCCCATAGCCCAAGCGGGTTTGCAGGTCAAAATCTACCGGTGCTTGCCACTGTTCCACGTGGAACAATCATTTGCCGATACAGAATTTTCCGAACAGACCGTCGAGCATATCTTCGGTGCTCGCCTTGCCGGTGATCTCGTCGAGCGCCTTGCGGGCCATGCGGAGATGTTCGGCGACAATCAGATAATCCGTCTCGTCGATAACCACCGACAGAACATCCCGGGCGGTGGATAGCAGACCGGCCTGACGCGCGTTGACGCTGACCTGGTCACCGTCGGGCAGTATGTCCTTCGCCCGGATGATCAGATGATCGACCAGAGCGTCCATTCCCCGACCGCTGACCGGCGACAGGGTGAAGGCGGCGCTCGCTTTCGGCTGGTGATCCGGATGGTCGCAGCGGGAACTGATCTCGATGAGATTATCCTGCGCCGGTCCCTGCCCCTCTTCGCCCAGCCACAAAATTATGTCGGCTGCGGCAAATTGCTGGCGTGCCCGGTCGATGCCGATCTGCTCGATGGTCTCCGCACCACTGTCCCGGACACCGGCTGTATCGATGAAGAGAAACGGTATCGCACCCAAAGCAATCGGCACCTCGATCACGTCCCGCGTCGTTCCGGCGATATCCGACACGATGGCCGCTTCGCGCTCGACCAGAGCGTTGAGCAATGTCGACTTGCCGCTATTGGGCGGTCCGCCGAGAACCACCCGAATCCCGTCGCGCAACTTTTCAGCGCGCGGCCGTTCCAGAAGGTTACCCATTTCATCGACCAACGGGCGCGCGCTGTTCTGGATTTCCGCAACCTGCTCGGGCGCAACATCATCCTCGTCGGAAAAATCCAGCTCGGCTTCGACCCGCGCCGACAGCGCCAGTATCTGCTGCTGCCAGTCATCGATCTTGTGCGACAGAGCGCCACCGGCAGTGCGGACCGCTGCCTTGCGCTGCAACTCGGTTTCGGCGAAGAGAAGATCGGACAGACCTTCAGCCTCCGCCAGATCCATTTTGCCATGGGTAAAAGCGCGGCGTGTGAATTCGCCCGGCTCCGCTCTTCGCAGGCCATCAATCTGTTCAAGCGCCGCTTCGATCGCCCGGATGACCGCGCGACCACCATGGCAGTGAATCTCCGCCAGATCTTCACCAGTCGCGCTGTTCGGCCCCGGAAACCACAGGCATAAAGCCGAATCCAGCAGCTCCCCGTTAACCATATTGGTGATATTATGCAGGCTTACGACACGCGGTTTTGGTAAATGTCCAGTCAACGCTTCGAGCGCCTGCCCTGCTCGCGGCCCGCTGATCCGCAGGATTCCTATCGCCGCCGGCGGTTGTCCGCTGGACAATGCGAAAATTGTATCATCAGCGGACAACATGTCTGAAAGCGGCAGCTAGTCGTTCTTTTTCTTGGTCGATGAAGATTTGCCGCCACCCGATGCGGCGCCCATGGCACCGGTCAGGAACGAGGAAAACATCTTCAGACCCGCTTCTCCCATTGGTGCGATGATCTTGGTGAAATTCTGCAATTGCTCGACCGAATTTGCACCCTGCAGGAATTTCGACATTTCCTGGACATAGCTTTCGTTGAG
>TARA_R110001599_G_scaffold5763_5_pt1 | contig 15987 bp, 12 predicted proteins | sample TARA_R110001599 | Tara Oceans TARA_R110001599 (sample SAMEA4398360) | marine metagenome | biome: Polar Biome; feature: [MES] marine water layer (ENVO:01000295) within the mesopelagic zone...; material: water (ENVO:00002006), including particulate matter (ENVO:01000060) such as...... | reverse complement strand
CAGGTATTGGACAGCTTATGCAGAGCCTTACCGGTGAAGTCGATATGGTAACTGAGGAAGGCGACTTAACCGACATGGGACAAGGTGTAGGCTCTCTAATGGTTGCTAATCAGCCGCAGCAGTTTGCTAACGGCGGTGCGGTACAACATTTTGCTAACGGCCAAGGGGTTTACGGGCCGGTTCGCGATCCCGACTATTACGGGGAGTCTTATATCCGGCCCTTCAACACAGCGGGTCTTAGTCCTAGATTAAGCCGACTGGATTCCGGACCTCGAATGGCTCCGGAAACAGATATAAAGAGCTTGTTCCCCCAGTACCGGGAGATGTTTCGGGATGTTTTAGATTCAGACGCACAACGCAAGCAGGCACAATCCGGCATCATGTTCGACATTGCTCAGGCTGGTCTGAACCTCGCAAGCGGGGTAGACCCGCGAACCGGGGAAAGCACAACTAGATTACCGATGGCGTCACAGATAGCCACGGCGGCATCAGGACTACCGGGCATGGTATCCGAGCGAATAGCTTCTGTTGAAGACGCACGACGCTCAGGGGACTTAGCGGCGTTGGACGCTTCAATGCAGCAGGTAGGGTCAGAGAGAAATTTGACGCAGCAAATAGAATCACAAGAATCATTAGCTGCAATGGATTTGGAAAACCAGTTTATCGTAACAGAGGCGAAGCTAAGAGCCGAAGGTGAGTGGCGCGCCGCCGACCGCCTTAGTGACGAGTGGGTTGCTCGACTGCAACTGGAGTATGCGGCAAGCCAAGACGAAGGCACTCTGAATAATATGCGCCGCATGTTGGGGGACGTTAACATGCTGCAGCGTTACGCAGCGGGTGAGGAAATGGTTGACTATGAAAACGCACTCGCCATAGTGTATGGACAAACGCATACTAACGCTGCCGGGAACGATGTCATGCCTGAAATTCCGCAGTCGTTAAGAGAAGCTGCTAGAAGGAGGGCACAAGGAATCCGGCCTGCTCCACAGAACCCCGTCCCCGTAAGTGTCCCAGGATATATAACGGGATATGCTGATGGCGGTGCAGTGCAGCATTTTTCTAACGGCGGGCCACCGGATAGGTCAGTTGTACCCCCTGAGTTTCTGGATGAATCAGGAGCCCTTTTACCGGGTGTAACTTGGAGCCCTACGTTTAAGGAGTATTCTCGTGAACCGCAACCTGAGCCGGAAGAGCCTCTAACCAGCATTACCCGAGGCACAACGGAAGACCCCGTTACGAGTGATTTAAGAAAGGCCTTCGGCCCACGGGCTGTTTTAGCTAGGGCAGGCAATACCCTTTTTGAAGCCTTTACCGGAGGATTGCTTGGTCCTGACAACATAATGACTATTGCGCCTGAGACTAAAGAAGCTGTATCAGCAGTAAACACTCTGGCGAGAAACGCTCAACTGGCAATGCTGGATGCCGTGAGCGTGCGAAATAACGTACCCATACAGGATCTTATACGTGGCTTGACTACCCCCGGCGGAGAATTCTTCACCAGTCTTTCCGATGCCCGTCTGCAAAGCAGGGACACACTTAGGTTATTACAACGAACCTTTGAGTCGGAAAACAATCTCTTACAAACAAATGAAGGTCCGTTGCAGCAACAGTTGACTGGTGCGGACCGTTCCGACATGGTGCAAAGAGTAAACCGAATAGGGGGCTTAATTGAAGACTACAAACTCCTTGTTCAATCCCTTGATCTAGACACTCGCGATCCTGAATTTCGAGATCCGATGAATGAAATCCTTGGTATTTCGGAAGAATAATGGTTAATTACGTTAAAAATTCAGATGTACCAGGGATGTATCGGTATTTGAGGGAGGACCCGGACGAGGGGGGCGTGGGACTGGACCACGTGGGGGCTCTCGATGAAATGGTCCGCATACACCTTGAGGACTTCAGAAGAATTAACCCTGATCTGGATGCAACTAAAAATTTCACGGCAGAGGAGCAATTAACCTCTCTTTATAACCAAGAAGGCTATTCTTCCGAACAGGCTTTAAGCCGGTTCTTGAATTTGCCTCAACACACGAGCCCTCTTCTCGGCGCTGAATACCTTGGCAGGGGCGTTGTAGAAAACGTGGTTCCGTCGGTTACTGGAACAGGGCTGGCAAGTGCCACAGCACGGCTGCCCATTCCTTCCAGACTAAAACCTCTTGCGGTAGGGGCCGCGTTCCTTGGTGGCTCGATTCTTGGCGCCATAGGGGATCAAAAAACAGGTGCTTCAGAAAAAGTTAATACCGAGATTTTTGGAGAAGCAGAGACTCTGCTTCCCAGCCAACAGGTTACTGCAGACGCTTTTAATATGGCCGGGGGTTTTCTTACCTTTTCTGGTGTAATGAGAAATCAGTTAAAACTAATACCCGGAGGTATTAATCCCACAGAAGCTAGAGGAACCCTACCGTGGCTAAAAAGGACGTTTCAAAGAGGGCCTGTTGCTCCGCTTGGTGAGATGGCTGCTCCGACGAGTGGAGTCAACTTCGGAGCAAACGTACTTGTTAATAACGTGGGTAAAGCCCCTTTCAGAGAGAGGGCGCTCCGCTTTGCTGAAAGAACTGCGGAAGCAGCCGGTACCAGAGCGCGATTTCCCAGTCAATACTACAAGACAGAAGTACCCCTTGCTATTAGTGCGGGTATAGGATCAGGGCTTGCCGAAATGGCCGACCCTGGAGATCCCCTAACAGAGTTTGGCTTTGTGTCATTAAGTACATTAACTCCGGTCAGTTTGGCTACCAGAGCAGGTACTGGCCTAGCAAGTGAGTTTGGTAAATTTGCGGTTAGTCCCATACGAACCGGTCGGCGTCTTCTCAACACGTTGAAGGGCTCCGGTGAGGCAGGCGCAAGAGTATCCTCAAAACAGGTTAACGCTATCTATGGACCTTATCTGGCTAAGTTGGAAGTTCCGGGTAGAGAGCGATTAGGAGAAGGCGTTACTGCTCTTGCGAGACTAAGGGATTCCGGTGTTTCTTCAGAACAGATTTTGCCCAAACTAATTGCCGAACTTACTCCGAAACTTAGTAAAGAGGGCTTTAATCCAGAACAGATTCAGGCGGCTGCGGAAAACCTTATTGCGGACCGTGGGTACTTGCCGGAAATATGGAGTCCCGATGTTAAATGGGATGTGCAGGGTACTCGTCAAGCGGAGGCCGCTTTTATTCGATCTGTTTTAGAAGCTGACCCTAACGCGCATCTTTTGTCTCCTGCGACAACTTCCGGTTTTGACAATATAGACATAATACTGCCTCAAATAGCGGCGTTATCTAAAGGCATAAAAGGGGTAGACGGTACTCTGCCTGCGATTCTTCTTGAACGAAACACGAACCAGTACATCCGCAATAACTTTGAGGCGCTCATAGACGGGCTTAACAATAATGTTGACCCTTCTTTGTTACAGGCGTTTGCAGAAGGGCAGAAAGAGGCTAACTATCAGGGTCTTGCCGCTTCACTGGATGAGTACCTTAGCGGCAACACTATGGCTTTAGAGCGGGTTATGGAAGGGGCAGACCCTAAATTAACTCCGGAAAGAATGTCTGAGATTACACTTGAAAATTTTAACAAGTGGAAGACTCAGGCAAGAGACGTAGAGAAAATGGGGTGGCGCTCTCTTAACCTTAACGGGGAACTTACGCTGTCCAATACTTTGAAAAAATTGGACGAGCTGACAGTAAGCGGTATTTTAGGGGGTCGCTTGGAGCCCGGTGACAAAGCCTTAATAAATGTCCGCGACGGCCTGCAGTTAGCGGGAGGCGTTATAGGAAGGCCGACCTCGAGGTTGGTCAATATGAGGGAAAACGCTCGTACAAAACTAGCCAACATAAGAGATACACAGGACGGCCTTAATTTTGAATCCGCAGAAACATTGTTAAGGGAGATTGAGGGTTCAGTTAAAGCTGCCGGATTACAACGGCTTTTTTCAATAGACGACGCCATTCCGCTTCTTTTTCGGGCCGATGATGTTGGTCAGATAACCAATCTAACAGAAAACTATCGGTCCCTTACCGAACAACTTCCGGGCGGGGTTCTTACACCGCTGACAAAAAACCCCAAAGAGGGACAGGCGGCCTTTACAGCGCGCAATCGGGAATACCAAAACGCGCTTATAGCGAGTCTTAAACTTCCCGAGGGGATGTCTTTGTCTGAGGTCCCAAAGTCTTTACTAGCCAATAAAGGCGCTTTAATTAATGCGTTCGCTCCGTCAGAAAAAACTTCAGTGCAGCTTACTAACCTTTTTCGTCAAGGAGCCCCTGTTGGAGAAACGCAGGTAGGATCTATTCCCGAAGCTGTGGGCTACGGAGTGGCACTGGACCTTCGTTCCACCATGCTGGCGCGGTTAAGAGAGCCCAACGTGGACGCTTCTGAAAGACGCTTATTAACGGAGCTGCAAGGCGCGGTGTTAGAGGATCTTAGCGGGGCAGGGCTTGAGACGGGGAACGAGCAGTTAACCATATTGACCTCGTACAGTCAGGCGCTTAATGAAGTTATTGTCAGAAGTCTTGCGGGAAAATCTGCAGACAGCCTAAAAAATACGGACGAATCGTTACTCATGGAAACACTGATTAGAGGATCAGGAACCAGAGTAGGAAAGTCTATTCAGTCGGTAATTAACGCAGGACGATTTTTGGAGGAGAACACAGAAGAAATGCTCAGTCTTGCGGCGGCCAGTGACGATCCCGACGTGAATGCAATGGTGGCTTATCTGGAAGAAACGATTCCTGAAAACAAGCAGGAGTTAAGCAACCTGCAGAGCTCTCTGGAATCCTTTTTGAGAAATATGGTGGTTTCTGACGTTATCAAGGAAGTTCCCATAGCACAACAGTTTCCTAGAGATGTAGCCGAGACTTTATCAGACAGGGTTTCAGGGACAGAGTTTTTTATAAATCCGTCAAAATTGGATACTTTTGAGAGAAAGTTCGGCAACCTTTTGGAAGCTGTTCCTACCCTTTCTATTTTTTTTAATGACTTAAAAAACGCACGTTCTGCAAACAATGTGATTCAAGCCTACAAAAATAACAGGGGTTTGGTGGCTGAAAGAAGGCAGCAGTCGCAGGAGCTTGCTTCGGTGTTGAAAGTAGAGAACGTACTTAGTCTTGTTGACCAAAACATGGGCTCAGACACGCCAATCCGGGCTCTTTCTAATACTCTGGCGCAAATAAACCGAATGAAGACTTCGAATGTGATGATTCCCAGTGCAGTAGACGGGACAATGGTCCCGGCCAAAAGCCTGCACGAGGATGCAGTAGACGGCTTCAAGTATGCACTGTGGCAATGGTTGGCTAATACAATCGCACATAAAAACAAAAAAGAGCCTACTCTGGTGGTGGATGCTGCGGGTAAAGCTTTGATGCAGGAGCAGCCGGTTTTAAGTGCCCCCATGCTTTTGGGTCTATGGAACAACACATCAAAGATGGATCTTGGGCGCGGTGTCGGCAGGTGGACAGAAGCCCAGAGTCTTGGGCAGTTTCTGGTAAACGCTGGAATTTACACGCCAGAGCAAAACGCAGTCATTGTCTCCACTCTTGAGCGCATGGCAGAGGTTCAGAACCGAATGACGGTGTTCACTGATCCAAATGTTCTGGCTATGGCAGCGGAAGCACAAGGACGAGGATTCGCTAACCCTTTTCGAGATTTTGTGGCCCGAGTTTTTGGTGCTGCGGGTGGTGCCGCCGTAGCTAAGGGAGCCGCATCTATTCCAGGAGTACCAATGGGTGCTTCCAGTCTTGTAGCAGCAGGTGCGGGTTCGCAATTAGCTAGAAATGTGTTTAACGACATGCCTCGTACATTTTTGGCACAGTTCTTTTCTGAAATATACGAGCCGGGAAACATGAAAATGTTTGCAGAGTTTTTAGAGAGAGAACCCGGACCGGGGCTTGATGGCGCAGAAGAGCTTAGAAACTTTATGTTAAGACACGGCCTTATTTCTTCGCCGTTTCCGTTTATCGGTCTGCAGGAGTATCTACGAGAAGATTATGTAGAGCCTACGGGCAGGGGGACAATTATTCCGGTTATGCGATCCCCCATTCCTCCAGAGACAGCGGAAGAGTTGGTAAGACCTCCCGAAGCACGGCCCACGGCACAGGTACCACCTCCGCCACAGCAACCTACGGCTTCCCTACAACCGTCACCGGCTTCTCCGGCAATGCGAGCACAGTACGCCGCCGCTTTTCCGTTTGATTCAGCTTCCGGTGTGATTCGGCAACAACAGGCACGTCCGCCGGAACCCGCTAAACAGGGAATAGGTAGCCTCGTCTAAATCAGCCACTGTCTACCCTGTTCACCTAGAACAGTCTGAGCAATATCAATCTTAGCCTTGAGGGCTTTGAGGATTTTCTCGTCTACCGTATTCGGACTGACCAGATCAACATAAAGTACGTGGTGGTTTTGACCAATTCGATGAGCCCGGTCCTCTGATTGAATGCGTGTCTCAAGATCATAGGAATTGTTCCAGTAAATCACGTTGGTTGCGGCTGTCAGGGTAAGCCCATAGCCCCCGGTGCGAGGATTGGCAACAAAGAATCGCAGCTTTGAATCTGAGTCCTGAAAGCGTTCCACAATCTCCTGCCGATTTTCTTGAGGGGTCGCCCCGTAAAACGCTTCAACACAGTCCTTGCCGTAGGTATCCTTCAGCTTTTCGACAATCTTCTCGATATCGTAAACCCAGGTAGCCCAAATAATGACCTTGCCGGTCATTTCATCAATCGTTGCCAATAGCTCATTCATACGATTGCTGGGCAAAGTCTCTATCTCGCCACTGTCGGTCTTCAAATGCCCGCAGCATATTTCCTGCAATCGCATAATCTGAGTCAGAACACTGGTGGTGGTAGAAAGCGCGCCTTTTTCCAGTCGAGCCAGAGCCAGCTTTTTCATCTGCACGTAGGCTGAAAGCTGCTCCTTGGACAACGGCACACGGCGCATGGTGTATATTTTTTCAGGAAGATCAAGACAATCCTCTTTCAGTACTCTCGAACTGAATTTACCCAGCTTGTCGTGCAGCTCATCGAGGCGCTGGTAGCCCGTGATCTCCTGAAAGCTGCGTGTGCCCATTGCCCGCCGCTGCACAATCGCGTAACGCGCCTGATAGGCAAAAAAGCTCTTGAATCCCAGTAGCTGTGGGCTCAAAAAGTCACACTGACTGTATAGATCCATCGGGTTTCGAGTAATTGGGCTCCCGGTCAGAATGCGCCGGTATTTCGACAGCCCTGCCGCCTTCACTGCATTCTTAGTCCGAAGCGCCTTGCGATTCTTAATGGAGGTACTCTCGTCAAGGATGAACATATTGGCAGGATTCATCTTCAGAAACTTAAAAGCCGAGGCCGAACCCTTCATGGTGGACAAAGCCTCGACGTTCATCACTAATATATGTAGGTCCGTGTGAGACGGATCAGCGAGCTCGGTTAACGCTTCGCGGAACTTCTTCGTGACATTGGGTTGCCATTGCACAATCTTTGTAATAATTCTGCTCGGCAGGTGCTGCGGCAATTCTTTCAGTACCCAGTTGCCGTAAACCCCTTTCGGGGCAACAATGAGCGCCGTATTGACCGCCCCCGCCTCATATAATGCTCCGAGTGTGTCTATGGCGATCTTACTCTTGCCCGTGCCCATTTCGAGAAAAAGCGCGTGACTCCGGGCTCCCCACGAAGCCTCAAAAATTTCTCGCTGATGGTCATAGGGCTCTGTTTCAAACTTGTACATTTTAAATACTCCATTTATGTTGACGTAAGAGATAATATGCGATTAAACTGGTGGTGTCCACGGAAGCTACCCGCTTTCTTAACCACGAAACACGGAGCACGATATGCCCTCACCGAAGGATTTCCTGTCGCAATTAGAAGCTGACGCCACCGCGATTGAAGTCTCCCCGAAAGATTCTGAGCTTAATAAAGTCGCCGTTCTGGCAAAAAAGATTCAGGATAAACAAAACAGAATCACTCTTCTTGACTCAGAACTCAAGCAAGCCAAGCAGGACCTTCTGAAGCTCACCGACGAAGACCTGCCTGCAACAATGCAGGAACTGGGCCTCTCCGCGTTTACTACGGATGACGGTGCAAGCATCACTATCAAGCCTACTTATGGTGCCTACATCAAAGTGGACAACCGCGACGAAGCCTTTCACTGGCTTCGTGACAATGATTTTGGCGATCTCATCAAAAACTCCGTGACATGTACGTTCGGGCGTGGTGAAGACGAGACTGCCACTGAATTTCTGACCTTTGCTGAAAAAAGCGGTTATACGCCACAGCAGAAGACAGAAATACATCCACAGACTTTGAAGGCGTGGGTGCGCGAGCAGACGGAAACTGGCAACAGCTTCCCGATGGATCTTTTTGGGGCCTACATAGGCCAACGAGCAACGATAAAAAGGTAACGACAAATGACGACAAATAAAAAAGTAGCGAATAAGCAGGAAGGAAACGTAGTTCAGTTCGATGCGTCTATTTTCGAAGCAGACGCTGGAAAGGGACTGGAGAACATAGGTCAGGAAGATTTAGCTCTACCGTTTCTGAAAATTCTGAGTGGGCTCGACCCGATTCTTGATGAATTTGAAGAAGCCAGAAAGGGCGACATCTTTAACACGGTGACGAACGCCATCTACAAGGGCAAAGAAGGCATTCTTGCCGTACCTTGTGCCTACCAGCGGCGTTTTATTGAATGGGCCCCTCGCGGCAGCGGCACTGGCGCTCCTCTGAACATCTTCACTCCCAGTGATGATCGACCGAGAACAGAGCGTTCTTCGGAAGATAATCGCGAATATGTCGTGGACAGCGACGGTTCTTACCTAGAAGAAACCCACCAGCATTTTGTGATGCTGATGGAACCGGAAGGCGCGACTACTACTGCCCTGATTGCCATGAAAAGCACTCAGCTCAAGAAGTCTCGGAAATGGAACTCCATGATCGCTTCGCGGAGCATGATGGGTGCCAACGGGCCTTTTACGCCTCCAAGATTCTCTCACGTTTACCGATTAAAAACGGTTTCGGAAGAGAATTCCAAGGGCTCGTGGCATGGCTGGGACATTAATTTGGAGGGTGCTGTTGAAGACATGCAACAGTACGGCCTAGCTAAGGCTTTCTCTGAGTCCATTTTACAGGGCGAGGTTAAGGTTAAGCACCGCCAAGAGGGTGCTGAAAAAGACGACAAGGCCCCTTTCTAAGAAACGTGACTAGGGCGGTAGCAATACCGCCCTTTTTTGCAAAGGACTCCATGAAAAACTTTTGACGGTTGACAAAGACGTATGGAAAAACAATTTGCAGCTATCTTCGACGGCCTGAAAGCAGCCTATGGCACTTATAAGATTGAAAGCAAAAAGCTCAATGGTAAGAGCACAGGTAAAGCAGGCGTCATTCGCGGACCACGGACCAAGGAACTATGGGAGGGTCATCTCTCTGGAAAAGGCATTTCTATTGGCATCGTCCCGATCAATGAAGACAACTGCTGCAAGTGGGGCTGCGTCGATGTTGACGTCTATAATCTGGACCACAAAGCGCTTCTGGCACGAATTCGAAAGCTCAAATTACCCCTAGTTGTCTGTCGGTCAAAATCAGGTGGTGCCCACGTCTTTCTTTTCACAACGGATTGGATCTCTGCTAAAGAGATGCAGGATGTGCTGCGCCACGTTGCAGCAGCACTGGGGTATGGCGGCTCGGAGATATTCCCGAAGCAGATAGCTCTTAATTTAGAGCGCGGCGATGTCGGTAATTTCCTGAACACTCCGTACTACGATCACGAAAACGGCCTGCGGTATGCCTTTAACGACGATGCAAGCGCCGCCACGATTGAAGAATTCTTTGAGCTTCACAAAAAATATGTCCAAACTCCGGAGCAGGTGTCCGGGCTGTCCATTGATGAGCAAAAACAGTTCAAGCCTATTGAGGACGGGCCGCCTTGCCTGCAAATTCTCTGTCGAGAGAAGATTGGTGAGGGAGGCAGAAACAATGGGCTCTTCAACATAGGGGTGTATCTAAGAAAAGCCTTTCCGGACACATGGCAAAGCGAATTCCTGACCTACAACACTCAATATATTGATCCGCCGCTTCCGCTTCCGGAAATCAATGTTGTCGCCGCACAACTGGAAAAAAAAGACTATACCTACAAATGCAACGATGCGCCCATTAACGCCTTCTGCAATAAGGAACTATGCCGCACACGTAAATTTGGTATTGATGCCGGGGCGGGCACCCCAATGATTGCCAATCTTAGAAAATACAACAGCCAGCCGCCGGTCTGGTTTCTGGATGTCAACGGCACGCCCTTGGAACTGGATACAGAAGCACTGATGCAACAGCCTATCTTTCAGCGTTCCTGTGTTGAGCAACTGAATTTTATGCCCCGCAGCGTGACAAAACCGCTATGGGAAGTGAGAATCAACGGCCTGCTCTCCGCTATGACAGAAAATGAAGAGAGCATCATTGAGGTTTCAGCCGATGCTTCCGTTCCAGGCCGATTCTATGCCCATCTGGAAGAATTCTGCACCTCTCGCCAGCAAGCGCAGGAGCGAGAAGAAATTCTCTTACGCCGTCCGTGGACTGATGAAGCAGCGGGCATCACGTTGTTTCGGCTGGCGGACCTTGAAACGCACCTAACCAAGATGGGTTTCAAGAGCTATCGCACGCATCAGCTTGCTCAACGGCTGCGAGACATAAACGGACAGTCTCGACAAATCAACATAAAAGATAAAACCGTCCGCGTATGGGAAATTCCGTCGTATACCAGCGCCGCCACGGTGGAGATTGAGATACCCGACTTTGGCGATCAGAGCGAGGTGCCGTTTTAGTGTTTCGAATCTTTGGGCCTCCGGGCACAGGAAAAACCACCACGCTGCTTAATCTGGTGGACAAAGAGTTGGAAAAAGGCACCCAGCCCTCTGAAATTGCCTTTCTGGCGTTCACTCGAAAAGCCGCCAGCGAAGCCAGAGAACGTGCCGCCGCCCGATTCGGGCTCGATCCCAAACAGGATTTACCCTATTTCCGCACACTTCATAGCCTCGCTTTCCGGCTCACGGGACTCAGCACCGACCAGCTTATGGGCACAGAGAACTATCAGGAGCTTGAAAAGAGGACCGGATTTGACCTGACGGGCTCCGGCGGCAATAACGACAATGTAACCCAATCAGTCAAGAGGGAGAGTGAAATTCTGAGGCTAATCACCTTGGCAAGGCTAAAGCGCACGACTCTCCACGACGAATATCACAGTGCTCGACTGCAACATAGCTGGACGGAGGTCGATTATCTGTCACGCTCTCTTCAAAAGTACAAAGAGGTAAACGGCCTTTTTGACTACACGGATATGCTTGAACTGTTCATAGAGAAAGGTCCGCAAATCTGTCCGAACTTCAAGCTATGCCTTCTTGACGAAGCGCAGGATTTAAGTGCAATCCAATGGGAGATAGCTCACATTCTGGATGGCAAATCCACAAAAATGTATTGCAGTGGAGATGACGATCAAGCAATCTACAATTTCGCGGGTGCTGATATCGACCAGTTCATCAATCTGCCCGGTGGTGCAGAGATTCTCGAACAGTCCTACCGCGTTCCGAGAGTAATTCACGCACTGGCAAGCAAGATTTCCAGTCGAATTCACCGCAGGTACCCTAAAAAATACCTGCCGCGACCAGAAAAGGGCCACGTGGAACGAATTTCATCCGTCGATCAGCTTGATTTCACTAAGGGTGACTGGCTGGTGGTCAGTCAGGCCCACTATCAAACCAACCCGGTTGCAGAACATTTGAAACAGGGCGGCTACTTTTTTGAAAGAGCGGGCTACCCTTCCGTCCCACTTAAAATATCAACGGCGCTACTGGCATGGCAAAAGCTGCAGAAGAACGGCCTTATTGACCTAGACGAAGCCAAAATTCTGTACGGCTTTATGCGGGGCAACGGCGTGCGCGTGGCACGAGGATTCAAAACCATTCAAGGTGATGAAAGTGCTCGATTCTCTCTGGACCAGCTTCAACAACAACATGGGCTGCTGGCTACCGCCGATATGGAGTGGGACACCGCACTCGACCGACTGCCCGACGTGGATAAAGTTTACTGCTCTGCCATTTTGCGGCGCGGCGAAGACTTTTCTGGCGTGCCTCGAATTCGACTCTCCACGATTCACGGGAGCAAGGGTGGGGAAGCGGAAAACGTCGTGGTATTTAGCGATCTAACTGCGGCTGCGGAAGAGGCAGCTCAGTACGACAACGACACCTTGCATCGTATTTTTTATGTGGCAGTGACGAGAGCAAAGCAAAACCTCTTTCTTGTCGAACCCAACCTCTACCAAAGGAGTTACCCTCTATGAATGATAGAGATCCGTTTAAGAATTGGCCGCAGCCGGAAGACGAATCGGAGGAAGTCAAGCCGATTCCCTCGGGCACTCCCGAGCAGATTCAAAACAGCCTTTTTTTGTTGAAGGTGTTAATCCGGCTGGTTGAAACAGACAATAATCATGTGCCACAACTGGACAGCCTGTGCGTCAGCGCACATGACATGAAAATCCGCTTGAAAAAAGAACTATGCTATGAAAACAAAGGATAAAAATAAAAACTTTATGCACGAAGTATTGGCATTAATCGAAGGGGATCGGGCCGAAGAATACGGTGACCCAAGCGTCAACCATCAACGGATTGCAAAACTGTGGAGCGGGGTTCTGGAAACAAATGTCACCGCGCACCAAGTCTATCTGTGCATGATCGCTGTCAAAATGTCACGGCTCGTTGCCTCACCCTTGCACCGGGATAGCTGGCTGGACATAGCTGGTTATGCCGCACTGGCAGACAAGAAATGAAAAAAGAAACACGCCTGCAATTCCCCATGTTTTCCAACGCGAACTCCGAATGGACGCCCCCGGAAACACTGCCCGACCTCAGCGGCGCTTCAGAAATGGCCGTGGATCTCGAAACACGCGACCCGGACCTTAAAACAAGCGGCCCCGGCTGGCCCACCGGAAACGGCGAAGTCGTGGGAGTAGGCGTAGCTACCGCAGATTGGTCAGGCTACGTGCCGTTCGGACACGGCGGCGGCGGCAATCTCGACAAGCGCATTGTCTGCCGATGGCTGAAGAAAATACTGAGCGGCCCCGGCGATAAAATCTGCCACAACGCACAATATGATATCGGCTGGCTGCGCCAACTCGGCATTCCTGTATCCGGGCGCATAATTGACACCATGATTACGGCATCCCTGCTGGACGAAAACCGCTTCAGCTACAGCCTCAACGCCCTGTCTTTTGACTATCTGGGAAAAACCAAGTCCGAAGCCCTGCTTACCGAAGCCGCCAGAGATTTCGGTGTCGATCCCAAGTCAGGACTGTGGAAGCTGCCCGCCATGTTCGTCGGCCCTTACGGCGAGCAGGATGCGGTGCTCACCCTGGAGCTGTGGCAACTGTTCAAAGGCCAGATAGCCAAGGAAGAACTCACCAGCGTCTGGAACATGGAAACAGCCCTGATACCGTGCCTCATAGACATGACGTGGAACGGCATACGAGTGGACACGGATCGCGCCGAGCGGACCAAACAAGCCATTCTGAAAAGAGAAAAGCAAACGCTGCGACAGATCAAAACGCTCGCCGGATTCAACGTGGAGATTTGGGCTGCAGCGAGTTTGAAGAAAGCCTTTGATGGGCAGAACATTCAATATCCTCACACCGAGAAGGGTGCGCCGAGCTTTACCAAAGCGTTTCTCGCGGAACACCCCCACGAATTCCCACGGCTTGTCGTGCAAGCCCGTGAACTGAACAAAATTCAGGGCACCTTTATCAACTCGATTCTCAGACATGTGGACTCCGACGGCAAAATCCATAGCCATATCAATCAGCTTCGCGGTGATAGAGGCGGCACCGTCTCAGGCCGCATATCAATGAACAATCCGAATCTGCAACAGATCCCGGCTCGCGATCCTGAACTCGGGCCGATGATTCGCTCCCTGTTTCTGCCCAATGAAGGCGAGCAGTGGGCTGCCATTGACTTCTCGCAGCAGGAACCACGGATCTTGGTTCACTACGCGGCTGTATACAATGAATGGAAAGGCGGCGGCATGGAGGGCGTCGATGAGTTTGTCAAGGGCTATGCCAACAATCCAGACATGGACTTTCACAGCATGGTTGCCGAAATGGCAGACATTCCACGCAAGCAAGCCAAATTGATAAACCTCGCCATGATGTATGGAATGGGAAAAAATAAGCTGGCCGCGCAAATGGACATTAGTGTTTCTGAGGCGGGCGATCTAATGCAGCAATACCATGCGCGGGTGCCCTTTGTTAAACAGTTGCAGCAAGGCGTCATGCGGCGATTGGGACACCCTCGGAGTAACGGGAGCGTCCGTAGCCTGATGGGGCGCAAGTGCCGCTTCGATAAGTGGGAGCCCAGCAGTTTCGGCATTCACAAAGCCATGTCTCGAGAAGAAGCCTTGGTGACGTATGGCACGACAACTCAGCTGACGAGAAGTTTTTTATTTAAGTCGCTCAATCGGTTAATACAGTCAAGCGCAGCAGATCAGACGAAAGCCGCCATGCTGAAAATTTATGAGAGCGGCGTCGTGCCGCTGCTGCAAATCCACGACGAACTGGCGTGCTCAGTTCAGTCAGCAGAGCAAGCGCAGGACATATCACGCATCATGGAACAGGCTCTGCCGCTCAAGGTTCCCAGCAAATGCGACATTGACCTCGGACCCTCCTGGGGTGAGGCAAAACCCCTAGAATAAATGCTAAAAATCGCATATACTCTCAGACATGCTTTACGCTGATGGATTCGAGGAAGCGATTATAGGTATCGCACGACGCTGCACGCAACCCGACATTGTGGCGTACTCCGTCGAGAAAATACTGGGGATTCTTCAGGATCGAGACGGCATGGATTACGAAGAGGCTTTAGAGTTTTTCGAATTCAACATTTTAGGCGCGTGGTTCGGTGACGAAACTCCCGTTTTTATTGAGAAAGAGGACAGACATGGACACGACGAAATGGAAATCCATCCTAGTACCCATTGACATTTACCTTAAAATTCGAGAGATTGCTCGTATGGAGGACCGAAAAATAGGCTCTCAATTAAGGTTGATTTTTAATGAATGGCTCGACTACAAACACAATGAATATCACGGCACGGCTCGCGGAACAGATCGCGAGCAGGCTTGATCGCGGAGCGCCGGTCCATCGAGACGAGATGGAAAGACTTAAACTTCTAGCTCGTCTGTTAACTGAAAAAAAAGCTGAATCGCTATGAATGGTCCTTGTATACCTAGACATCTTCGGCTTTCCCGGACGCACGTTTTTATCTCCATTTAAGCGTGCGTCAGGTTTTTTTTGCGGATGAGAACATAAAAAACAAGCTCATCTTTTTAGAGGACCTTCGGGTCCTCTCTTTTTTTGACATAAAAAAAAGCCCCGATCCGAAGACCGGGGCTAAAATCTTACTTCCTGCTGGCTATCTCAGTGCGGCTGATCTTGTACTCCTCCATGTCATCCAAAGAAAAGTGATACATGACGTTCTTTTTTAGCAGTTTTTGCTTCGGTTTGCACAACCAAAGCGCTTTTTTCTTCGGTTGATATGACCAAACAAAACACCACTCGCCCTCTTTGACCTCTTTTCTGGAATCATCATTGAAATTGAAATTCCAATCTATTTCAATCGTTGAGCATTCAACTCCAAAATAAACCTTATCACCGTGCCGCATGCGCCGCGCTTCATCCTCGAAAGGCGCAAGAACTGCTTTCCTAAGTGCTTTGAGCTTATCTAGTTTAATCCGATCAAGGATTTTTTTGCGGCAGTGGCTCGCTTCCACCACTGGATCTTCCGCGTAGATCAGTTTCATGCACTCCCGCAATTCTTTCTCGTTTTCGCAGGCAGCCATTTGTGCTACTATTTTAGCCTCGTTGAAGTCTTTCATTTTTTCATCTCCATGAATTAAGTGGCCCCCGGCGATCACCGGGGGATTTCTTTTTAACAAATTGTTAAAGAACGCAGCTAAAACATTTTTTAGCCTTGCGTTATTATAACATATCAATTAAAT
>TARA_R110001599_G_scaffold65662_1_pt1 | contig 16010 bp, 14 predicted proteins | sample TARA_R110001599 | Tara Oceans TARA_R110001599 (sample SAMEA4398360) | marine metagenome | biome: Polar Biome; feature: [MES] marine water layer (ENVO:01000295) within the mesopelagic zone...; material: water (ENVO:00002006), including particulate matter (ENVO:01000060) such as...... | reverse complement strand
GGCACCTTTTGGTACCACCCACATATGAACAGCGTTGAGCAATTGGGCAAGGGTCTAGTTGGCGCATTGATCGTTGAAGAGCGCGAACGCCCCGATTACCACGACGTTATCATCGGTTTAAAGGATTGGCGTCTGAAGCCAGATGGCAGCTATTTACCACTTTCACTGCCAAGAGAAGCGGCGCGGGCAGGCACATTAGGGACGCTTGCCACCGTCAACGGAGAACAAAAACCCGTCATTGACGTACCCGCTGGCGAGCGCCTGCGTCTACGCTTCCTGAATTTGGACAATACCCGCGTTTACAATCTAAGTCTGCGCAAAGATGACGCAAAGGTGATTGCGATTGACGGCAGTCCCATTGCCCAGCCCTATACTCTTACGTCCCATGCAACAGGCGCCGGAATGCGCTTAGACGTGGGGTTCATAAGCCCGAGCAAGACCGGTGTTGAGATTCCAATTTACGATATGAAGGGCCGCTTTGGTATTGAGATCTGCCGACTCAAAACAATCAGCAATGATAAAACCACAACGCCTAAAGCAGGCGTACCGGCACTCCCGGCCAACCCTATACCCACACCACAACTCGACAAGGCCGAAACCCTCAGCTTTGTATTTGAGTGGGCTGGCGCACTGTCACCCAGCGACAAAGATGGCCAAGTCGACCACAGCTTTTGGTTGATTAACCGCCGCGCGTGGACTGATCATAGCCATCAGCACCTACCCGCCCCACTCGCCACGCTGACCTTAGGTAAAACCTATATATTTGAATTGCACAACGCCACGCCGCACCATCACCCCATCCACCTGCACGGCCTTATTTTCACCGTATTGGAATCCGACAAGCGAGAACTGACGCCCTTCCACACCGACACCATATTATTAGAAAAAAACGAACGCGCCAAAATAGCATTTGTTGCCGACAACCCCGGTCGCTGGATGTTTCACTGCCATGTAATAGAACACATGGACACTGGCTTAATGGGTTATATCACCATCGCTTAATTGCTGAAGAACCACCATTTAGCTGCCAAGCCACGCGGCATACTTCGGCAATTACCTAATCAAAACCCATTGATTCCCCGCTATATAAGGCTAGTATTCATAAACTCAATACTAAAACGTAGCGAATATGACAACTGGCCAACGCGCACTCTGCCTTATTGCGGGCAATGTCGTCCTTACCTTTTTGCTCACGCTATTGGCCCGCAATCTGCTCATAAATCCGGAATTACTCGCTATTGAACAGGCCGCCGATCAAAAGGATATCGCGCGCTTTGAACAAAGTATTGACCGCTATCGCAGTATTATTGAAGGGCGAATTAAGCGTATATCCTCAGTAGTGGCGCTATTTGAACGCCTCGACAACGAAATCCACTGGCAACCCTTAATTCAACCCCTAGCTGAAATGGGCGGCTATGAAGAGCTCGACTACTTTATTCTCTCGAACAACGCCGGCACCCAGAGTTCAATATACCCCGGCGAATTAGCCAATAGCGCGACGTTGCTCACCGAGGACGCCATTAAAACTGAATTACTGGCGCACCTGATACCACGGCTCGAAGGCGTGACAAATTCAACGACATCCGGTCTTTATCTGTCCCGGATTGACGGCCCATTGATCTACGCTGCAGGCAAAAGTAAGTGGGATACCAAGGAATTACCCACCATCTATATTGCTGTTAGGCGAGTTAACGACTCACTTGTTAAAGAATTCGCCGAGCGCCTAGGGTTGGACGCGGAACTGGTTCCCGCAAATATACTGAGTAAAGAGATAAAAGAAGCCCAGTCTGAACTCGGACAACGCACCCAGCGCGGCGTACTCTACGACATTATTTATGGCGACGATGCTCAGGCAGTGCTGCATTTACGCTTTCAGACTGCACCACGCGGCTTTGACGACAAGCCACTCAGCCCGACCGTATGGGTGGGTATACTTGTCGCCGCAGGTTCATGGAGTTTGGTATTTTTTTACGTGTATTACCGAACTGTCACCCCGCTCCGCAGAATCACCCATACCATGCAGCTGATTCGGCAAACCAATAACTTTGATAAACATTTGGTTTACAAAAATAACGACGAATTTGGCAAGCTGGTAAACGAATGCAATGAATTGCTCAAGCACATTTCCCAACACACCGGACGACTTGAAAGTTACTCATACGAAGACGCCTTAACCGGACTCGGCAATCGACGCTATTTCCAAGAGAAACTACAAAATCACTACAGCATCGCTAAGCGCCAAAGCTTATCTGTCACCGCCATTGTTTTTGATTTGGATTTTTTCAAACAGTATAACGACAACTATGGCCATGACGGCGGCGATGCGGTACTGAGGCTGTTTGCTGCAATTCTGCGCAAGAGTTTTACACGCGACCTTGATATTGTTGCCAGAACCGGCGGCGAAGAATTTATCGTCTTAGTCTTAGATGTGAATGCTAGCGAAAGTTTACGCCTTGCCAATCGCGTTATAGAGCGGCTGTTAAATCATCAAATTCCGCATACAGGCAACCCTGTGCTGGGCCAAGTAACGGTCAGTGCCGGTGTCGCCACCGCGCGCATTGAAGGTGAACTCAGCTTGGAAACACTCATCACCAATGCAGATGCCGCGCTTTACAAAGCCAAACAACAAGGCCGTAATCGAGCCTGCCAACACTAAATACCCCGCGGAAACCCACCTTAGACGCCACATAAAAGCGCGGCTAAGGCTAAAGATTTACGGACGAGAATTGCTAATCGGAACAACCTTACCATTCTTGGCCACGCCAGCACTTGCCGACGCAGACTTCGCGGTACTGCTACTTGCGGCCGAACGTGCCTTTTTGGCGACCGGCTTTTCCACGTTTGGCATGGCGCTACTGCTGCTCGATTTAAGCTTTCGCGCTGGCTTAGCTTTGGCTTTTGGTTTGCTTGCAACCGCAAGGCTTTCTGCTTGCTTAGCTTTCGCTGCCGCTAACAATTCATTAAATGACTTTTCAACACAATCACGATAAAACGCCGGGTCCGGCATGGAATCCCGATCGCCAAGTATCGATAGGGTCATGATCCCATTTGAACTAAAGATCAAGTGAAACAAACCTACGCCTGGGGTTAACAAGCCCAGCCCGTAATAGCGAACCATCTGTGCACCGGCCGAATACAAGGGGAATGTTGGGCCAGCAACATTAGACACTACTGAACTAATGCCAAGAGGCAAATGTTGAGTAAGCTGATTATTAACATAGGTATTCACTAAGGGCCGAGTCAGCGCCGGAGGTAAAACGCCAGCGAGGCGCAAAACGTCCACTAATGGCGAGTTTTCGCCATAAATTTTTGCTTCTTGAGAGCTGCGATACACCTCAGCCAACCGTGTAAGCGGATCAGCAATATTGGTATGGAGCTCCACAAAGACTGAGCCAACCTGATTATTTTCATCCGTCATCCCCCTACGCGTTCTCATATCCAGGGGAATCGATACCGCCAGACTTTCGTCGGGTAGTTCCTTGTGGTGGATCAAATAATGGCGCAGTCCACCGGCGATAATAGCCAGCACCACATCGTTTATTTTCACCTCACATAAGTCTTTTATCGCTTTGATATCAGCGAGAGGAAACTCCGCCGCTTCAAAAACCCTATGCGGTCCAACAGGTGTATTAAATCGGGTGCGCGGCGACTTAATTGACGGCATTGGTATTTTTTTCTGCGCCATACCAATGGCCATTTTTCCCAAATCACGCAACACACCGACGCCACCGCTGACCATTTTCGCCGTGTTTTTAATATTGTTAACCGCCGCCGAACTCGCCAAATAAACGCTATTTGGCATTACATCAGCAGTCACCACAGCTTCCGCTTGCGGCACCGCGGCAGGATCGGGCTCCAAATCATGAATGACCGACATTATCGATGAGCCACCGGCGCCATCAACGAGGGCATGATGCATCTTGGTATATATCGCAAAGCCGCCTTTAGGAACCCCAGGAATATTATCTAAGCCCTCAATAATATAGGCCTCCCAGAGAGGCCTGTTCATATCGAGGGGACGCGCGTGGAGTCGGGCGACCAAGATACACAACTGGCGCCAATCGCCCGGTTGCGGCAATGCGATATGCCGAATATGGAATTCAACATCAAAGTTAGCGTCTTGCACCCAATAGGGCCGATCAACGTTACCCGGCACCTTAACCAGACGCGACCGAAAAATCGTGTGTTTATGAAGTCGGCGCTCAAAATTGGCAATTACGCCTTTAAAGCGTACCGCGCCACCCGGTGCCGTTGATGGGTCGTAAATGCCCATTCCACCGACATGCTGAGGCGTATTGGCATGTTCAAGATTAATAAATGCGGTATCAAGTACACCTAACTGCTTCATGCAAGTTAACCTCTTTATTTTAATATCCCCCACCAGGGGGCCTGAACACTAGGTCGCGACCGTCACCGGTTGCCGCGCGTAAGCCTAGCTTACCCATAGTACATTAAATATTCCAAATGCTAAGTGCATAAGTCATCAAAAACGGGAACTATGCCCATGACTGGCCGAAAACAAGCGTGTTTAGGGAGACAACAGGAGAGTCCGCGCCGAATAAAGCAGGCTAGCGACGCTCGCCAAAACCTATTTAGCGAGATTTACGCTGACGCGCCGGTGGCGGCGCACCAACGTGACTTTCATTGCGTTGCCGGGCGAGTTCGACCTGCTTTTGGCGGTCTCGAAAGCGTTTTTTCTGATCATCAGTGATATGCGCAAAACAAGCTGGGCACGTTACGCCGTCTTCAAACATGGCACTACGTTTATCACTTTCCGTTATAGGACGTCGGCAACCGTGGCAAAGCTCATGACTGCCAAGCTGTAAACCGTGGGTTACAGCTACACGATTATCGAACACAAAACACTCGCCCTGCCACTGACTTTCGGTCTCGTCGACCTCTTCCAAGTACTTTAAAATACCGCCTTCAAGATGGTATACCTCTTCGAAGCCCTCGTGTTTCATAAAGGCCGATGCCTTTTCGCAGCGTATACCTCCGGTGCAAAACATGGCGACTTTCTTGTGTTTGGCGGGGTCATAATTTGCCCGAACGTATTCGGGAAACTCGCGGAAGCTGGTCGTTTTCGGGTCTACTGCGCCTTTAAAACTGCCAATTTCAACTTCATAGTCATTGCGAGTATCGATCAGAAAGACGTCCGGGTCGGCAATGAGGGCATTCCAATCCTTGGGCTTAACATAGGTGCCCACGATATCCTTAGGATCGATACCATCAACACCCATGGTCACAATTTCCTTCTTGAGCTTTACCTTCATTCGATAAAAAGGCTGTTCCTTGTCATAGGACTCTTTGTGCCCAAGATCAGCAAAACGCGGGTCGGCATGTAAAAAAGCCAGTACCTGATCTATACCGGCGCGTGAACCGGCAATGGTGCCGTTAATACCCTCTTCTGCGAGGAGCAAGGTACCTTTTACCTCCGCCGCCAAACACTGTTCCAACAGCGGCTCGCGGAGCGCCTGGTAATCCGGGAGACTAACAAATTTATACAATGCGGCTACAACGAACTGATTCATACTATTTCGCGCCCTGCTCCTTTTTGCTACCACCCAGACAGTCTGGTGACGCGGGTACTACCCCTGCGCGGAGTGCCCACTCGTCGGGGCTATATGTGTGCATCGCTAAGGCGTGAACAGGGCCTGCTAGCTCATCAGCCAAAAGTTGATAAACACGCTGCTGCCGCGCGACTTTACGAAGACTAGCGAAATCTTGGGCAACAATAACGAGCTTAAAATGCGTTTCTGAATTGGCGGGCACGCTGTGCATATGACTTTCATTAATCACTTCAAGATGACTAGGCGCCAATGCCGCCTGCAACTTTCCCTGAATTGTTTCTTGTACTGACATTTACTACACCTTCCAATCGTCACAACGGCGCACATTATACACTGACTATAGGCACATCGCGCACCGCCGCTAAATACGACTAAGTTCGCGCCGGCCGGTGCTTGGCGGCAGCCGCACGCAGCGCCGCCGCGTAAGCCCGGTTACCCCAGTCAATCAGTATATCCTTATCATCCAGTGCCTCTTCAGGCGCCTGAAAGTAGGAAAGCGCGACCTCACGATCACCGCGAGGGTAGGTAAATGGCTGTAATCCTAGGGCTTCAAAATCGCTGCGATTTTGCGCATCGGCCTTCAAGTACAAAGTATTATCGAACACTAAACCAAACATCAGGCCTTCTAAGAAAAAACCGCTACCGCCAAACATTCTCCGCGCGTTAACCGGTCCCAGCCATTGCATTTGCTCCAGCAAAAATGCGGTAAATCCAAAGTCCTTTGCCATTACCTGTCGCTCCCACAGTCCCCCACCAATCCTGCTTCCAATTATGCAGCCAAATCAGCAAGGGGAATTGCCGCCAACCGCTCAGCGAGTATTGCCTGATCACTGGCCAAACCCCAGCGCATATAGGCTGCCTCCTCCCCACAGCGATACACCCGTACCGAAAGACCTTGGGCATAACAGCGCGCCTGTAAGCGCTCTGCGCTCGCCAATGGCAACACCATCGTAATAAAAAGCGGCGTAACAATGAGCTTTTGGAAGCAAAATTCGAAACGTTCCGTAAGCAACAGTCCCTGGCGAGCAGCCGCATTTTCCAGGCGAATTTGCGTTGCGTTCTGCCACCGGCGATCCTGTAATGCTTGTTGCCCCAACCATTGTGCGCTGCCACAAACCGCCCATGGACCTATCTGCTCATCAAGCGTGGCCAAGACATTTGGCGAGGCAATAACAAAACCTAAACGTAAACCTGGTAGGCCAAAGAATTTGCCTATCGATCGCAGCAGCACAATACCTGGCTCGGCGGCCAATACGCTCAAATCACTTTTCGGCATGGCATCAGCAAACGCTTGATCAATCACCACGACACCATCGCTTGGTAGCAGTGAGCGCCAGTATCGAACATCAGCCTCGGTCACCACATCGCCGGTTGGGTTATTTGGACTAATAATGACTAAATATTGAATTTGCTCACGAAGGATACGCTTGGCAATGTACTCTCGGGAATAGTCACTGAAATGGTGTATATGGTGCCCCGCGCGGGACCAGCGATAACGATGTTCTTCATAGGCGACGTCAGCCATCAATACTCGGCCCGGCGCAAAAATGGTAGGCAATAATTGAATAACTGGCTGACTTCCCGCCGTCGCCATAATCACATCTTCCGCCACGCTGTAATACGTTGCAGCGGCGCTTAACAAATCGGCACAGGGATAGGGAAGCCGCTGATAACACTCCGCTGGCGGCGGCGGCACCGGCCAAGCCCACGGGTTCACCCCCGTCGCCAAATCAATCATGGGCAAACCAGCGGCCGCCGCCGGCAAGGCGCGCGGGTCGCCACCGTGACGGGGCGGCTCAACACCTACGTCGCTCATGCAAAAAATCCCAGCAGGAGCGCAATCCCAAGCCAAGCGGCAAGTTGATAGTTCACCAAATTAATACTCCGCGTTAAATCCCCAACCACCGGCGCCCGACCTGCACCCAGTACTGGACGCTCTAATAACTCGCCATGATAACGTGCCGAACCACCTAAACTGATCCTCAAAGCCCCGGCGCCACTCGCCATTACAGACCCCGCATTAATACTTTTCCAGGACCACCCCTGCTTGAACCAACAGCGCCATGCTTCACCAGAAAATGCCAATAGACTGAACCCGAGCGCAGTAAATTGAGCAGGCACAAAGTTGCAAACATCATCGCAGCGCGCCGCCCACCAGCCAAAATAGCGGTAGCGCGAATTTCGATAACCCCACATCGCGTCTAAGGTATTTGCTAAACGCTGCAATACCACGCCACTGGGTCCCGCTAAGGCATACCAAAATAGCGACGCAAATACCGCGTCGCTGCTATTTTCGAGCGTTGTTTCTAATCCCGCAGTTAATACTTGTTCCGCGTCTAGGTCGCGGGTATCACGACTGACCAAATAGCTAATCCTCAGACGCGCCTTCTCCAAATCGCCCATCTTCAGCGCCTCCGCAACAGGGCGAATATGTTCACATAAGCTCTGCCAACCCACGGCCCAATACAACACCACAATATGCCAGAGCACGCTAAGTACTAGGGAATATTGCTTAATCGTATAATCAACAAGGTATACCGCGATAACCGGGGGTACAACAATGACCAGCCAGCACGCCAGACCGACTATGCGTTGAACAAGGGCGCTACCTTGGCGATTAAATCGCGCGTCGATGCCGGATGCGACCCTGCCAAAACCAACTAAGGGATGCCATCGTTGAGGCTCGCCGAACACGCGATCCAAGGCAAGGGCTAGGAACCATACGAAGCTAATCAGTAAAAATGGCGTCAAGAGCAATCTCTGCAAGTCAAAAACAGGGCAAAATTCAGTGCCGCCCTAGAATAAAACAGGCAACTCCATCGTGGTGTACAGAATAAGCAACAAAAAGGCAGTCATAAACCAACTGGCGGGGCACTTTAATAAATGCAGTGACAAGGGTCAATTAGTCTAGGGAAGATCTAAACACCAAGGCGATAGAAAGCGGCGGCATTATCCCAAAGCACTTTCTTGGTTGCCGAGTCGCCCAAGGCATTGCCAATAATTTCTATATCCACCGGATTAAAAGCACGCGGCGACCGGGTAGAGGGAAGGTCGGTGCCAAACATCAAGGCATCAGGATTAATTTCAAACAAGCGGCGAATGGCCTGACTAACGGCAAAATCAACCCGGCCAAAACCGGTCGCCTTAACCCGCGCGCCGCTCTCCGCTAGCTGATACAAAACTGGCAAGCCTTCTTTAGACAAGCCCAAATGATCAATGCTGACCGCTGGCAACCGGCAAAGCTCACTACTGAGATCCGCCAATGATTTGCAGTCGGCGTAGATTTCAATATGCCAACCTAACAGATCATAAATACGGTGAGCGAATTGAATAAGGTTTTCAGATGATTCCGATACGCCCCGGCGAAGGTTAAAACGAGCAGCGCGCACGCCTTGGTTGGCAAGCAGTAACAGGTCTTCGTCGCTAATATTACAGGGAACCTGAGTTACCCCAACAAACGTCGGGCCCAGGGCAGCCAATGCTGTAATTAGATAGCTTTGATCATAAGACTGAAAAGAGGCCGACACAACGGCGCCACCACCTACGCCAAGACTTGCTGTTTGGCCAACATAATCATCGACAGTAAATGCATCGGGTAAAAAACCATCATTACTGACGAGCGGAAACGCGGGGTCAATAATGTGCAGATGGGCATCAAAAATCATGTGCTGCATACCGCTCTCACCTCCGCCAGCCATAAATTTTGCCTGCGTAATGTCTATTTATTATTGTTAACGTTGGCCGACGTACGCCAATCTTCCCAACATTCGCAGATTTACAGGCTAAATGCAATCGCAGGGCCGCCCGCTATGACACACAGCACCTATAGACACAAAAAGTTCCTGCTAAGTGCACCGCCGCCCCGTTGACGCTTATTCACCCTTAGGTAACCTATTTTTAGCCGCTATCCACTGCGACATATACTGATGACTCTTGACTGTGTGATGCCGAAGCATCAAACCATTGAAATGTTTAAGGCGGTGAGCGGTCACATCCTTCGCTAGCGCAGTCACGCATTGACTAAAACCTGGGAGGTAATCACTTGCCTGAAAGCGCTGTAACAAGAGCTCCGTGCCGCGCTGCTGCGCCACCGCCCAGCGTTCAGCATCTTGATATAAGGCCACCGTTGCGGCTGCAAAATCAGCGGAAAACTCAGGGGATTCAGCAACAATATGTCCGCTCCATGGCATCTCACCACACATACCCTCGGCACCAATTTCCGTTGTCACCGAGGGTGTACCGCATTCCATCGCGGCTAATAATTTGCCCTTTTGGCCCGCACCAAAACGCAGCGGCGCCAAACTTAAGCGCGCTTGACCAACGACTGCATCGGCGTCGCTTGCCCAACCTTTTACTAAAAAACCCAATTTGTCGCTATGCAATTGCAAGGCCTTAGGTGGCGGGTATGCGCCATAAACATGGCACTCAACCTTCGGCAACATATGACGAATCAGGGGCCATAATTCGCTACGTAAATACTGTACCGCATCCCAGTTTGGCGCGTGACGAAAATTACCCACTACGACACAGTGCTCGCGACTTTCAAAGTCGCGCCAAGCACGCGTATGATCAGCGCTAAAATCCGTTAACAGAGGCAAATAATACAAGAGATCACCAGGAACACCGTAGGTATCCTGCAGTAGCGCCATTTCAAATTCTGAAATTACCAGGGTGAGATCGCAGCGCCAAATCGCCGCTATTTCACGTAATGCCATTTCACCATAGAGATCTTGCAGACTCAATTTCCGCCCTTGTTTGAGTGCCTGATGACGAGCATGGCGCAAGCAATGCAGATCCTCACTATCGAGAATACGCACCGCTGCTGGATAACTCCGTTCAACCCGCCAACCGAACTGCTCTTCAGTTAAAAATCGGTCAAAAACCACCACATCGGGACGTAGCTCAGCGACAAAAGTATCGAAGCTATCGCAGTTCAGTACAATTCCCTGCACATGAACACCAGTCGCGGCTAAATCGACACTGTGCTCGCCCTTAGCCGCGGCACTCACAAAATAGATCTCACCGCCACTGGCTTGCAGGGCAGTAAGCAAGGACAACATCCGCCTGCCCGCAGCGGATGAATTCGGCTCCGGCCAGACACAACCAATAATTAGAACGCGCAATAGCATAAACTCGAAGGGATTTTACTTACAGAGACCTTGCTTGACGTGCAATAAATTCAGCGGCCAAACAGATTGGCATTTTTCTCACTAATTTGCTGATTCAAAGTCCAATAGTCGTAGATGATCCCCAATAAAAAAACACCACCTGTCAGTAAATACAAAATACCAGTTAGCCATTTACCCATATAAAAGCGATGCAGGCCAAAAATACCTAAAAACGTCAGTAGCACCCAAGCCAAGGTATAATTGGTCGTGCCGCTTTGGTAGTTCTGATCTGCGTCACGATCCATTCCAGGAATTAAAAACAAATCGACAATCCAGCCTACAAAGAACAAGCCGAGGGTAAAGAAGTATATTGTCGCGCTGACTGGCCGACCAAAGTAAAAACGATGCGCGCCCATAAAGCCGAAAATCCATAAAACATAGCCAACTGCTTTACTGTGGGTATTGTTCATTGCGTAACAACTCCGAGTAAAAATTGCCCTTGAGTGTAGTTGATTCAACCCAGTAGCTAAACCCTTAAACGAAAATTTGAACGTCTGCAGCGCATGAGTTCAAGTACATGTTAAGCCGCAACTTTTTTCTCCGGCCTGAGAACAAAAATGATCGATGCTGGTTCGCCCGTTTGCGGGTTAAGGGGCTCAATAAGCTCCGCCAGCTTAAAGCCACTCGCGGTAAATAGCGCAAACCAACTACTCAAGGTTCGAAAATACCACGGTGCCGGGTCACAAAAGTCATCGCTAAAGCCTGCCCAGCTTCCCTCACGCCAGCCATCGTAATAGGACTGATCACTATACGCCGGATGCAGGGTTTGGATAATGCACTTACCATCAATGCTCAATACACTCGGGATAGCCGCTAAAACATCGGCAACCACCTGGTGGCCAAGCAGTGCAAAATTGCATACAACGCAGTCAACGTGCTTCTGCCACGCGCCGGCAGCAAAGTTTTCATAAGACATAAGCGAAAATTTACCGCCGCCGTCCTTGGCGCGACGAATAAGCCCGGCGATTCCATCGACGCCCTCCGCCGTCACGCCCAGCTCTGTCAACGACCGCACCAGCCAGCCTTCACCACAACCAAGATCCAACACCGTTTTAGGCGCCTGCGCGACAATGGCGTTGACGATGGCCGCATCGGTAACCGCTACCCGGCTACTTATTTTCGATTGGCGAACAGCACGCGTCCATGCATCTACATTTTTTTGCCAAGACGAAATAATGGCAGCGTCTTTACTGTGTTCTTCCATGCCAACCTCCATAATCCATGACAATTTAATAGCGCGCTTCCTGCATCACAAAATGATTTTGAACCATACTATACGAGCGATTAAAATTGCCCAAATTAGATTCCGGTGGCAAGATTAGCGCCCTTTACAACCCCACTTATCGTTTTTGAGTTCAGCGATGCATTGTTCCTTTTATGACAATAATCAATGCCGTTCTTGCGCTTGGTTAGATCAAAGCTATCCAGAGCAATTACGCCGCAAAGAAGCCCACCTCAATGACTTATTAGCGGAATTTTCGCCGCCGCCCCTGCACACCACCGCTCATTCGGAAACCACCGGATTTCGCGACAAAGCTAAAATGGTCGTACTGGGCAGTGCCGAAAGTCCCAAGCTGGGCATTATCAATCATCGCGGCCAGGCCATTGGCCTCTGCAACTGCCCGCTTTATTCGAAAGATATGCAAAAGCTGCTTGGTGAGCTAGAAAACTGGCTAGGCCAACTCCGCATTGCGCCCTATCAGGTTAATAACCGCCAGGGTGAACTCAAATTTGTGCTACTTAATCGAAACAACGAAAACCAATACATGCTGCGTTTAGTTTTACGAAGCACCGCAGCGATCACCACAATACAAGCCGCGCTACCGCAGCTATTAAGTCAACACCCTAATATTCTTTCGGTATCTGTCAACATTCAATCGGTCCCCATGGCGATTATTGAGGGGCCAGACGAGTACATTTTGAGTGGCGATAGTTGGCTATGCCACCGCCTAAACAGCATAAACCTTTACCAACGCCCCAAGGGGTTCTTCCAAACCAATTTAGACATGGCAGCCAAGTTATACGCTACCGCGAATCAGTGGACAGCGGCGCTAGAGATCGACACCTATTGGGATCTATTTTGCGGCTCCGGCGGCTTCGGTTTGCACTGTTTAACGCCAACACGCCAGCTCGTGGGTATTGAAATAGAGGCGGAAGCCATCGCTTGTGCGCAGCGCAGCGCCGATGAGTTAGGCCTCGGCGAGCAAGTGCATTTTCAAGCATTAGACTCCACCGCCTTTGCTGCCGCAAATGAACTCCTTGCGCCGCAACTTATTATCAGTAACCCCCCTCGCCGCGGCTTGGGTGAAGCACTTTGCGGACAGATCAATCAGATCGCACCTAATTACCTGCTCTATTCCAGCTGTAACGCCAATTCCTTAGCCGCCGACCTCCGCGCGCTCGACGGCTACCGCATTGACCAGGTACAACTATTTGATATGTTTCCCCATACCGCTCACTATGAGGTTTTGGTATTACTCAGCCAAGGTTGAGCGCGCCAACATCCGCCAACAACCTGGATTTACAGATTCGATATGCGCACCCTCACCTTTAACGGGCAAAGGTTTTCAGTACTCGACGACGAGAATGTCTTAGATACGCTGCTAAGAAACAATATCGCCATTGCCCACGGTTGCCGCTCCGGTGCCTGTCAAGCCTGTATGCTAATGGCGAAAGCTGATCAAATTCCCGACGATTGTCAGCACGGCCTAAGTAAAGTGCGTATTCAACAGGGCTATTTTTTGAGCTGCTGCTGTGAACCCGAGCAAGATATGGACATTCAGCTTCCAGATTTGAAAGCTGAAAAACACCTAGCGACGGTCACTGAAAAACGTCTATTAAGCGCGCGAACATTAAGCCTGCGATTACAATGCCGTCTGCGCTGGCGGGCAGGGCAATATATCACCCTATGGCTGAATGACAGCGCCCGCTGCTATTCCATTGCCAGTGTCGCCAGCATCGACGACTTTATAGAGCTACATATTCAGGTTTATCCCGACGGGGCCGTCAGCCCGAGTCTCGCGAACAATATAAACGTAGGCGACGCCCTAGCAATACAGGGGCCCTTTGGTGAATGTGTCTATGACAACAAGCAAAGCCAGCAAAATTTATTGCTCATTGCCTCCGGCACCGGTCTCGCACCACTACTCGGTGTCGCCCGCGACGCCCTTAGCCAAAATCACCAGCAGCCTATTCACTTACTGTTTCGCAGCAAACAAGCCAGTGATTTTTATGCTGTAGATGCACTTCGAAAGCTAAAGGATCAATATCCGCAATTTAGTTTTTCATTGAACAGCGATGAACCTGCACCCGACACGAAGGATTCATCCACGGATACTTGGCAACTTCATTTGCGTACGCACTTTGCTGAGCTGCGCGGGAGTCGCGTGTATATTTGTGGCAGCGATGAGTTTGTGCGCCAAGCACGTAAACAATGTTTTATGCAGGGCGCGACAGCAAGAGATATTATTTGCGAGGCATTCATCAATTTTAGCCCCGAGCGCTAAAGCAATTATGTTTGATTTGGTATCTTTTGAAAACCGAGGTAAGCGCGGGTAAATTGCGATTTTCCAACAGCTAAAAAATATTCGAAACTCCACGGCCAATCCGCCAAAAAATGGCGATACTCTGGTCTAAAAACATAGGTTTGTGCACTACCATTGCTCTCATTGCCGTATGTTATAACAACGTTTTGGCGCCGGTAATATTCTCCCTCAAACACATCAAGACGCCGCAATCCCTGCTCGGAAATGTCACGGTAAAGCACGCCATGGCATTCCGCGCCGGCGTCCTCAATAAGGCCTGGGTAGTTCTCATCCAATACCGCATAGCGTCGAAAAGCAACTAACCGTGCTGGCTCGGATCGAGAATCATGCCCGCAGACCGCGCTCATGATATCCGCACACATCAAACTGCCGTAGGTAAAAACATCTGCCATGACCGACCCGATTTTCGCCAGCAATATTGCTGACGCAAATCTTAAACGATCAACGCCCCACAAAGCCAATAGCAATTCATCCTTACGGGGCGTAGCGTTCTGGGTCAGCGCCTACTGAAAAAGCTCAAGTCGCTCAGCGCGATCGATCAATAGCTTAGGAGCAGCAAAATCGCTGCCGTATTTAGCCTCTAATTCAGCGGCCCGCGCAACAAATTCACGCAGCCCATAGGCATTGATTCCCTGAAAAACACCACCGGTCTGTGCCGGGAAGCCAATACCCATTATTGAGCCAATATTACCATCACCAACGTTTTCGACAACGCCTTCTTCCATTGCTCTCACTGCTTCTAAGCACTGACTGAAGGTCAAACGATCTTTAATATCTTGATAGGGAATATCTTGATAGCCATCAGCCGCAAAAGCGTCTTTCAAACCTGGCCACAGATGCTTCTGCCCACCGGCGGGATAGGCATAATAGCCACCGCCGTGAACTTTACCGCAGCGTTCAAACTCATTGACCATTCGATCCAATACCCGCGAGGCAGCATTATCTTGCCAAACTTTACCCTGGGCTTCTGCATCCGCTTTTGCCTGTTGGCCATTTTTATAGGCAGTCGCTTGGCTTATTTCATCAATTGCCGCCAATGGTCCAACCGGTGAACCATTGTCACGCGCTGCAGACTCAATCAGCACTGGATTAACACCCTCTTCCAGCATAATTGCGCCTTGGGTGATGGTTTTAGCAATTACCCGGGTTGTAAAAAAGCCCGGTGCATCATTAACAACTATCGGTGTTTTACTCAGCTGTTGCGCCAAGTCAAAGGCTTTGGCAAGGGTTTCATCAGAGGTTTGCTTGCCGCGAATAATTTCGACCAGGGGCATTCTCTCTGCCGGCGAGAAGAAATGCATACCGATGAAATTCTGTGGCCGAACACTGGCTTCGGCTAGTTCACTGATAGGCAAGGCAGAAGTGTTAGACGCGTAAACGCTAGCGGCCGAGATAACCGCTTCAGTAGCGGTAGTAACCGCCGCCTTCACTGTGCGATCTTCAAATACCGCTTCGATCACCATGTCGCAGTCGCTCAAATCTGCATAGTCGGCACTGGCCTGAATAAGTGCCATGCACTCAGCCATTTTTGATTCAGTTATTTTGCCCTTAGCGACTCCCTTAGTGTAAAAGGCTTGAGCATAGGCCCGACCGCGATCTGCATTTTCTTGGCTAATATCTTTAAGGACAACACTAATCCCTTTTTGCGCAGCCACTGTGGCAATACCCGCGCCCATTTGTCCAGCACCGAGAATACCGAGCTTTTTACAGACAAAGCGTTCAGCAAC
>TARA_R110001599_G_scaffold352950_5_pt1 | contig 16015 bp, 13 predicted proteins | sample TARA_R110001599 | Tara Oceans TARA_R110001599 (sample SAMEA4398360) | marine metagenome | biome: Polar Biome; feature: [MES] marine water layer (ENVO:01000295) within the mesopelagic zone...; material: water (ENVO:00002006), including particulate matter (ENVO:01000060) such... | reverse complement strand
CTTGTCCAGTCCTCCACCGCAGGTGGAGGTTTAATGAAATGCAAAAAGGGCAACCCCGCGAAGGGTTGCCCTGATAATGTCTGATCAACAGATAGGTTGATCAGAATGGATAGGTGGACTGGCCGGCGCGCTTGAGGTCTTCACGGTTGTGGCCAAGGGACTTCAGAGTCTCGTCATCAAACGACAGCAATACATTGCCGACGTAACGACGAGCCTGCAATTCACGGGCGGCTGTGATGCGCTCAAACGCGTTACGGAAAAACGACTTTGACATTGAAATCATCCTTTTGAATTATTGATTTCCAGGTACTTGCTGAATCTATATATAGACGATGCATGCATGGTCAGTTAGGTGGTTTGACGCAGGGTAGCCCTGCAAATGCTGCATATGCGAAATAACTTATTGCAGCGCAAAATACCCGACCAATACATAGCAGTCACAGCACACAAGGGCTCTTTCATGTTTCAGACTTTCGACGTTACAGCGTCGCCGGATACCGGCAGGGCGCGGGTGCAACAACTGCGATCCAGCTTTGAGACAATTGGCATCGATTGCCTTTTGGTGCCGCGCTCCGACCGATTTCAGGGCGAATATGTGCCTGAAAGTGAAGCCCGTCTGGCATGGTTGACCGGCTTTACCGGTTCTGCCGGCGCAGCTGTGATCATGCAGGATACGGCCCATTTATTTGTCGATGGTCGCTATACGACACAGGTTCGCCAGCAGATCGATCTGGAGGTGTTTACACCGCAGGATCTCGTCACGAACCCACCCGCCAAATGGTTGCTTGAAAATGCAAGGACCGGCCTGCGGATCGGCATTGCCCCCTGGCTTCACACATTGGCCGATGTGCGCCGGTTGGAAAAAACGGCCGAACAAATCGGTGCAAAGATCATCAAATTGAACGCCAATCCGATTGATGCAATCTGGACGGACCGTCCGGCAGAACCACTCGGCCCCGTATCCATCCAGCCTTTGCAATTTGCCGGGCGCCTTTCACGCGACAAACTGGCCGACATTCAGGACATGATCGGCAAGGCTGGAGCCGGTGCCTGCGTGATAAGCGACCCCTCATCCATTGCCTGGCTCTTCAACATCCGGGGCAGCGATGTCGCCCATACACCCCTCGCCCTGGCCTTTGCGATCATTACACCGACCGGAATCAACGCGCTTTTCATCGACCGCCGCAAGCTCGACCGTGAAACCGCAGCCTATCTCACACAGATGGCGGGCCTGTTCGAACCGGCAGAACTTGAAGCAAGACTGGCGGATATGGGCGAAAAAGGCACGGCGGTCATGGTGGATCCTGACCTTGTGGCCAGCCGCATAGCCGATCTTGTCACCGCCAATGGTGGCCGCCTGATCGAAAAAGCCGACCCTGCCCGCCTGCCCCGTGCGCAAAAAAACGCTGCCGAACTTGCAGGCAGCCGCGCCGCACATCTTCGCGACGGTGCCGCGATGGTGGCATTTCTGGCCTGGTTCGATGCCCAGTCTGCGGGCACCATCGACGAAATCACCGCCGTTCGCACCCTGGAAAAATGCCGCCGGGTGACAGGTGAACGCCTGCAAATGCCGCTCAGGGAAATTTCCTTTGATACCATCTCCGGCTCCGGTCCCAATGGCGCCATCATTCACTACCGGGTAACAACGCAAACCAATCGGACCATGAAACCCGGCGAACTCTATCTGGTCGATTCAGGCGCGCAATTCCAGGATGGCACAACCGATATTACCCGCACCATTGCAATCGGTGACGTCGGCGAAACAGAAAAGCGCTTTTTCACCTTGGTGCTCAAAGGCATGATAGCATTGTCACTGATGCGGTTTCCAGAGGCCACACGGGGAATGGATATCGATGCCATTGCCCGTGCCGCCCTTTGGAAGGCCGGAGCCGATTATGGCCATGGAACCGGCCATGGCGTCGGCTCCTATCTGTCTGTGCATGAAGGGCCGCAGAATATCTCGCGCCGCGGTGTCCAGGAGCTCAAACCCGGCATGATTCTGTCCAACGAGCCGGGCTATTATCGCGAAGGCGCCTTTGGCATTCGCATTGAAAACCTGATCATCGTTGAGGAGGCCGGCAAGATCGAGGGGGGCGACAAGCCGATGCTGGGTTTTGAAACCCTGACACTATGCCCCATCGACCGGCGGCTTGTCGTGCCTGCACTGCTCAGCGGCGAGGAACTGGAGTGGCTTAATGCCTATCACGCGCGTGTCCTGGAGGCCGTGTCGCCCCTGCTGGAAACACAGGAACAAATGGACTGGCTCATCAAAGCAACGGCACCGATCGAGGCAGCCTGAAAAATCGGCTAGCCGAGCAGCGCCCTGAGCGTGATAATCGATGCAGCACCGACCAGCAGAACCCCTGCCATGCTGAAACGCAAGGCAGCCACCGCTGCGATGGCAAGCGTCAAGGCCTCTGCCCACCCCTGAGAAACGATTGCCGGTGCAACCAGTGTGGAAAGGACAGCGGCCGGCACAGCGTCAAGCGCAGCCGTCACCCGGCGTGGTATGCGTTGAAACCGTGACAAAACCAGATGCCCACCGACACGCGTTGCGTATGTGGCCAGAGCGCCGGCGAGGATGATCCACACCACGTTTGAACCCTCGTCAAACATTTTCACCGCCCTCCACTTCCGTCTCAGTCATCGGCTGCTGCCCGTCACCGGCAATGATCGTTGCGACGGCAATGCCGAACAAGGCGCCGACACTGACATGCCATGGGGAGCCGATGGTGTAATAGGCGGTGATCGAGGCCACACCGCTGGCAATCACCACAGGAAACCAGTTCCTGCGCCGCCTGAAGCCCATGACAAGGGCGAGAAAATAGATGGGCAGGAGAAAATCCATTCCCAGCGCATGGGGATCCTCAATGAGATTTCCAAAAAGCGCACCAATCGCTGTCTCGCATATCCAGGAAAAATAGAACGGCAGCGCCATGCCCATATACCAAGCAAAGCTGATGGTCTTGCCCTGCTCGGAACGCCTTTCGGCTTCGGCAAATTGCGGATCAACCAGAAAAAAGAATGCCAACGTCTTTTGCACAAATGTAAACCCGGCAATCTTCGGGCCGATGGTCGCCGAATAGAGGATATGCCGGAAGTTGACGGCGAAGATGGAAAGCACAATCAGCCAGGGCGCCGTATGTGTTCCAAACAGATCAAGCCCCACCATCTGGCTGGCTCCGGCATAGATCGTGACGCTCATCAGCACGGCTTCGGAAACGCTCATTCCGTTATCGACAGCCAAAGCTCCGAACAACAGGCCAAACGGCGCAGCGCCAATCACCACCGTCAGTGAATCGCGCATCCCCTGGCGTATCTGCGCATTTCTATCAGAAAACATAGAGACCCCGCTCCAGCATAATCATTCGTCATGGTCGCTCGGCTGGAGGTTGTGATCTAGGTCAGTATTCCTGACCTGTCACGCGAATAAATGTGATCGTTTGTTCAACAAAAATGAACAATGCGCATTGTTTTCCCATCGGGCGATCACAAATTGCCTGTTCAACTGCCAATACGTGTAAACCATTCGTCCTCATCGATGACCTCAACGCCGAGGTCTATGGCCTTTTGTCGCTTGGAGCCGGCACCCGGTCCGGCGACGACAAGGTCGGTTTTTTTGGAGACCGAACCAGCCGTCTTGGCGCCAAGCCGCTCGGCCATTGCCTTGGCCTCATCGCGGGACATGCGCTCCAGTGATCCGGTAAAAACGATGGTTTTTCCGGCAAAGGCCGAATCGGCAGCAACCTGCTCGGCATCTTTGGGATGCACATGGACCAGCAGTTCTTCAACAATCGCCGCATTGTGCGGTTCGCCGAAAAACTCCACCAGAGCGTGCGCCACGGTCGGCCCGATGCCATCAATATTGACAAGATCGCTCCAGGCGTCACCCTCCCCATTGCGGGCGGCTTTCATAGCATCCACGAACCCCCGCGCCGAGTGGTAGACCCGGGCCAGAATTTTGGCGTTGCCCTCGCCGACATGGCGGATACCGAGAGCAAAAATGAACCGATGCAGATCAATGACCTTGCTGGCCTCGATTGCTTCGAACAATTTGGCAGCGCTCTGCTCACCCCAACCGTCACGATTTTTCAGCTTTTGCAGTTCTGATGCGTCATCGCGTTGTTGCAGGGTAAAGATCTCGGCCGGGTTCTTGACCAGGCCGGCATGGTAGAAGGCCTCTGCCTGTTTGGCACCAAACCCGTCAATGTCAAAAGCATTGCGCGAGACGAAGTGCTTCAATTTCTCAACGGCCTGTGCCGGGCACACAAGCCCGTTCGTGCAGCGGCGAACCGAATCCATCCGGCCGGTTTTCTCGTTGATTTCGCGCGTTGCGGGGCTGCCGCAAACCGGGCAGGTCTGCGGAAACTGATAGGGCTTGCTGTCGGCTGGCCGTTTGGAAAGATCCACATCCAGCACCTTGGGAATGACATCACCTGCCCGAAAGATCGTAACGGTATCGCCGATGCGCAGGTCACGTCCCTCACGGATCGGCTGGCCGTCGCTGCCGATGCCGGCAATATAGTCTTCATTGTGCAAGGTCGCATTGGAAACGACAACGCCGCCAACCGTGACCGGCTCCAGCCGTGCAACCGGGCTGAGCGCACCGGTGCGCCCCACCTGTATCTCGATATCTTCAATCAGCGTCGTTGCCGTTTCCGCCGGAAATTTATGCGCAATGGCCCAGCGCGGGCTGCGAGAAACAAATCCCAGTCTTGCCTGAAGCGCCAGATCGTCAACCTTGTAAACGACCCCGTCGATGTCATAGGCAAGGCTTGCCCGCTCTGCCTCTATGCGCCGATATTGCTCAATCAGGCCCTCGACAGTTTCAAACCGCGCCATCAGCGGATTGATTTCAAATCCCCATTTTGCAAATTGCGCGACAACGCCCATCTGGGTCGTGGCCGGCAGTGCACTTGCATCACCCCATGCATAGGCAAAGAACCGCAGGGGGCGGCTGGCCGTGATCGAGGGATCAAGCTGGCGCAGCGATCCGGCTGCCGTGTTGCGCGGGTTGACATAGGTCTGTTTGCCTTCTGCCTCCTGCCGCCTGTTGAGCTCCAGAAAATCAGCCTTGGCCAGATAGACCTCACCGCGCACTTCGAACACGTCAGGCGCATCACCTTTCAGAGCCTTTGGGATATCACGTATTGTACGCGCATTGGCGGTGACATTTTCTCCCACACTGCCATCGCCTCTCGTCGCGGCTGAAACAAGCCGGCCCTTTTCATAGCGCAATGCCAGCGATAGCCCGTCGATCTTCGGTTCAGCCGTGAAAGCCAGTGGCGCATCGGCAGGCATTTTCAGAAAACGACGCACCCGGTCAACAAACTCGATGACGTCCTCCTCGGAAAAAGCATTGTCCAGCGACAGCATCGCCACCCGGTGAGCAATTTTTTCGAACTTGTCCTGGACCGCGCCGCCCACATGCTCAGACGGCGAGTCGGCCCGCTTCAAGGCAGGAAACCGCGCTTCGATGGCACGGTTGCGGTTTTTCAGCGCGTCATAATCCGCATCGGAAATTACCGGCGCATCATCCGTGTGATAGTGCCGGTCATGCGTCAGGATTTCGGCCGCAAGCCGCGCCAGTTCCAGCCTGGCCTGCTGTTCGTCGAGTTCTTCAACCGGTATGGATTTGGCAGACATCATTGGTATCCGTGAATCAGGGTCTGTTTGTCTTCTACAGCGGATTATCCGCCGGGGGAATCAGCAAGACCGTTATCCTTTGCTTTAACGGATAACACCGTGCCGCAACAGGATCACAAATTCTCCGATAGCAGCCGCCCCGCAGCGGCCCTTGCCTCATCGGTGATGGACGCGCCGGCGAGCATTCTGGCGATCTCTTCCTGTCGGGCGTCCTGATCCATCAGGCTGACGCTGGTGGTCAGAGATTCGCCACCGTCCATGGCCTTGGCGATCAGCAGATGGGTTGAGGCCCGTGCGGCGACCTGCGGCGCATGGGTGACCGATAGCACCTGGACATTGCCGGAAAGCCGCTTCAGCCGCTGACCGATGGCATCGGCGACAGCGCCACCCACACCGGTATCAATCTCATCAAAGACCAAAGTCGGCGCGGAACCACGGTCGGCCAACGCGACTTTCAGCGCCAGCAGAAAACGCGACAATTCACCGCCCGAGGCAACCTTCAAAATGGGGCCGGCACGGGTCCCCGGATTGGTTCTGACGTGAAAGGCCACATGGTCAATGCCATCGGCACCGCCCTGCTCCACATTGCTTTCGACCTGCACGAGAAATTCCGCCCGCTCGAGCTTCAGTGCAGGCAATTCGGCCATCACCGCACCGGACAGCGCTTCTGCGGTCAAATGGCGCTGTTCGGACAGGGCCTGAGCGGCAGAAATGTAGCGGCTTTTCGCCTCTGCAACCACCTCGTCAAGCTCCGCCATCTTTTCCTCGCCGGCATCAAGCTCAGCCAGTTCAGCCACCATGCGCGCGGCAAGCGCAGGCAATTCAGACACCGGAACGGAATATTTGCGTGCAGCGGCACGCAACGCAAACAACCGCTCCTCACAGCTCTCGAGTTCGCGCGGATCAAATTCAGCGTTGCGTATGGCCGCTTCCGTTGCCATTTGCGCATCTGACAACAGGTTGACCGCGCCATCCATGGCCACAATGATATCGTCCAGCAGACCGGGCACTTCTGCCGTCTTGCGTTCCAGTTTGCGCAACAGCGAACTGAGGATGGGAACCGGAGACGCATGGCCAGACAGAATATCGTTGGCCTCATTGACGTCAGCGGCGATCTTTTCCGCTTTCATCATGCGCGCGCGCTGTTCGGCAAGTTCGTCTTCCTCGCCATCAATCGGCGTCAGGATTTCGAGTTCCTCGACACTGGCGCGCAAATAGTCGGCCTCACGGGCAGCTTCCTCCACCCTGGCGCGATGTTCGGCAGCGCGTTTGGCGGATTTGCGCCAATGGGCATAAAGCCTGCCGACATCTGCAGCAATGGATTGCAGGGAGCCAAAGGCATCCAGCAGGTTGCGATGGGCATCCGGTTCGACAAGGGCGCGATCATCATGCTGACCGTGGATTTCCACCAGCAATTGCCCCGCCTGGCGCATCAGGGACACGCTGGCGGGTTGATCGTTGATAAACACACGGGTACGACCGTCGGCGTTTTGCGTGCGCCGAAATATCAGGTCGCCATCGTCATCGAGACCGTTTTCGCGCAAGAGAAGACGTGCCGGGTGATCCATGGGCACATCAAACACCGCAGTCACCTGACCGCCTTTGGCGCCCTGTCGGACCAAACTGCCATCCCCGCGCGCACCCAGCGCCAGAGACAGGCTGTCCAGCAGAATGGATTTTCCCGCACCGGTCTCGCCGGTGAGAACAGACAGCCCCCTCTCAAACCCGAGATCAAGGCGTTCGATCAGAACGATATCCCGGATCGACAGGTGTGCAAGCATGGGTTTCCCGTATCAGCTATCCGCGCCGAGCAGACGTTTTCCGGCACGCGCAATCCATGACCCTCGGTTTTCGCGAGGCTGAAGGCCTTCTTTCTGCAGCAGCTTGTAAGCGTCAGCATACCATTGGCTGTCTGGATAATTGTGGCCCAGAACCGCAGCAACCGCCTGTGCATCGGTCGTCAGACCCATGGCAAAATAGACTTCAACCAGACGCGACAGGGCTTCTTCCACTTGCCGCGTATTGGGATAGGTTTCGACCACACCGCGGAAACGATTGAGAGCTGCCGCATATTCCTTGCGTTCCTGGTAATAGCGGCCAATCTGCATTTCCTGACCGGCCAGTTGGTCGCGAGCAAAACGTATCTTGATTTCGGAATCGGTCACATATTCAGAGTCGGGATAACGCTGCAGAATTTCCTGGAAGGCGGCAATCGCACTGCGCGCCGTCTTCTGGTCGCGCGTCACCTGAGGGATTTGCTTGTAATAGGACAGACCGACCAGATAATAGGCGTAAGCCGTATCTTCTGAATTGGGATAGAGGCTGATGTAGCGCCGGGCCGTGTTGATTGAATCCGAATAGCGACCCATCCGGTAGTTGGCGAATGAATTCAGCACCATGGATTTGCGGGCGAACTCTGAATAGGGATGCTGTTTGTCAATCGCATTGAATTTTTGCGATGCCTCGGAAAACTTCCCCGACTTCAAATTGGCAAGGGCCTGATTGTAAAGCACATCAGCCGGTTCAATCTCGACATTCAATGCCGTGATATCGATATCCTTGTCACCCATGCATCCGCCGAGCACAGACGTACTGACAAGAAGGACCGCCAAAACCAGACCACGTACAACTTTGTTCAACGGAACCAGCCCCCAATTCAACATATTGGTACATACCTCAAATACTGTCCGCCGGGACACCTGTCGTGAATCACGACCACCTGACGGAAATACCACAAAATTACATCCATGCAGGTATTTCAAACGAAATCTGAAATTCCCCACACCCGCATATACATTCCTGCCGGACAGTCATAGCCACGAACCCCTGTGGGCCGCAACGTCTTGCGTATTCTTTGGTACATTTTTATGGCAACAACAAGTGCAAAGGCACCTGATAATGTGACCGGATTGGAGCCGGAACGACCAAATGGATTGTTGCAGACAATTTGCTTTGGGCTCCTGAAATGAAAAAGGCCACGCTGGTTGTGCCAGCGAGGCCATCACGGACTTGCAGTCAAAACGATCCTGTCACATCCAGGGAGAATACATGGGACTGCTGACTGCAACCAGATCGCCACCACGGCTCATGCTGATGGGCTGTTGCAAAGGCCGTGTCGTCTCGACGACCTCATAGGCGCTGGCATCATTGAGCAAGGCCTTCAAGGCCAGCGAATTGAGTTTGTGTCCACCACGGTAGGACCGGTAACAACCGATGAATTTTGTGCCGGCAAGGGCAAGATCGCCAACGGCATCAAGTGTCTTGTGTCTTACAAATTCATTCTTGAAGCGCAGACCTTCCGGGTTAATGACGGTATTGTCATCACTGATGACGACCGAATTTTCCAGTGAAGACCCCAGCGCATGGCCCGACGCCCACAGAAACTCGACGTCACGCATGAAGCCGAAGGTGCGCGCCCGGGCAAGCTCATTGCGGAATGTCTTCGGGTTGATGTCGCCCTTCCAGGACTGACGCCCGATCAACGAACATTCGAAATCGATATCGATTTCAAACCGGGTTCCCTCATAGGGCACAAACTCGGCCCAGGAACCACCGGCTTCGACGCGAACCGGTTTGACCACCCGCAGGTAACGCCGTTTGGTGCTCAGAATATCCACTTCTGCGCGGTCCAGCGCATCCAGGAAAACAATCGAGCTGCCATCCATGATCGGCGCTTCTGCGCGATCAATGTCAACAATGATATTGTCAATTTCCATGGCGTAGAATGCCGCCATCAGATGTTCGACGGTTGCGACACTGGCCCCTTCTGCATCCCCAAGGACGGTACAAAGGTCAGTCGCTGAAACCTGCGAAGCAACGGCTCTGAGCCGGTGCACTTCACCATTTTCCATGGTACGCTGAAAGACGATGCCGGTATCGGCCTCGGCAGGACGGAATGTAATGGATACTTTGATACCGCTATGAACCCCAACGCCTGACAGAGACGTTTCATTCACAATCGTAGTTTGATAGCCAAAACAGTCAATACTCATAAAATCAAGCCTGATACCTACAGTCGGCAAAATCGAACATTTCAGAAAATTGTTTGCAGCTAAAAACCACTCAAATTTTAAGTATGTTCAGATAACGCCATGTCCCAATAATTTCCCCTACGGGCAAACGATACGTGTCGCATCGGGACAATCCAAATCACGGTTCTTTACGAAATGTTACCGTTGGATTTCTATATGATATCAATATGTTAAACTATGATCACAGGACATAACAAACAGTTAATATTACACAATGATTCGCGCTTTTGAAAAAAATCGGGGCGATTCCATAAGAACCGCCCCGAAAAACCCACAATTTGAGTCGTCAATTTTTCCTTTACATCGCCTGGCGGCGAAGGAAAGCCGGAATTTCCAGCTGATCATCTTCACTTTGCGCTTTCGGCTGCGCCCGGACCTGGTCATCGGGACCTGATCTGCGCGGTGCATACATGCTGGCTTCAGCCGACAATGGACGCCGTTCAGTCGCAGGTGCAGCAGGTGCTCTTGGCGCGGCTGCAACACCGTCTTCATCGCCGTGACGGCCAAGGCTGTTGGAAATACGTTTCAACAGCCCCATTGGTCCGCGTTCATCATGAACATCGGACTGTCCTGCGGGACGCATCTGACGCGCAGCTTCCGCCTGTACAACCGGAGGGAAATCCTCGATGCGGGGCATCCGGACATTTTGAGCCTGCGGCTGCACCTGTGGTGCTTCCTGTGCGACGACCTGCGGTGCAGGGGCAGTCGGCGCAGCAGGGATTGGTACTGCCGGCTGCGGCGTGGCGCGGCTTGGAGCCGCAACCCTTGGCTGTTCGGTCTGCGCAAACAATTTGCTGTGCGGCGTAAAGTCTTCAACCTCGCGGTCGCTGATATTTGGTACAGCGATGCTCAGTTCCTGCTCAAGTTCAGCCTCGGCAAGCCTGATCGTGTCTTCCACCGGATCGGCGATCGGCGCAGCAACAGCTGCCGGTTGCTCGACGGGCTTGTTGACAGGACGCGGCTGCGCAGGTGTCCGCTGAACGAATTCCGCACCAGCCTGACGGTCAATGCCGGTGGCCACAACGGAAACCCGGATAATGCCTTCCAGATCTTCATCAAAGGTTGCACCCAGGATGATGTTCGCTTCTGAATCGACTTCTTCGCGTATACGGGTCGCAGCTTCATCCACTTCAAACAGCGTCATGTCGCGGCCGCCGGTGATCGAAATCAGCAGTCCCTGTGCACCCTTCATGGATGTTTCATCCAGCAGCGGGTTGGAGATTGCAGCTTCTGCTGCAGCCATTGCCCGCGCTTCGCCGGAAGCCTCTCCCGTGCCCATCATGGCTCTGCCCATTTCGCGCATAACGGAGCGAACATCAGCAAAATCAAGGTTGATGAGGCCTTCCTTGACCATCAGGTCCGTGATGCAGGCAACACCTGAATAGAGCACCTGGTCGGCCATGCCGAAGGCATCGGCAAAGGTTGTCTTGTCATTGGCAATGCGAAACAGGTTCTGGTTGGGAATGACGATCAGCGTGTCAACACAGCTCTGCAGTTCCAGGATACCTTCTTCGGCAATGCGCATGCGGCGCTGGCCTTCGAAATGGAACGGCTTGGTAACAACACCAACGGTCAGGATACCACGGTCACGGGCGGCCTGGGCAACGACGGGCGCAGCCCCGGTTCCCGTTCCACCGCCCATGCCGGCAGTCACGAAACACATATGCGTGCTGTTGAGGTGATCATTGATCTCGTCGATGCACTCGCGTGCCGCCGCGCAGCCGACTTCCGGCTGCGAGCCGGCGCCCAGACCTTCGGTAACCGCGACACCCATCTGGATGACCCGATCGGCCTTGGTCATGGTCAGCGCCTGAGCATCGGTATTGGCGACAACGAAGTCGACACCCTGGAGCCCAGCGTTGATCATGTTGTTTACGGCATTGCCGCCGCCGCCGCCGACACCGAATACGGTGATCCTTGGCTTGAGTTCGGTAATGTCCGGCTTCTGCAGATTGATAGTCATGGCACCTTGTTCCCTTTTCAACTCGTGGCCGTTCTGTCCTGTGTGGGCAGTCCGGATCCTAAAAACTTTCTTTCAACCATTGTCCGACGCGGGAAAAACGGCCACCACCGTCTGCAACCCTGTATCGCGCTGCCCGCTCGCCGCTCCGGCTCTCCAATGAAGCGATCTGCGGGTAGATCATCAGCCCGACCGCAGTCGAGAAAGCCGGCCCCTTGGCCGCTGCCGGCAACCCGGCAATGCCGAGTGGACGACCTATGCGGACATTACGGGCAAGTATGCGCCTGGCTGAATCCGTTATGCCGGTCAGTTGGCTTGCGCCTCCGGTCAAAACGATGCGTCGTCCCACCAGCGGTGCGTAGCCCGAGCTTTGCAAGCGGTCGCGGATCATCTCCAGCGTCTCCTCTATGCGCGCTCTGACAATGCGGCCCACGAGGGCCTTTGGCATCTGCATTGGCAGGTCTTGTTCGCTGTCCCCGATAGGAGGAACAGAAATCGTGTCATGATCATTGCCGGTCATCGGCAGGGCCGAGCCGTGAACGACCTTCAGCCGTTCGGCATCTTCAAGCCGTGTCGACAGGCCACGGGCCAGATCCATCGTCACATGATGGCCACCCAGCGCGATGGCATCGGCATGCACCATACGGCCTTCGGCAAAGACGGAAATTGTTGTCGTGCCGCCACCCATGTCGATACAGGCGCAGCCGATTTCGGCCTCGTCATCGACCAGGGCAGCCAGTCCGCTGGCATAGGGTGTCGCCACCATCGCCTCGACGGTCAGATGCGCCCGGTTGATGCACAATTCGAGATTGCGCAGCGGCGCCTGTTCGGCCGTCAGCACATGCATGTCGACGCCCAGATGATCGCCATACATGCCAAGTGGATCACGGATCGAGCGTTCACCATCAAGGCTGTAGCCGGTTGGCAGCGAGTGCAGCACCGCCCGGTCGGAGGTGACGATCTGTCCGGCAGCAGCGGCAAGCACCTTGCGCAGGTCTGACGATTCGACCTCGTGACCACCCAGATTGATCGCAGCGGAATAAAGATCGCTCTTGATGCGTCCGGCGGAGACATTGACGATCAGCGATTCAACCGTCAGGTTCGCCCGCTTTTCGGCGGTATGAACCGCCATGCGCACACAGTTTTCAACCGCTTCCAGATCCGCAATGACACCGGCCTTGACGCCATGCGACTTGTGATGGCCAACGCCGATGATCTGAACATCATGGGTGCGCCCCGGCAGCAGCCGCGTTTCTTCACGCGGCACCAGCCTGCCGATCAGGCAGACCACTTTTGTCGAACCTATATCCAGAACGGTCACAACATTGGAGCGTTTTGGCGGCAGCGGCCTGAGATGTGGCACCGTAAAGGAAGAGGACCGGAAAACGCTCATGAATTGCGCTCCTGACTCTTCAGCATGGTTTCGCGTTCCTTGAGCGCAGCGGCACGGCGCAGGACCGCCTCATCCGACAGACCAACGGTCACCCGGTCGCTCAAACGCAGGTCGACAGAAACAATGTCGCGCTCCAGCAGATCCTGCTGGTCATCATATTTGCGCAGCTTGGCGATGGCGGCCTGCATATTGTGCTCCGGCAGACGCACGGTCACACCATTGTCGAGCCTGATATCCCAGCGCCGGTCAGCCACTCTTATATAGGCCTTGATGCGCGACCGAAGCTGCGGCCAGCTATCGATAGCCGCAAGAAGCGTCTCGGCATGGGTGTCGGCGCCAAAGCCGACGAACAGCGGCAGATGGTTGAATTTGTCATTGGTAAGCGGCGAGATCACTGCGCCGTTCTTCTCGATCAGCGAAAGCGCCTGTCCGTGCTGCCAGATGCCGAAGGCCTGTCGTTCCGTCAGCCTGACATCGATGACATCGGGATAGACCTTGCGCACATCGGCACTGGCCACCCATGGCAGCGCCATGATCATACGACGCACATCATCCACATCCATGGTGATGAGCGACGTATGACCATCCAGACCAAGCTGCTGAACAATGGAGATCGGGGAGGTTTCGACATTGCCTGCAACATCGATCCGGTCAATGGCAAAACCGACCATCGAGGTTGCGTCCTCGGTCAGCGCCCGCAAATGTCCGCCCTGAACAACACCATAAAGCCCGGTCAGGCCGAAAAGGCCGGCGACGGCAAAGGCGCCGAGATGACGCGGCAAGGCCACACGACCTTCCATCAGGGCATTCAAAAACAGCGCCGGGCGGCGCAGAACGCGCGGCAATACGGCAACAAAATCCGCCGAACCGCTGCTGAAGCGATCCTCGGCAGTTCGTTTTTTGCCTACCAGCGTGTTCTTCAACGCGTACAAGAAGCGTCCTCCACCATCCAGGTTAACAGTTCGCCGAAACCATATCCGGCGTGTTCTGCAAGTTCGGGCACCAGCGAGGTCGGGGTCATGCCGGGCTGCGTATTGACCTCCAACCAGACCAGTTCACCATCTTCGGAAAATCGGTCGTCGTAACGGAAGTCAGAACGGCTGATGCCTCGACACCCGAGAGCCTGGTGCGCCATCAGGGACACCTTCTGTATTTTTTGGTAAATATTTGGTAAAATTTTTGCCGGACAGGCGTGATTTGATCCACCTTTAATATATTTTGAATCAAAATCGTAGAAACTGTGACCAATTGGCATGATTTCGATGACACCAAGCGCCTGATCGCCCATCACGGCACAGGTCAACTCCCGTCCGTAAACGAATCGCTCCACCATCACACGCTCCCCGTGCGTCCAGTCGCCGGAGCCCAGAATCTGCGGTGGGTGCGCCTGCCCTTCCTGAACAATCACCACACCAAGGCTTGAGCCTTCATTCACCGGCTTGACCACATAGGGCGGTTTCATCGGGTGCTCCTGGCCAATATCGCCGCGATTCATCACCCGTTCTTCGGCGACCTTGATGCCGACAGCCGCCGCAATGCGTTTGGCCTGCTGCTTGTCCATGGCGATGGCCGAGGCCGTGACGCCGGAATGCGTATAGGGAATTTCGAGATATTCCAGAATCCCCTGGATCCGGCCATCCTCACCATAGGGTCCGTGCAGCGCATTGAAGGCCACATCCGGTTTGAGCTTTGCCAGCACCTCGGAGACATGGTGATCGACATCCACCCGGGTGACGCGATAGCCGACGGCTTCCAGCGCATCAGCGCAGGCATTGCCCGAAGACAGACTGACTGGCCGCTCTGCCGAAAACCCACCCATCAAGACCGCTACATGTTTCTTGTCCACGCCAATTCCTTTCCCGTGCCGCGTCCCGGCAACAGATTGAGCTCGAGTCCTCTCGCAATCGTACGAGCTGATTCGACTCAAAATACGGAAACACTAACCCAGTAGAATCAGAGAGTTGCAGCCACTGCAACCGTTTTTGGTGAGAAATTGGGATTTTGGGCGATGCGCTGGAGTGACAGGAAAGCGATTGACGGAGAAACGGCAACGATGGATACGAACTCTCTTTTCAGTAAAATTGCGTTGCCTTCCTGCACAAAATCGTAAAAACCCGGTAAAGCGTGTCGCCTTGAGATCCAGCGGGAGGCGATACGGGATTGGAGACGCGCGTGTCCGTCGGGAGAGCCTCCCGAAACGGTCAGATCGGTCTTGATCATCAATTTTTGGTATAAAATAAATTACTTGCAACTGCTTGCCTATCAACCACTAACAATCCTATTGGTTAGATAGCGCGTGAAGCGGCTATTCTGCTCACGCCTTTTTTTGAACAATTGTTCTCATTGGAATACTTGTTCTTAATAGAACTGCTCTTAAAGTGCGTCATGACATTTCAAGATGCCAAGCCGGGACCACCCATGGCAAATCCAAAGAAGCAGTCCGCTATGGCACACACATCTCAGTATTCAACACGCATGGTCGTGGCCTATAAGTATGGATCATTGGTAATTGCCGGCATCGGTCTCGTTTGGGCTGTGGTCTTTGCCGCAATGGGCTCGTGGTGGATGGCGGCAATAGAAGCCGCGGCTTTCGCCATAGGAATTGCAATCCATCTGCTCATTCTGAGCAATCATCTCACTTTCGGAATTTTGGCAGGTCAGGCCGCCTTGATGGTGATTATCATCTTCGTAGGGCTGTCTCTGGATGTTCCGACTGTTGAGGCACCACGGGTAAGTCATATTTATCTGCTGGCTCTGGCTGCAATGGGCTATCTCAATTACCAGCGGGAAAAGTCGTACACCCAATTGGCATTGATCGGCTTGTGCCTGCTGTCTTTCATCGCACTCGCCAGCACGCCTTTGGCAACCCAGCTCATGGTGCCGATGCCCGATATGGTGCGGAGCATTGGATCCTGGGCCAATACAATTATGGCCACCACCATACTTGTCTTTTGTATCCACGCAATGCAGGCCGAGTTTGTACGG
>TARA_R110001599_G_scaffold77868_2_pt1 | contig 16080 bp, 17 predicted proteins | sample TARA_R110001599 | Tara Oceans TARA_R110001599 (sample SAMEA4398360) | marine metagenome | biome: Polar Biome; feature: [MES] marine water layer (ENVO:01000295) within the mesopelagic zone...; material: water (ENVO:00002006), including particulate matter (ENVO:01000060) such as...... | reverse complement strand
GTCGGCGATATCATCGACGCGGTGATCGAGGATGCCGACGAGCATGACCTGTTCGGGGTTGCTGCGGGCTAGAAACATGGTTCCTGTCTTTTAGCCCCTCCTCTGAAGAAGAGGGGCTAATAACCCACCCGTTCGTGTCGAGCGAAGTCGAGACACTGCGCTTCCATCAATGGTCTCTTGACTGCGCTCGAAACGAACGGCGCTACCGACATTCGTCATTGCGAGGAGCAAAGCGACGCGGCAATCCGGTGCGGCGGGCGACATACTGGATTGCTTCGCTGCGCTCGCAATGACGAGGGCACCGTCAACTCGCACCGCGCACACCCCAAATTACATCGTGTTACAATATTTAACCGTTCATCAACCATCTCTGTGCCATCTATCGCCGGAATATATTCGAGGTGGGGTAATATGGACGATCTGCTGGCAGAATTCATTGCTGAGACGCGCGAGATGCTCGAGGCGATGCAGGGTGAGCTGGTTACGTGGGAGGCCGATCCCACCGATCGCGAGCGGCTCGATACCATTTTCCGTTTTGTCCATACGGTGAAGGGCAGCAGCGGCTTTTTCGATCTGCCGCGAATAGAGAAACTGGGGCACGCCGCCGAAGGGGCGCTGGCCGATGTCCGCGCCGGCAAGCGCGCGCCCGACGGCCCGCTGATCAATGCGGTGCTGGCGACCATCGACCGGATTGTCGCGATGGTCGACGCGATCGACGCGGGCGAGGCCTTTCCCGAGGGTGGCGATGACGAATTTGTCATGGCGCTGGAGCCCGACGCCGAAAATGGCAGCGAGGTCGAAGCCCTGATCGCCGACCAGCTTAATGACGACGGCCGCAAGAATGTCGTCCGGCCGGCCCGTTCGATCCGCCTGCCGGTGCCGTTGCTCGACCGGGTGATGGCGGGAATTTCCGATATTGTTCTGGTCCGCAACGAACTGGCCCGCGCGATTCGCCATTCGGAGGCCGATCCGGTGGTCAGCTCGACCTTCGACCGGCTGTCGACGATCGTCGACGATGCGCGCCAGGATATATCGCGGATGCGGATGCAGCGGCTGGAACATCTGTTCGCGACGCTGCCGCGGCTGGTCCGTGATCTGTCGGCCGAGCTTGGCAAACATGCGATGGTCGAGATCGAGGGCGGACAGGTCGAACTGGACCGCGAGCTGATCGAGCTGCTGCGCGATCCGCTGATGCACATATTGCGCAACGCGATCGACCATGGCATCGAAAAGCCGGCCAGGCGGCTGGCTGCGGGCAAGAGCGAGATCGGTCTGATCCATATTTCGGCGCGCCAGACCGGCAACAGCATCATCATCTCGGTGACCGATGACGGCTTTGGTATCAATACCGACAATCTGGTCGACCGCGCGATTGCAGCCGGTGTCGTGACTGCCGAAGCCGCTGCGCAATTGCCCGAAGAAGAGCGTATCGCGCTGATGTTCCAGCCCGGCGTGTCGACCGCTGACCAAGTGACGTCGGTTTCCGGTCGCGGTGTCGGCATGGATGTGGTGCGGGCCAATATCGAAAGTCTCGGCGGCCATATCCGGGTGACCAGCCAGCCGGGCAACGGAACCCGCCACGTTATTTCGCTGCCGGCGACGCTCAGCATCATTCCGGCACTGACGGTCAAGGCGGGCGGCCAGAGCTTCGGTATCCCGCGCTCCTATGTCGAGGAAATCGTCAGCGTCAAATCCCAGACTCTCGAATTCGACCAGGCGGGCGATACGCTGCTGGTCAAGTTTCTCGGCCAGCGCCTGCGCTGCTGCTCGCTGGCCCGAATTCTCGATCTCGAGCCGGTCGCCGGGTCGCAAAATGCAGCCCTGCTGATGATCCGGCTGGCCGGTGGCGATCTGTTCGGACTGGCGGTCGACGAGGTTATCGATCACCAGGAACTGGTGATCAAGCCGCTGCCCCCGTCGATCACTGCGACCCAGCTCTATACCGGCAGTTCGCTTCTCGACGACGGCAGCCTGATATTGATGCTCTACATGGGCGCTATCGCGATCCGCGAGGGGCTGGTCAGCGACGTCAACAAATCCAGCCGCAAGTCGACCCTAAAGGGGCGCCAGAAAGCGATTGCGACCGCAGAGGTCTCGGCCTTGCTGATCATCGGTCTCGACGGCAAGCGCCGGATCGTGCGGATGGACCCGGTCAGCCGCATCCAGAAAGTCGACAGCGCCGCCGTACGGCTTGCGGACGACGGCGCGCAGGTGGTTATCGACGGCGATATCTATCCGCTCGCAGGGACCGGCTATGGCCCGATCGGCGACGGCGAGGTCAATCTGCTCATATTCAGCGATGGCGCCAACCATCTGGCCTATGCGATCCAGAATGTTGTCGACACCATCCACATCGCCCATGCGGTATTGCCGGGCGAGAAGAAGGGCGAGATCGAAGGCGTCACCCTGTTCGACGGCGAAGCGGTCGAGGTGCTCGACTGCCACTGGCTGTTTGCGCAGCATGATGGCCAGGGCCAGCGGACAGCATCGCGGACCTGCCAGATCGATGAAGCAGACCCGTGGGTGCGCACGATCCTTCGTCCGATGGTCGAGGCCGCAGGTTACCGGATCGTCGATGCTGACTCCGGGGAAGATGTCGATATCGCGATCACGATGGGCCAGCAAGAAACGATGCCAGCGCGCGCCGGACAGGTGATCACGCTGACCAACGATCCCGAAGCCGCCGACCACAAGGGCGGCGTCATCTATCGCTATGACCGGGGTACATTGCTGGAATCCCTGATGAAACAGCAGAGGAAATCGGCATGAACATTTCGGTCGTGCTGGTGGAACTGGCCGGGCAACGCATCGCCTTGCCCTCGCTTGAAATTGATTCGGTCATCGAGATCGACAAGATAACCCCGGTTCCCGGCGCGCCGGACTATATTGCCGGACTGGCATCGCTGAGGAGCAGGGCGCTGACGGTGATCGACTGTGCCAGGATGCTCGGGCTCAACGACTATGAGAATGACGACTATCAAAGTGCCGTCGTCTTCAATTGCGGGGGCCATGATTATGCGCTGCTGGTCGAGGTCGTCGAGGATGTCGCCGACGCCACGACCGAGCCGGTGCCGGTGCCGGGCGGAGCGGGAGAAATGTGGTCGAAAATATCGGACGGACTGATCGAGACCAATGTCGGCCCGGCGATGCTGATCCGGACCGAAACACTGATCAATAGTTTGAAACAGAAATAGTGTTAAGTCTTTGGTCAGGCTTGACCGTTAACTAAAGTGCATAATTGAGAGAGTTAAAATGAGCAAAACCTGTTTGATCGTCGATGATGCCAGCGTGATCCGGAAGGTTTCACGGCATATTCTGGAGTCCCTTGGTTTCGAGGTGAGCGACGCCGAAAATGGTCTTGTCGGTCTCGAGAAATGCGCCGAGAATATATATGACCTGATCCTGCTCGACTGGAATATGCCGGTCATGACCGGTATTGAATTCATCAAGGAACTTCGTGCCCGGCCGGATGGCGCTATTCCCAAGATTGTCTTCTGCACGACCGAGAGCGATGTCGACCATATTCGCGAGGCAATGACCGCTGGTGCGGACGAATATGTCATGAAACCCTTTGATCACGAAACCCTGCAGATAAAGCTTCAAATCGTCGGATTCGATTGAGGTCGCGACCATGACCATGGCCGACAGCAATCAGAATGGCCAAAGGCGTGTTGCTTCCAGTCGGACCGGCACGATCCGGGTCATGATTGTAGACGACTCGCTGATCGCCCGCACCGTCCTGAGCAAGATGATCGAGCAGACCAGCGATCTCGTGCTCTCGGCGATGGCCAATTGTGCCGAGGATGCGATCGAAAAACTGTCGAAAGTCGATGTCGATATCATCCTGCTTGATCTGGAGATGCCGGGTATGGGCGGTCTGGCCGCGCTGCCGGAAATTCTGGATCGTGCTGACGGAGCGCAGGTCATCGTCATCTCTTCGCTGACGGCCGAAGGGGCTGAAGCCACCGTGACGGCGCTATCGATGGGCGCGGCGGACACCATTCTCAAACCGCGACCCAGCGAGTTCACCTCGGATTATCGGAGCGAACTGGCCACCCGCATCCGTGCCATAGGCCTGTCATCCACGGAGCCGAGAAAAACATGTTTTGTCCCGCCGGAAAAAAAGCCCCGGCAAACCGACACCGCACCGAAACCGGCCAATGTCATTGCAATCGGAGCGTCGACCGGCGGCATCCATTCGATGTGCCAGATGTTGCACGATCTGCCCAAATATATCGATCAGCCGATTCTGGTGTCCCAGCATCTACCGCAAAGCTTCATGCCGGTTTTTGCCCGTCAGCTGGAAATTGCCGCTTCGCGCAAGACCAGAATAGCGGAAGACGGGATGGTGGTGATGCCGGGAGAGATCATGATCGCACCGGGTGACGGGCATCTCGTCATTGCCTTGAAAGACGGCCGACCGGTCGCCTGTATCGCCCGCCACACGGTGCCCAATGGTTGTTTTCCCTCGGTTGATCCGATGCTGGAATCTCTGGCCAAAAGCTATGATGGCGCGGTCCTCGCGATCATCCTGTCGGGCATGGGACGGGATGGCGCACTCGGCGCCCGGTGTGTTGTCGATGCCGGGGGAACGATATTGGTCCAGAACCGGGAAACTTCAGCGGTCTGGGGCATGCCCCGAGCGGTGGCGGAGGAGGGGCTGGCATCGGCGATATTGTCACCCGAAGATCTCGCATTACGGATTTTATCCAGCAAGGTAGTTACCAAATGGACATGAACTTCGGGTCGCAAAAGATCATCGCGGATTTGCTTGCAGCCCGGACCGGGCAACAGCTGACGGAAGACCGTAGCTGGCGAATTGGTACTGCGCTTTCGGGGATATTCCGGACAATTGGAATATCCAACGTCGATCAGCTTGTGTGTCTGCTCGATCAACCCAGCCATGCGACCTTGTCCCAACAAGTGGTGGAGGCTCTGTTGAACAACGAGACATATTTTTTTCGCGACCGGGCGATGTTTAACCAGCTGTCCGACCAGGTTCTCCCGCAAATCGCGAAAGAGCGCAGACAGGAACGGACGTTGTCGATTTTATGCGCTGGCTGCTCGACCGGACAGGAAGCGCTGTCGTTGGGAATGATTCTGCTCGAACAGAAGGCGCGCTGGGCGGGCTGGAAGATCGAGATCACCGGTATCGATATATCCCACGGCGCCATCGCGACCGCGCGCGCGGGCACATATTCGCAATTCGAAATTCAGCGGGGCCTGCCGGTCGCGCAAATGCTTTCGCATTTCACCGAAACGCCGATCGGGTGGGAAGCCAATGAAGAATTGCGAAGCTTGGTGCGATTCAGGGTCCACAATCTGCTCGATCCGATGCCCGCAATCGGGCCGTTCGATCTTATACTTTGTCGCAATGTCCTGCTCTATTTTGATGCAGCGACCCGGAGGCGCGCCTTTGCGCGGTTGATGGAGAGTGTGAATCCGGAAGGCTGGGTCATGCTTGGCGCCGGAGAAACCATCGTCGGTCACACCGACCAGCTCGCATTGGTCAAGGGAGGGATAGGACTGTATCGCCCGACCGGATCCAGTCTGGAAGCCAATTTCATGAAGCGCGCATGAGCGCATCGACTCTGAAATTATATGTAGAACTTTGTATGTAGAACTTGCTAAAAATGCATTTACCAATCCTTAGGTAAAGAAATGTAAAACGCTCCAAAGTATCCCTTGCAGAGGATCATGAAGTGAGGAAGTATCTGAAAGATTTGGGGTTAAGCGCAAAAAGCTTAGTCTTCACACCATTGATCGTCCTGACCTTGATTTCGGGTACAGTGGCATTTCTGCTGGTCGTCAACGACGCAATCTCGATACCGTTGACGTCGCCGGTGATACTGGGCGGTATCGCCATATATGCGATCGCTGCGGCGGTCTTTGCGCGACTGGGCATATTTTATGTCGGTCATCTTGAAAGCCTCGGGATGACGGATAGTCTGAGTCTCCTACCCAACCGCCGCGCCCTGCATGCAGATGTTCAACGCTATGGCGCAAGAGAATCAGAATTGGCGATCGCGCTGATCGATCTGGACGGGTTCAAGCTGGTCAACGATCAATATGGCCATAATGTCGGTGACCAGGTGATCAAAAATTGTGCGAAAATGCTGTCCGACTTATGCGGTCAGGATGCCCGATGCTATCGTCTCGGCGGCGACGAATTTGCAATTTCCATGAACGGTTCGCTCGCCGGAACGATCGTTGAAGGCATATCCCGCAGTTTTATCGATTTGTTCAAGAGACCGGTCACCGTAGACGACCGGCGGATCGTGCTGGGCGCGAGTATAGGAATCTCGAGCAGCAAGGGGGAAGACAGGCAGAATTCGTCCGAGTTGCTGCGCCGTTCGGATGTGGCAATGTATGCTTCCAAGCGTAACGGAAAGATGCGGTGCACCTGGTATCAGCCCGAGTTCGACCGCAACCGTGAGGCCGCCCAGAAAATTGACAGCGACATGCGTCAAGCCCTGGCAAATGACGAATTCTATGTGCTGTACCAGCCCTTGGTATGTGCCCAGACGTCCAAAATCGTGGCGGTGGAATCCCTGCTGCGCTGGGCCCGACCCGACGGGGAACCGATTGGGCCCGATGTTTTCATTCCAATCGCCGAAGAATCCGGATTGATCAATCCGATCGGACTGAAGGTTTTGCGCCAGGCCTGCAAGGATGCATTGGCGTGGCCCGATATCACGCTCTCGGTAAATATTTCTCCCGCCCAGTTGCGGGACGTAGAGTTTCCGATTCAGCTGGGACAGATACTCGAAGAAACCGGCTTTCCGGCCGAACGGCTGGAGCTGGAAATAACGGAAACATGTCTGGTGCTTGACCCGATACTCGCGGAACGGACTTTGGATGTCATCCGCGGATTTGGCGTCAATATCTCGCTGGATGACTTCGGCACTGGCTATGCCTCTATCGGTTTCTTGCGGATGTTCCGCTTTGAAAAGCTGAAACTGGATCGCTCTCTCGTCGTCGACGCGGGAGATGATGAAGGTTCCCGTGCGATGATGGTCTCAAGTATCAGCGTCGCGCGTGCGCTCAATATGGCGGTCACTGCCGAAGGCGTCGAAACCCAGCAACAAGCGGATTTGGTCAGAACGGCTGGCTGTGACCAAATCCAGGGCTGGCTCTATTTCAAGGCATTGCCCCCCGAGGAAATAACCCTCCACCTCAATCAGCAGAATTTCCAGAATTCAGATTTAAAGTTAATTGGATAGGACCAGGTATCATGGCGACAGCATCAACCACCAAGGCCGACCTCAGCGCCGCTCATACGGAAACCAAGGAAATGCTCCTGGAGCAGTCGGGCAGGGTCGGCAATTCCCTGTGGAAAAGATATATTGATTGTTCTGTCGGGACGAAGCTCAACATCTATCATGCGATAAATTCGCTCATTGGCCTGGCGATGCTCGGAGTTGCCTGGTCTTCGTTAAGCGCGATTCAGGCCAATTTGCAGGAGGAGGGCATTGATGCCCCGGTGGTTACGGAAATCGCCAGCCGGGCGGAAATGTGGCTCGGAATAATCATGATCCTCATCGCAGGATGGGCCGTGATCGCGATTTATCGCGTCAGCAAGGATATTACCGGCAGTCTCCAGCAACTCGTACCGATGTTGTGGGATGTGATCGAGGGCAAGATGGACATGGATATTCCATTCCTAGACCGAAAGGACGAGATGGGCGACATGGCGCGATCGATTGAGGTGTTCCGCCGTGCGTCTGTCCAGCTCCAGAAGGTTCGCAGCGAACGCGAAGAATCCTTCGAACGGGAAAAGGAAAATGAAGCGAAACAGGCCCGCTTGCGCGACGAGCAAACCAAGAAAATACGGGAAATGGCCGACAAGTTCGAACGCACGATCAGCGACGTTGTCAGCAGCGTCGCTTCCGCGTCGGCCCAACTACAGTCGACGGCGACGTCGATGGCTTCCACCGCGGAACAGTCTTCGACCCAGACCGGCAATGTTGCACGAGCGATGGAAGACGCCTCCAAAGGTGTCACCGCCGCCGCCGCCGCCAGCGACGAATTTGCAATGTCGATCGGTGAGATCAGTCGTCAGGCTTCCAGTTCTGCAGAACTGGCCCGCAAGGCAGCCGATGCGGCGGGCGAGGCAGACACGACCATGTCGGCTCTTTCCGACTCGGCCGAACAAGTCGGCCAGATTGTCGAGCTGATCCAGAGCATTGCCCACCGTACCAACTTGCTCGCACTCAACGCATCGATCGAAGCGGCGCGTGGCGGTGAAGCCGGGCGCGGTTTCGCGGTCGTCGCTTCCGAGGTCAAGGAACTGGCGTCACAGACCAGCAAAGCCACCCAGGATGTCGCTCACCAGATTGGCAATATGCAGGAATCGACCACGGCAAGCGTAGATGCGCTGCGTTCGATTGGTTCGCAGATCCAGAAGCTTGAAACCACCGCTGTCTCGATCGCTGCTGCGGTTGATCAACAGGCCGTGGCCGGTCAGGATCTGGCGCGCAGTATCGACGCGACCGCGCAGGGTACCGAGGAAGTTTCAAACAATATTGCGCAGGTCAGGGAAACTTCCCGCGTGACGGGGACTTCGGCGACGCAGGTATTGGGGTCGGCAACCGATCTCGAGAAGCAGGCTGCCAAGCTCAACGAGCATGTCGAGCAGTTCCTCGGCCATATTCGCGAGTGGGATTTCTTCGCGCACGATGAACAGAAAACCGGCTGACCGGCTTCACTCCCTGTTTGCGCTCAGCGCCGCTCCCGCTGCAAAGGGGGTGATGGCGACAAGCAGCAGGGATATCGCTGCGAGGAACAGAAGGGCACTGCCGCCGTGGGCCGACAGGCTGCCGGCGCCGAAGATCAGCAGCGGGATGGCCAGCGGCACCAGAAGCAGGCCGCCGAGCGCGCCCGCTCCCTTGAGACCGGCGGTAAGGGCCGCGATCATCACGGCCAGACCTGCCAGGGCCGGGGTCGCTATCGCCAGGCTTGCCAGCAGCGTACCAAGCGCCGCGCCTTCCAGTCCCATCAGGCCGCTGGCTATAAAGGCCGCGAGCAGCAATGGCGGTCCGAAGGAGAGCCAGTGCGAGATCATTCGCGCTGCCGCGATCATCTCGTCGGACAGGCCGCGCACGACCATCTGGTCGTAGACGCCGTTGTCCAGATCCGGCTGGATCAGCCGGTCGAGCGGCAACAGGGTCGCGAGCAGCGCTGCTATCCACAATATGCCGCCGCCGGTCTGCAGCAGCAGCGCGCGGTCCGGTCCTACGGCAAAGGGGAATAATGTCGCAGCAGAGAGGTAAAATATTACCGGCAGCCATGTCCCGCCACTGGCGTAGCTCTGCCGCACATCGCGCCAGATGATCGTGGCGATGCTGCCGATCACAAACATGCTTCCAATTCTTCCAGCGGTTCGAGCTTCAGGGTGAGATCTAAGCCAATCGGCAGCGGGATATGGCTAGCGGCGAGAATGATTCCGCCGTTGTCGAGATGATCCTGCAAGACGGTTCCGAGCCGAGCGACCGAATCGGTATCGAGGCCATTGGCAGGCTCGTCGAGCAACCATATTCGTGCATCGGTCAAATAGGTGCGTGCCAGCCGCGCCCTTTGTCTTTGTCCGGTCGAGAAATAGCGGACCGGCACTTCGGCGAGATGGCTCAGGCCTGCCCGGGCCAATGCGGCGGTCACATCTGCGTCGTCACTGCCGTCCAGCTTCGCCCAGAAGCGCAATGCCTGATCCAGGGGCAGGTGCTCGTCGAGGGCCAGCCGGTCATCGCACAGGGCCCTGGTTTCCGGCACAATGCACGACCCGGCGGATGGTTTGAGCAGACCGGCGATCAGCCGCAACAGGCTGGATTTGCCGACGCCATTGGGTCCGGCCAGCAATCCGGCCTGTCCCGGTTCAAGCGCAAAGGTCAGGTCGCGGAACAATATCCGTCCGCCGCGCACACAGCTGAGCGCCTCGGCGACGAGCCGATCACTGCTTCCGGTTGACTGTCCCTGATTCATCGCACAGACTTAAGACATGGATTGGCGCGAAAGCCAAGCAAGGAGCAAGAATAATGGTGGCGCAACTGACTGATGACGAACGCAAAGCGGCTCTCGCCAAGCTGACCGGCTGGGAATATGACGCGAAGCGCGACGCGATCAGCCGCTCGTTCAAATTTTCCGATTTCACCGAAGCCTTCGCCTTCATGACCCGCGTAGCGCTGCACGCGGAGAAAGCCGATCATCATCCCGAATGGTTCAATGTTTATAATCGCGTCGACATAGTGCTGACCACGCATGATGCGGGCGAAAATGGCGGCCTGTCGCAGCGCGACGTGGACCTGGCCCAGATAATCGAGCGCTGCGCCTAGCCGCTATTTTTCTTCTCCGGCCAATACTTCGCCAAGATCGCTGGTCAGGCTGACCGACTGCTTGCGCACACGGCCGGGCATCCAGCGTGCGGCAAAGGCCAGTTGCTTGGCCATCTTGTTGACCGGCGTGTGCACCTTGTCGCCGTGGACCGCAGCCCAGGCTGCCGGACCGATGATCGAGACCGGGCTGACCATGACGCCGGCTTCCTCGAGCCGTTCCTTGCCGCTCTGGTTGGTGCCTTCGACGACATTGGAAATAATATTGGTGTCGATGAAGCCCGGCATCAGCGACCGTGACTTGATGCCATGTTTGCGGAACTCGATATCATGCGATTCGGCCAGCCCGCGCACCGCAAATTTGGTCGCGCTGTAGACGCTGAGATCGGCGACCCCGTAAATGCCGGCAGCCGAGGCTGTATAGAGAACGCAGCTATCCGGCGTATTCTTGAGCATCTCGAAACAGGCGCGGGTGCCGCTGATCACGCCGGTCAGGTTGATCGCGATCATCCGGTCGATTGCGGCGTCTTCCATGTCCTGGATAGCGCCACCTTCGCCGATACCGGCATTGTTGAACAATACCGTCATCGTGCCGCCGGTGATCGCGGCAAATTCGGACACCGCCTTGGTCCATTGCGCGCGGTCGGTCACATCGAGCCGGTGGGTCGAGCTCTGGCCCTCCGGCAAAAGCGTTGCGGTTTCGGCCATGCCCTTTTCATTGACATCGGCAATCCCGACGAACCACCCTTTGTCAGCAAAATAGCGACCCACTTCGCGGCCCAGACCGGATGCGCCGCCTGTGATGAAAATAGTCTTCTGTTCGCTTTGATAGCCCATGAATCCGCTCCCGCCTCGTTATTAACATTGATGTTCATTCGAGCGGTTTTTGACGTAAACGTCAAGTGAAGTTGGACAAGCCCGGCAAAGCGCGTCACTATATATTCCAATGCCTGTCCCCGGTCCATCTATCAGCCTGCGCGAGCTAAGCCGCGATTACGGTACGGTTCGCGCGGTGGACTCGGTGTCGCTGGAAATCCCGGCAGGCGCCCTGGTTGCGCTGGTGGGCCTGTCTGGATCCGGAAAATCCACATTGTTGAAGATGATCAACCGGCTGGTCGAACCGACCAGCGGCACGATCCGGATCGGTGACGAAGCGGTCGACTCGATCGATGCCCATATCCTGCGCCGCCGCATCGGCTATGTTTTTCAGAATATCGGCCTGTTCCCGCATATGACGATTGCCCGTAATATCGCGATCGGACTGGAACTGGCGGGCGATACGACCGGTCGCGACGAACGGATCGCGGAATTGCTCGATCTGGTCGAATTGCCGCAGGAGATGGCGTTGCGCATGCCCGATCAACTCAGCGGCGGACAGCAACAGCGGATCGGCGTCGCCCGTGCGCTGGCAACGCGACCCGGGCTGATGCTGATGGACGAACCCTTTGGCGCACTGGATCCCGTGACCCGCGACAATCTGACCGAACAATATAAGGCGCTGCATCAAAAGCTCGGCCTGACCACGATCATCGTGACCCACGACATGGCCGAGGCGCTCTATCTCGCCGACCGTATTCTGGTGATGGAAGGGGGCCAGATCAAGGCGGATGCCACACCCGCGCAGCTCTTGTCCGGCAATGTCGGTGAAGAAGCAGAGGCCCTGGTCGCCATTCCGCGCGCCCAGGCGGCGCATCTCATCGCGCTGGGCAAACAGGCATGACGGAGGCATGGAAACAGGCCTTTGCGAGAGTGACGGAATTGCTAGCGGCCCATGTCCAGATCAGCGTTTCTGCGCTGGTCCTGGCGATGCTCATCTGCCTGCCGCTGGCTATCTGGGCCTCGCGGGCACCGAAAGTCGCGACATTCACCCTGGCTATTGCGAGCCTGATCCAGACCATCCCCGGGCTGGCCCTGCTGGCGCTATTCTATCCGCTGCTGCTGGGCCTCTCGGCATTGATCGGAGGCGGCATATCGGCATTCGGCTTTCTCCCGGCGCTGCTCGCGCTGACACTCTATGCCCTGTTACCGATTTTGCGCAACGCCGTGACCGGATTGGCCGGGGTCGACCCGGCGGTCGCCGAGGCGGCGGACGGTCTCGGCATGACCCAGGGTCAGAAACTCTATCTGGTCGAGGCACCGCTGGCCGCTCCAACAATCATGGCCGGCATCCGCACGGCCGCGGTCTGGACCATTGGCGCGGCGACACTATCGACCACGGTGGGCCAGCCCAGCCTGGGGGATCTGATATTTGCCGGGTTGCAGACACAGAACTGGACGCTGGTGCTGACCGGCTGCCTGTTTTCCGCATTGCTGGCCATTTCGGTCGATTTGCTGCTCGGACTGATCGAGATGGGCATCCGCAAACGACGGAAGGTCTTGGTTTGGACAGGAATGGCGGTCATCGCCGCAGGCCTGCTGGTCGCGACGCTCCCGCTGATGATTGCGCGGGACAATGTGGTGGTGATCGGGGCTAAGGGATTTTCAGAGCAATATATTCTCGCGCGGCTGATCGGGTCACGGCTGGAAGAGGCGGGATATACCGTCCGCTACCGCGATGGACTGGGTTCCGCCGTCGTCTATCAGGCGCTGTCAGAGGGTGATATCGACGTCTATGTCGAATATTCGGGTACGATCTGGACCAACCAGATGGAGCGCACCGACAGCCAGTCCAAAGCGGCAATGCTCGAGACGATCGCGCAATGGACCAGTTCGAATCATGGCGTAAAAATGCTCGGGGAACTGGGGTTTGAAAACACTTATGCCTTTGCGATCAGACCGGCAGACGCTCGGGAAAAGACGCTGAAGACGCTAGATGATCTTGCCCGGGTGTCGAGCGATTTCAATTTCGGCACGGATGTCGAATTTCTGGAACGGCCCGAATGGCAAATGGTTCAGGACGCCTATCCCATCCGCTTCAAGGATGCCCGCTCATTCAGCCCGACCTTCATGTACCCGGCACTGGCCAGCGGCGAAGTCGACGTTATTTCCGCATTTTCCTCCGACGGCAGGATAGCTGCCAACAATTTTGTCGTGCTGGAAGATCCGAGGGGTGCCGTGCCCTCCTATGAGGCGATCATGTTGCTCGCGCCGGACCGTTCGAGCGATGACAAATTTGTCGCAGCATTAAATCCGCTGGTTGGCGCAATCACTGTGGAAGTCATGCGCGAAGCCAATTATATGGTCGATCGCAAAGACGACAAGAAAACATCAAGACAGGCCGCACGCTGGCTGAATGAAAAGTTGAGGGAATGAACGTGAAATCCGGTTTTGCATATCTATTGAAAATGGCCGGTCTGGTCGCTCTGCTCTGCATGGCAAGTTTCTCGGTAACCGCGCGCGCTGAAGTGACGGTCACTTTCTACTCGCACGATTTCGGCAAGAATTTCCCGCATGCCTTTTTCATTGCCAAGGGTGAGACTGCCGATGGCAAAAAGGTCGATACAGGCTTTGGTTTCACCGCGATCAACGTGTCTCCGGGTATATTATTCGGCTCGGTCAACGGCCATGTGAAGGCACCATCGGCTGATTATATCGCCAGCAGCAATTCCCACTTCACCGTTAAGGTGACCGATAAAAAATACCGCGAACTATTGGCGGTGGTGAAAAAATGGCAGACCATTCCCCAGAAAAGCTACAGTCTCAACAAGCGCAATTGTGTCCACTTCATCAACGACGTGATCAGGGCGCTCGACCTCAAGACCAATCTGAAAACCGCCAACTGGAAGAAACCCCGATCCTTCATGGAAGAAGTCATGAAGCTCAATCCGTTTCTCAAATGATAGAATAAGGGTACGCGCTATGACGGACGTTTGCATGGTAATCGGAGCAGGCGCCGGCATTGGCGGGCATGTCGCGAAGAGATTTGCCCGGGAAGGCTATCACGCAGCTTTATGCCGTCGTAGTGATCAGGTTGGTCTCGACAAGATGGTCGCGGAAATAGAGGCCTCCGGCGGGTCCGCTTCGGGGCATTTGCTCAATGCGGTTGAAGACGGAACGATCGAGGATGCCATCGAGCGGATCGAGGCCGAGGCCGGTCCGATCAGGACATTGGTCTATAATCTCGGCGCGCAGGTCGGCAACCGGCCGCTGGCCGATACCCATCACAAGATGTTCGAAATGGGCTGGCGGCTGGGAACTTACGGTCTGTTCCGGGCGGCCAAGGTGCTGATGCCGTTGATGGAAGCGCGCGGCGGTGGCACGTTCCTCGTCACCTCGGCAACAGCCGCAGTCCGCGGCAATGCGGGCCAGCACAGCCATGCGGCGGCGATGGCGGGCCGCCGGATGCTCTGCCAGACGCTCAATGCCGAATTTGCGCCCAAGAACATCCACGTCGCGCATATATTGATCGACAGTGCGGTCAACGCGCCGGACACTTTGGGCAAGATGCTCGGAGCAGACCGCTTTGCAAAATTGCAGGAAGCCAGAGCCAACGGCAAGGACGAGATCATGGAGCCGAGCGCGATCGCCGACACTTATTATCACATTGCCCACCAGCATCGCTCGGCCTGGACTTTCGAACTCGACATGCGCGCCTTTACCGACACCGCGTGGTGGAATCATCCGGTGGATTTCTAGCTACATCACCATCACATGATAATGGTGCCAGGTGAATATCGCCACGGCTCCCCGATGCGGAGACCAGGCTTCCGCGCGCACGCGTATGTCTTTTTCGGACGGACGCTCTGCCAGCCCGAGGAAATTGCCGACGCCGACCTGGATTGCAAGATCACCGGCCGGCCAGATATCGGGACGGCCCTGCGCAAACAGCAGGTAGATTTCCGCTGACCAGCGGCCGATGCCTTTTACCTTGGTCAGCAAGCTGATCGCTTCTTCGTCATCGTGCGGCAGATTGTCGAGGTCGAGGCCACCTGACAGGATGAGCTCGCCAAGGCTGCGCGCATAGCCCTGTTTCTGGCGAGACAGGCCGCAGGCGCGCAATTCGTCGAATTCAGTGGCGATCAGCGCTTCTGCCGGACAACCCTCTCCCAGCCGCGCCTCCAGCTTGTTCCAGACCGCCGCCGCCGATGCGACGCTGACCTGCTGGCCGACAATTGTGCGGAGCAAGGTCTCATAGCCTTCCGGACGTATGCGCGGTTGGGGATAGCCGGACTGCGCGATCGCCGTTGCCAGGCGTGGTTCAAGCGCGCTGACATGGTCGAGGCCGGCTTTGATCATTTCTTTCGACAGGCCCATTGAATATCTGTCCCCGTTTCGGCCCTTGATTCTTTCGGGCGGTCCGGACATAGCGTGCGGGATTTATTTTTAACAGTCACCACAAGGGGTAGCTATGCCAACAATTCACGTAACGGGCCGCGATGGCGAAGAAAAAGCAGTATCCGTCGATAGCGGAATGAGCGTGATGGAAGCGATCCGCGACAATGGCTTTGACGAGTTGCTGGCGCTGTGCGGCGGCTGCTGCTCCTGCGCGACCTGCCACGTCCATGTCGACGCGGACTGGAAGGCCAAATTGCCGCCGATGAGCGAAGACGAAGACGATCTGCTGGAAAGCAGCGACCATCGCGACGAATATTCGCGGCTCAGCTGCCAGATCGAATTGTCCGACGATCTTGAAGGACTGAAGATCCGGATCGCCGAAGAAGACTGAATATTGGTCGACAGACGATGACAAAAGGGAGCGTTTTGCCGCTCCCTTTTTTGTGTCATGTCGTTCTATCTTGCCAGTTTGACGATGGCGCGGGGGCTGCCGGCGGCGGCGCTCGCTTCGTCGACTTTCCACTGCAGCGTCTTGACTGTG
>TARA_R110001599_G_scaffold267834_2_pt1 | contig 16084 bp, 13 predicted proteins | sample TARA_R110001599 | Tara Oceans TARA_R110001599 (sample SAMEA4398360) | marine metagenome | biome: Polar Biome; feature: [MES] marine water layer (ENVO:01000295) within the mesopelagic zone...; material: water (ENVO:00002006), including particulate matter (ENVO:01000060) such... | reverse complement strand
CTCTCTTTTTCAAGAAGATATGTCAGATCAGATCGAGACTTCTACACATAAACACAGCCGCTCTCCATCCACGGCTGCTTAAGTGTTGATGTTAGCTTGTCGTTACTGCGAGTACGATGAGATTTTGGGGTTTTGAGCCAAGCATAATAGCCGCTACGCTCGATATGCAGTGCGCGACACTGGCAGTTAGCTTTGATAAAGGCATACTTTATTCTGACTCCCTTGCGACGTATGCCGTTGCCTTTTTTAAAAAATCCCGTTCTTTCATTATCCGACGCAACTCTGCTCGGAGGCGCCGGTTCTCTGCGGTGAGATCATCTTGCGTATCTCGTTCATTACTAGGCACCTTGAAGCGGTTGAGCCAGTTGCATAGCGTCCTAAATGGGGTAGCCACGTTCAATGACTTGAGCGGCTGCCTCTTGCTTAAAGTCTTCAGTAAATTTACGACGTTGATTCATACTTCCTCCGATGGTTCATTTTTACCATGCGGAGTGTCTGCAGTGATAGGGGCTATTCAGTTGATCCTCAGTCTTTGCTGCTTTGGACTATTTTATCGCTGCTGTAATCGTGACGTGGTGACCGAAGGTCATAGCGGCGGTTATTTGGGGTGGGTCTAAATTCAAAAGTGTCACGGAAAACGTCACGGAGTGTCACGGGGGCTTAAAAGCAATAGGCGAAAAAAAGCGGCAAGCCAGTAAGTAACTGATTTGCCGTTCTTTAATGTGGTAGCGGGGGCAGGATTCGAAGGTTATGAGAATGATTATATTAGTACATATAAAATGTACTTAAATTGCATAATATTACTTGATTTAACCATTATAAGAAGCTATTGGTTACTTTTCCGATTGGAAGAATGAGCAATTAAGGTCAATGGACACAACGGAAAAATGGCACAGCTCTAGTGAAGAGCGGATGACCTTCGGGCTTCCGAAGCCGTATGAGGGAATTTCTGCCTGGGCTTCTAGTGCAGGGATGCATGCCGAACTTGAAGTCGCCTACTTTTGCCTTGGTCGACCTGTCGATCCACGAGCTATTCGCAATTTCGCAAATGAATTTGCGCAACCCATCTCGCAGTCCATCTTATCAGAATGGTCCGACAAACCGATAGTAAGCCGACTTTGGAAGTTTTCCTTGGCTCTAAGTACCACCTCCGAATACATCCTCGCGGCCGATGCGCCAATCTCTCATCAAGGGAAGTCTGCAGTAGGCATTAGATCTGAATTTGTTCCACTAAGAACTCAATACTTCCTTTTGGCCATGATTGTGAACCCACGATCATATAGCGATTTGGAAACAGTCGCGGCCAGCCGACAAAGATTAAGGCTGTGGCTTATTATTCAATCTGCTATTCGTATTGCCGAGCAAGGCGCGATTGCTGATAGTAATATCAGTCATGCTGCGAGGCATATCATCCTTGACCGAACCAATACGAAATGGGGGATGATTGATAACTTGCTCACTCAAGCACGACATGAAACAGAGGGATTCGCAAAAACCTTTCAGTGGTTCAATTACGCTCTAGAACGAGCAGCGAAGTCACTTCTTGTTGCCGCAAGCGAATCGGACAAGACTTTTTTAAGGGTTATTGACCCCATTGCTCGTGGAAATAGTAAGCCATTACCCATTTCGACTGAAATTGACATCCCAGGGCCTTACCCTGGATTTGGGTGGCATGGGATAGAGCGCCTTACTTTAAGCGACCCAGATCTGCCGACCATACAAAACCTACATAGCACCGCTGAAAATGAAGAAGACGAATCTGATGATGTAGTTGTTGATGTTGATATATCTAACACTGACGAAGAGCAAGCACTGACTTCCCGATCGGTCTTCTTGTATTCCGCAGAAGAGTCTCAATATTTACCCTGGAGCTGGGACAAGCTTTTGCCACCTGAAATTGAACAGTTAAATAGATGGCTAGCGAAAGCTATTGGCGCTAAAGATCCGGTGCTCTCACTAGGCGCCGCTGTAGTTAAAATTGCTACCGATATCGGTGTATCGCTTTTCCATGCTGAGCGAATTGCCATAGATGAGGCGTTGGGTGAAAACTGGAGTATTACCCCAGATTTTCGTTATATCCAGCGGCTTTCACCCAAACGTCACAACTCTTGGTATCCCGAACTCCCGCAGCAAAAGGATGAGGTTTTGCCGTTTATTGGGACTATTCGGATCGCGCTCCCAAGCGACACTTGCTCGGCGCTAGCTCGGGCAGCTAACTTCCTAGTGAGACCGAAATCGCTAGGCACGCTATGGAGCGCAATAAACTCAAACACAAAACTCACAGTCTGGTTCGACAATATCGCAAAAACTGAATTTCCCCGTGTCACAAGTGGTAAATTAGGCCAGCAGGCCTCACAACGAGTATTTGAGAATACCGGAGATCACAATCTTGCACGCATAGTCACCGCTGCGCCTCAAAGCGGCTTGCCTGCAGCATGCGGCTATGCCAATTGGGATGTGAGCGCCATTGCAAAAGGTATCGACTTGCCTGTGATCTCGGAGAGTACGGATTTATCTATCCGGATGCTCGGTAGTTTACTAGCTCCTGTCGAGTCAGTACTGACTCAAGGTATTGATGAAGCAAAATCAATGCTATCTCAAGCCAATGACTTAGTAAGCTTCCATAATCGATACGTCCAATATTGCTTACTGGCATTGTATGCTGGTACCGGCGGTCGGTATTTGAAATCGCCATTTGAATTATTGAGTAGCTTCAATCTCCGATATCGTTGTATCTATATTAATGATAAGTCTGATGGCTATCGCCACGGTGGCAGGTTAACTCCACTTCCAGATAACTTAGTTGTACTGATACTTGCATACCTGGAGTATCTCTCAAACCTCGCAAGGGTTTTAGTAACCCATCGACCTGAGCTGGCCGCGAAAATTCAAATATTGCTAGACCGAGCAGACGGCAATCTCCCGCTATTTTTCTTGCTGGATGAGCAGCTGTGCTGGCACGAGACTTCAGAAAGTGATTTGCTTGGGTTTCCGCTTGTAAGCTGGTCGTTACCGCCAAACCTGTTTCGGCATAGGTACTCCCAGCAACTCACTCGCGCTGGCGTGCCGTTTGATATTGTCGATGGCTGGATGGGGCATTCCGAGCGAGGAGGTGCGACCTACGGCGATTTTTCACCTAGATGTTGGAGTGACGATGCAGTCAAATATCAAGCCGCTTGCAACACTGTTTATGATTCATTGAATTTTACCGTCATCAATGCTCCAGAAGTACTTCCGCAGTATGTGGCGTTAAACAAAGGGGTAAGAAAAACTAGTGGCGAGCCCAGTATATTTGGCTTAAAGGAGCGACGGCAGAAACAGCGACAGAGATATAAAAATGCGAGGAGACTTGCCCGGCAAGAGATTCAGTATTTCATCGGCGGAAAAGACCTTGAGGAAATTGATGCATCGGAAATTGAAATTCTTGGCACTAGACTCCTGAAGCGAGAAAACGGACTGCCACATCCAGACGCTGGCATTAGATTTAGAGCACTCGAACAATTCCTCAAAGCTCAGAATAGTAAGCACACTCGCTCTATTAGGAAAAAAATTCTTAAGCGTAATGAAGAGCGAAATCTCATCAAGAGCAGTTTACCTGTAGATATCGATCTATATGACGAAGCAAAAAAATGGTCCGAAAGAACAAGTAGTACAGTGCAGAAAGGGCTGATAAGCAAAACTAAGTCGCTAATCATTGGTACAACTCTACTCTGTATTGAAAAAAGACTGAGCTACCGAAACCTGCTGCTAGACGTGGTTGAGGGAAAGAATTTTCGGCTGATCCAAGACGAAAAGAAATACTATATCGAGTACAGTGAAGAGTGGCTAACTACCGATTATTTTGCACCCGTACAGCGGCATGAAATTGGTTATAAAACAGCTTCTTTGCTCCATTATGGAAACACAAATTCGCGGCCCTCCGATATCGCTTCGTTGCAAATTCCGGAGGAACTCCATTCCTTGGCGATGAGGCTTTATCCAGACAAGAAAATTGATACTGTCTCCGTTTCTCAGCTTTTAAAGAGCCTTGCACAAATTGTCGAACAGGCCAACTTAATTCAACTCCCTGGGCTAGTCGCTGGGGCATTAAGCGAAAGGCTTCCGCCAACAAGCCTAAACTGGAGCGACTTTATGAGGCTGAGGCGTGGGGAAATTATCACGCTGCCTGTCTCAGATGTGGAAACCGAAAAATCCGCGGATTTTAGCTTTAATCGCAGAACTGCATTTGAAGTTGATAAATCTGCGCTTCAGGACAACGCGAAGGAATTTTATGACAGAGTGACTGTAGCGCTTAATAAATATGAGAAAAAGTCAGCAAAACAGATCGCAAAAAATATTGATGACTTATGCAAAGTTTACCGAGGTAAAGTAGGTTCAACGGTGCAGATGATGCCTTGTTGGATAAGTTATGTTATTCGTGAAGGTCAGGGGCGCGGTAAACATCACAAGCCCTATGCTAAAAGAACCTTGCTGAATTATTTTAGTACTCTCAGGTTAGCCTTTCAGGGCATAGCTTATTCATCTGATCTCCTTTCAATGGATTCTGAATCGATTACAGATTTATATTACGACATGGTCGAATCTCGACGAGATCGTGATAAGGAAGTTGGGTACTTTGGCAAAAGGCTAAAATCCTTTCACCGTTGGGCAGCACGATTTGGTGTTGAAAACCCAAGCTGGTCAGAAATCGATACGGATGATCATCACAGAAGTGTCAACCCAGGATGTTTTACAGAGAAAGATTATCTTGCTTGTCAGGATTATATTCGAAGTAACTGCAGCGCACATGACCAACTCGCACTCTATTTAGGCTTTGTTCTACTACTTACGTTTAGGTTTGGCCTTCGTGGCGGCGAGGCGATAGGATTGCGTCGTCAAGATTGGTGTCAGTGGCAGGGATTTACATGGGTGCTTGTCAGAGATAATCGTATTCGGCAGCTTAAACGTCCAAGCAGTCGGCGAGCTATCCCGCTTTTGTTCAGTTTGTCTAGACTCGAGACTGATCTTATTGAGAGAGTCTTGGCAAACTATGACAGCATCGCGGGGTTAATGAAAAATGCGCCGCTGCTCTGCGAGAGCCGATCAGGTCGCGTAACGCAAGCTGCGATCTGCCAAGGTATCCAGGAAACGCTGACTTCTATACTCCGGTCAGTCACGGGAAGTCAGTCACTTACGACTCACCATGGTCGACATTCATTTCACAATCACGTTTCTCCGATTTTATTGGGGTTTGACAGCCCAACAACTCGATCGATTTGTAAGGAAATTGACCCACTTGCGCTACGGAAACTTGTGCTCGGTCAGTATCATGATATCTCGATTCGGTCGTCCATGGGCCTTTCACGTCTAATGGGGCATAGCGGGCCATCCTCAGGTCTTAAAAATTATTGTCATCTTGTGACGGAGTGGGCAGACGTACTTACTCCTGTCAAAAGCCCGCGTGCGCTAACGATCAAAGGCATCATCAATACCAAGGACTTTGTCCGTATTCAGCCGAAAAAAACGGCCACCGTGCCTGAAATCACATTCATTGCGCCAACGCTATTATCGGTATTCAAGCTACTTCGCCTAGTTGCACAGGGGCGATCGTACGCGCAAGGCGGAAAGCTACTCCGTTTACATCCTGAATTCGTCGCCGGTATCCAAGTGAACTTTGATGACGCTAACCGAATTATGCGATTTAAGAAGCGCGGTGAAAATGCATGGTTCAAAGGTGCGAATTCTCCAAATGCAATGTTGCAATACATTACCGAACCGGCATGGGATCGGCTGATAGAGCTGGCAGATAAAAATGACATTCAAACACCTTTTCCTGAAACAAGCCTCCCGGTACTTGATGAATTACCGTTGATGCTCGGAATGACAAGACAGATAAAAATGAGTCATAGCAGGCATTGCGAAATAGTAAGAAGAGTCTTTGACGTTCTTGGCGTCCATGAAAGACGCTATGACGTTACGGTTTCCGGTGATGATCCTGTTATTACACGGCTACTCACGGACAATGGTTTTGCCGTGCGGCCGATTCGCAGTTTTTTACAGTCAGGTGAGCCGCTGCAATTAAATGTCTTTAATCTTGGTGTTGAGGAGCGCCGTGGCCGAATATATGACTATGGCGTGATCATTCTTTCCCCAGAAAATGAAGGGGTGATACGAAATACCTATGAATTGGCAGTGGCATTTCTTGCTGCCGCTAGTTTGCTTGTGATCCTTGCAAGGACATAGATAAAAAGGTAGCGGCTAAAAATAATTGCCGCCCCCTTGAAAGGGAAATCAGTTGTCAGCGTAGAATTTCGACCTCTTTTAATATAAACGTTGGCTTGTCTGGTGTCTTTTCAAAAACCTTATCCGCGATATATCTGACGCTGTTTTTGAGATGTTTTGCTTCAGCTATCTTTTTAATAAGTGTCGTGTCTTGGATAAGAAATTGTTTTGAAACCTCGATAACTTCATTATTAGCCGTTAACGACAGGTAGACAGTGTTGTGAAACTCCCTGAACCCGTCAACAATCGCTATACCATTAATTTCCTCCGCTGGGGGAAGATCATACTCGTAATCGTCGAATCGGCCAGAAAAAGCAACGAGCACTCGGTTACTTCCTAAAGTTTCCACGCCAAAAGGGTGGGTAATGCTATCACCTGACAATGACTCCCTTATCTTTTTATTCTGCTCTAGTAAGAATTCAATCTCCTTCATGGCCAACCCGTGCGTTCCATCTGATGACAGCATATCCGGTTGAGACTGCATTAGGCGCTCTGCCATGAAAGCCACTGCATTTGACAACCTATCTGTAACTTCTTGGCAGGCATTATTACCGGCAACAAGTAATACAGTTCGTTGGTTCTTACTCCTATTACAGTCCTTGGCGATTAGGTTTTTCAACACTATCCCCACATCGGCATCACTTAAAAAACATTTAGAAAATGATAGGCAGGAGCTCTCTAAAGCCCTTGCAGTCTTGTTTCTTATTCTGCAACCAACATCTTTCTCGTTGAATTCAAGCCATTCTCCGTCGAATTGCTTCAGCGATGAACTTTCTGGCCACAATTGTGCGAATACATAGTTTGTCGACCCTACAGTCAACTGATAACTGCCAGAAGACTGTATCTCTCCGTGGCCGAAAATTTCTTGCTTCATTTGAGCATCTCCATAAAGATATAAGTCTGATTTGGAAAACCTCAGAAAATCAACCTATTAGCACTGACTTTCTTGGGTTTGCACAGTTAGACTTACACTAAGAGCTGGAAATTAACCTGCTTTTCATGAAAAACATGAAAAATGAGGAGATGGAATGTCTCAATCGGTAAAAATTCGACAGATACAGTTTTTAATTAACTGCTTAGATGAGCTGGAAGATCAGGATGCAGGAAAATGGGCAGGTAAACGCGATCTATTAAAGCTGTGCTTGGAATTCCTGATAGATAACGAGAGATTGACGACCAAAGATATAGTTGGTCTCGCTGAGAAATTGAATCTCAAAGTTAAAATAGAAAGAACTTATCGTAGTTGGTTGGAGATGTTTTCCGAAGCTGTATCCAAGGGGAGGCAGCGGTTTTGTAATGATTTAGCGACGTATGAGCTTAATCGATTTCCCGGGTTAAAGAAATTTGCAGGCGGTGGAAGTGGGAATGAGACGTATTTTTATATCGATATTGATGAGGGCTTTGCCCAAATTGACGGAGAAGCTGATGAAAATACCGCCCCTAAAGATATTAATACTAACCTCATCAATTATCGAAAAACACCATTAGACTCTCAGCCTGCCTGGGTGAGATTGGCAAGTTCCTTAGTAAGGACGTACCCTCAAAGGAACTTTTTTTTAGCTTTTAGCACCGTCCTTTTAGCCTTGCTTTGCGTATTCACTGCCAGTGCTTTAGTCTTCTTTGGAATGCGGCCTACCCCAGAGAAATTTATAGCGGTATTGGTCCTATTGCTGATAAACGCCTTATTTCTCAGTTGGTTTTTGTTTTTCTATAAGCTATTCGAAGAAAAAATTAGAATTATAGATGCTGCCAAAGTACCCGCGGGAATATGCTTTTTAAAATTTTTAAAGCTGCCTGAACCAAATGTGCCGCCGAGATTTATTGAGTATTCATTAGAAGCTTGGTTGGTCACCGCTGATTGCCCAGTATGTTTTGGAAGGGCGCGTATTCAAGATTCCGTGTCATTAACTCGTAAATCGGTATTTGACAGCGAAATCATTGGCATTTGCATTAATAACCCCAAGATGCACAAGTACACTTTCGATAAGGACACTATGTGTGGCAGTGCTATTAAAAAGGTGTAGTGCTGAATCACATAATTAGGAACCTTTGATTCCCACTTAAAATTCGATAACTTAATTAATTTTTCCTATCAGGCTTTGATAGTGCCGTTTAAGTCTCCAACGAAATTGTTTTCATGATAAGTGTCAATCCTGCAATAGTTATCAGATTGCTTAAGTTACCTACTTTGATAGATCGTTGTAGCTTATCGTTTTCTTAGAGGCCGAAATCGTCAAGTTTTTAGTTCGGAACTCATATTTCAACAATAAAGCTTTCATCAAAACCAGGGTTCAACCAGTCTGGGCTATATCCCCGCGGGTTGCAGACAACGTGTGTATCCCCAATTTTGTAATTACAGCTGTTGTGCACATGCCCATGTACCCATACATTTATGCTATGGCTTTCAATCATTGCATCCAGATGGGAGGCGTAGGCTGCGCTAGTAAGTTCTTCTGACAACTTTGGTGCCATTGATCTTGCGGAGGGCGCGTGATGGGTGACCACAACGTTTTTCTTAGTCGAGCTGGGCATGAGCTTGTTTTCCAGCCAGTCCAGTGAACGATTATGAATCGCCGTCATGCTTATTGGGTTGAGTTTTGAATACTCGGGCTCAACACGAATCTTCTTGAAATCGGACATTTCCTGCCGGCAGAAATACCCTGCCAGGCGCGGGTCGCCAAATAAATTTAGGTCAGTCCAAAGGGTGCAGCCAAAGAAAGAAATGCCATCAATCGTCACGAAGTCGTTCTCGAGTAGGTGGACATTTGTTCCCTCAACTAACTGCTTCCCTTTTGTTACGAGACCGGGGTATCTCTCGCCGTAGTATTCATGATTTCCCATCACGGCGATGACTGGTTTGTCCGGGAATGTCTTAATCGCCCATTCGAGGCCACGGGTTTTCAGGTCGATATCGCCCGCTAGAATGACCACTTCTGCGGCTGTCTCAGGGATAGATAGCGGTGCAAATTCGAGGTGAAGATCGCTTAATACTAATAGCTTAATGTTCGTACCCCTGAAACAGATTTCATTACGTATAAGCCGTCCGATTACTCAAGTACTTATATTAAGGACGACAATCTGGTGCGCCAGGAAATTGCGCAGCGTACAGCTTGTTTCTGCGATAAACTGATTTTCAGGCTTTAGTTAATATTTGCTCAAAGTGATCTCTAACCTTAGCCCAGTTTGGAAAGTACTCCGAGCCAAAGTGAATCAGCTCCCCCTCGAATGAATCCTGACCTTTTCCTGTGATATTGTCGTCTATGAGGTAATCACCGCGGCTTAATCCTTTGTGCGGGCTAATAATCAGGTTGCCTACAGCATCCATCCCGAGGTGCTGCTCTACCCACAGGCGTTTTTCAGCGTAACAGTGGGGATTTTTAACTGACGGTGCGGTAAGAATGAATACCGCTGTTTTGGGATGGTTGTGGAGCCACAAGTAGGTTTCGATAGCGCCTTCCACTGGCTCAAGGCTGAGATACATGCCCGGCTGGCTCTGAGGGAATTTCAGTTCTGGGTATTTGGCCTGCCACTGCGTAAAGCCCGCATCGTAGTCGCGTAGGACGTGGTCCATATCGACGTAGATAATTGTTTTATCGTCAAACATTGAACTTCTCCTTGCCGTGTGCGCTGTCTGGGCCGTGCGTCACTCTGTTGTTTACCCTTCGAGATTGCGGATGAAACGGTATTGTTTGCTTTCGGCCTTAGCCCGGTAGAGCTTAGCTGGGCGTCCTCGTGATTCCGTTGCCTTGCCAGTGTCATCGAGCAGTTCTGCGCTTTCTAGGCGGCGCCGGAACGACTTTTTGTTTAGCGGCGTGCCAATGATGACTTCGTGTAGCGACTGGAGTTCTGTCAGCGTAAATTCATCAGGTAGGGCAAAGGCTGGCACCATCGAATACAACGCTTTTTGGCGAAGCCGTTCGTGGGCGGCGGCAATAACATTGCGGTGATCGAAGGCTAGGTCTTTCTTTAAGGTTTGGACGGGCTGCCATTTCACATCTGCAACTGACGCGACGGATGACTCACAGGCCGAATGGGCCACTAAGGCAAAGAAGGCGATCGTCACGCTCCAGCCGCGTGGATCTCGGTCTGGACCGCCCCAAGACAAGAGTTGCTCAATATACGGTGGCTCTACGCCAGTCTTCTCGCGCAATTTGCGGATTGCGCAGGCTTCAATTGATTCATCTTGTTTTAGGTCTATGAATCCACCGGGCAGCGCCCACTTGCCCTCAAAGGGCTCCTTACCCCGCTTAACCAGCAGTACTTTTAGCTGATCTTCATGCACGGTAAATAGCACGCCATCGACGGTCGTTAGCGGCACGTCATAGTCATGAATATTGTACTTACGCGGCTTGGCTACCATGCAGAACCTCTACAAAACCCAGTTTCATATAAATTTTTATCGCTATCGCATCAATAGCTTACCGTAATATTACGCCAGTTATGGTCTAAAAGACACTAACGGTGCTTGACGAATTTGTGTCTTTAAGACATTATCTAAACCTCTTAGTGTCTTAAAGCCATTAAAGGAGAGCCGCCATGCTAGGTATTCAATACTTCAAAGCCGACCCAACTGTTCACGTGATTCAAATAAGTAGTGGTCGTATAAAGCGCCAAGGTAAGGGCCTTAACTTTTTCTACTACGCCTCAATACCTCGTTAACCGCTATACCCATGAGCGCCAAAGAAGCGCCTTTAATCTGCAAACGGCAGACTTTCAGCACCTTTGTGTGCAGGGTTAGGTGACTTACCGCGCTAGTGCGCTTGAGAAGCTCAATTAGTTATTGAACTTCACAACTGTGTCGGCAGGGGGGGGCGTAAATCAATTTGTTAGCCCAGAGTCGCTATGCATCCAATATATTTTTGAGAATAACGCGCAAATGAGACCTCTATGGAATCAAGTATCTTAGCCAGATTCACTGAAATCCAATCGAATCCGAACGCTAGCCGTGTAGTGTTGCCGGTGATATTCGATATTTTCACGAAGTGGTCGCTCAGTATGAGCAGTCAATTAATTCTCCTGGGTCTTAGTGAAGAAAAGGCACTGCGCGATTGTCGGGAAACTCCTGAAGAGGTCGAATTGAGCCTCGATCTTATTGAGCGGATCAGTCTTATATTGGGTATATTTAAATCATTACAAATCCTGATGCCAGTTCCTCATTTAGCGGACGCTTGGCTGAAAACTCCTAACGACGGCCCTGTCTTTAATGGCGCGCCCCCTAAATCTCATTTGTTGTCTGGCGAAATAGCTGATTTGGCGGCAGTGAGAAATTATCTCAGCTATCAAGAGAATAAATAATAAGTATCATGCATTTAGTAGTGCGGTAAAAGTAGTGGGCGGTGATAGATGTTTTCAATTCGTTTACGGAATGTCTTGGGAATATTACTGGGGAAAAAGGAGAAAATGCTCGCTGATTGTTGATTTGCACTTAAAGCTGATCCCTGGGTCAGTTTTAAGTGCAAATCAACAGACGATAGCCCAAGTTCAGAGAAATAGGCGATAGATTGCGAGCTACAGATGTGCGTTCGTTTTTACAGGCTTTCTGTTCTTGTACGATGTTTTGTGCTTGTTCGATTGTGCAGCGATGAGTTTAGGGTCATTGCCATTGCCATCGTCTTCATCGAGAAACGCAGGCACAATGTAGTCTGACAGGTAGGCAGCGTCTTCTTCGGTGAGTGGCATTTGAACGTCACCTCCTTGCAAACTGCCATCGCCAAAAATTAATCCAATGGCCGTCCATATTCTCGCTAGCTTATTCGGACAGGGGCCATCCAATACATAACCCTTAATCGAGATCCAATTGTACTTAGGCTTATTTCGTCAGGGGTTCAGGATTGCCAATCGATCGCCGCCATGCTCGCGTAAATACCATTGTTCCGCAATGCGCGTAAAATGATCGCTCAGATTACATTCGGTAACTGCTTGGTGGAACGAATTCCCTCGCTTGATCAGCACTATAAATATTTCGAACTGATCACCTATCTTCTTCGATAACCCCAGCATCTCGTTGACTGAATTTAACAGGCTAAATACTATAAAAAACATTATAAATATCTCTTAAGTCTTCTAGTAATTACGAAATATTGAGGTGCGATGTGAACAATCCTTTCGCTCAATCGGATCGCGCAAGTGAGATCGATTATTTCTGCAGTTGTTTCAATGTATACTTGAGAAACCGTTATGGTTATAAGAAAGATCACGCCGAGGTTAGCGCTAGTAGGCTTACAATAGGAACAACTGGTGTAAAAAAATTTACCTTTTATCTTCGCTTTAACCCTAGGATGCACCCTTGGCCGCTCAAAACACTTGTAATAGCTCAAATTGGCTTTGACGATACGCGAATCGGAAATGGCACGGATTTTATTCGGTTTGTCGTCAAGAGTTCCCAGAGATTCGGTATTGAAAACATTGGCATAGAATCTGCGAACCATGCTTCATCTTCCTTAGCTGCGAAATGTGGGTTTTCGCCGATTGCACCGGCAACTGGTGTGCATTGGTGTGGATCGATCGAAGCTATTAGTCGCTTTGTATTAGAGGATATAGATAAATCAATTTAAGTAGATATCTCTTGGTCAGTTACTGGACTTCCTAGACTTCCTATAGGTATATGGCCGGTTACCCATCGGATGCGGAAGTTGGGCTGATGCATTGGTCACGATAGCTGGCGAATACAGACGCGTGATGATGTCTGAAGCTAATACCGTAGTACAAAAGCTCATTAATACACGTGAGGACTTGGTCACCTTGCAGCCTTGAACTTTACGACTACCATTCGTCAACAGAGAATTAAGGTTCTGGGAAAAGACATCTGAGAGCAATTTTTACGGATAGGTAGGCTAACCCATACCGACAACGGCAGCGACGGTATGGCCACGATGACTGGAAGTGGAGGCGGCCGGTTCGCTTGGTCACCTATAGTGCCTTCATCTCTACCTAGATTTCGAAAATTTGTCGCTTAATTTGACGCCAATTCTAGGCGTGTTAGGTTAGATCGTAGTTCGCAAGCTTTGTTGTGAACTATACGAGCGGCGATATAGTGAGGTGGCATATGGCTAAAGAAATTCTACTAGACAAGGATTTTATTCGCGAGTGGGCGAGTCGAGCGAAGGTTAGTGGTCGCAGCGTGGCACAGCAAATTGAATACGATGCCAAGATCGGGCGAATTGGCATTGATAATCCAGATCTAAGCTATGCATTTATTGAAAAAGCATTGCTGGCTAAAGATGAAATGGAACGCGGTGAAATAACGCTATACTTAAGAAAAAGTAGCAAGACTGTCAATTCGAGTGATGAATGACAGTCTCCTGTCTATTTGTTGTGATGTTTGTCTTTTTGGGTCTTAAGCTCGTCTATTGATCAGGGTACTAGTACTCTGGCTGCATTACAGCTGAAGAAATAACTGCGAAACTAGGTGTCACTGAGGCAGAACTGGGCGGCTATGATTCCCGGCGACAGATTCTAGCCGTGGAGGCTGAAAGCAGTTATAGATATCCCGTATAGTAGGTTGATGACAGCTGTAGCATTCCTCTAGGTGTAGATGAAGTGCCTTTAGTACTAATGGCGACTTCTGCAAACAACAGTATGTTGACGGTATTGTCCTTTTTTGCTCAGGAGAATAGGTGCCTAGAGGTCAATTTTGGCGATGATATGTTAGTGCCTGCATTAGTGTAGCGTAGGGAAAATATCGGTGATGTTAGAATGGCCGCAATGGCCTTCTTAACTTATGGAACAGTTTTATTATAAGCTGGAGTTGGAATTTTCCATTTTCAGATATAATAATACCTCATGGAGATTTTTACTTCATTTCCTAGTTCCATAGGGCACCCCCTGATTATAAATACTTATTTATAGACAGGGCGGGATGGCGTCGAGATTCTGGGAATAGGCTACTGGTTAGTGTTTACCCTTAATCATCAATGTTACTCGGGCTTCTGCGGGTGTGGATTCCGAGTAATTCATGATTCTCGCGTGCTACTCACTACTCAAATAATATGAGTGCCGACGTATAAGTCTTTTTATTCCGGTCATCGGGGTAGTACTGCTACGGAGCATTTACGCAGAGTTCGTTAACTAATCGCTCAACGAGTAAGTGTTCAGTATTGGATGCAAATCGACATACAATAACCAACAAGCGAAGCAATGAGGCTATTCAATCTTACTTTGAATTAGTTAAAGGCGTCTTTAATATCAATAGAATCGTCGGGCAGCTTCAACGGATCGACATTTTGTCCGGCGGTAAGGGCGCGTTTACTCATCATGAACTCTTTTGGTCGATTTATCGCATCGACGGCAATAAAGCGACCTGCGCAGAAATAAAATGCGGCAAAGCTGCGACCTTGCTCACTATCTCCACGGATTATTACTTTATCAAAACCCTGGGACAGGCCCGCTATTTGAAGCTTCAGGTCGTACTGATCTGACCAGAACCACGGTAGTGCGCTATAAGCTTCTGGCTTGCCACAAATACTCTTGGCGGCAATTTTAGCTTGATCGGTAGCATTCTGTACCGATTCCAACCTTAGTTTGCGCTGATAAATTGGGTTGTAGTGGTTGGTGCAGTCACCGGCAGCGACGATATCGGTATCGTTGGTGGTGGCATATTCGTCAACGGCAATGCCATTGTCTATGGTGAGCCCCGCTGATTCGGCTAAGTCAATGTTCGGAATTACGCCTACGCCAATAATTACGAGGTCGGCACGCACAGTGCTGCCATCAGCAAGTCGCACACCTTCAACGTGTTTGTCGCCAACAATTGCATCGACACCTGCTTCGGTGCGAATATCCACACCCTCTTCGGTGTGGATGCGAGTATAAAAAGCCGACACTTCAGGTGCTGTAACGCGCTGAAGTACGCGCGACATGGCCTCTATAACTGTGACGCTCATGCCGATTTTACGCAGCGACGCGGCTGTTTCTAAGCCGATGTAGCCGCCGCCAATAATTACTGCAGATTTACCACGACCAGTAAATTCATGGGTTTGCTTAACGTCGTTAAGGTCGCGCATATAGAAAACACCAGGGATTTCACAGCCGGTAAATGGAATCTTACGAACTCGGGCACCGGTGGTGAGGGCAAGCTTGGTGTAGGAAACTTCAGCGCCGTTCTCAAGGGTGATTTTCTTGGCATCTCGATCGATATTAGTAACGCGCGACCCCAAAAACAGATCGACTTTGTATTTGTCATAGAAGCCTGCAGCGCGGATCAGTAATTCGCCTTCAGTTATTCCACCAACAAAAAACGCTTTTGACAAAGGCGGACGGTGGTAGGGCAGATATGGTTCATCGCCAATCAGTGATATTTTACCTTCCCATCCTTCTTGACGTAGGCTAGAAATTAGCTGGGCTGCCGCATGGCTGGCTCCAATTATAATGCAATGTTCATTCATGAAATTTTCCAGGAGGCTGATTTAAGTTTCATGTTGTCTCGAAGAGGGCTGCCATAAAATTAACGGATAAACTTTATTTGAATCCGCGAAATTATAAAAAAGGCCCCCGAAGGGGCAAAGGCATCAAAAATGACCCGCCTATCAACACTTAACAAAAATCAGTTCAGCTTAAAGCTTCTAATAACGAGATGAGGCAGAATCGATCCTGAGCTAATACACATTAGCCCCGAGCTATCCTTTCTTGCTCCCGCACCTCATAACTACTTTGCAGTCAGCTTAACCATCATTTTCGAGTAGCCTTTCACAAAATTTGATTGCACATACTCTGGCTCACCAACTACTTCAATCTTGTCGAAGCGTGCCAACAGCTCTTCCCAGAGAATGCGTAGCTGCAGCTCGGCAAGGCGATTACCCATACAACGGTGAACACCAAAACCGAA
>TARA_R110001599_G_scaffold146321_11_pt1 | contig 16090 bp, 14 predicted proteins | sample TARA_R110001599 | Tara Oceans TARA_R110001599 (sample SAMEA4398360) | marine metagenome | biome: Polar Biome; feature: [MES] marine water layer (ENVO:01000295) within the mesopelagic zone...; material: water (ENVO:00002006), including particulate matter (ENVO:01000060) such... | reverse complement strand
GGCTCTGGTTCGGGCTCTGGTTCGGGCTCTGGTTCGGGCTCTGGTTCAGGCTCTGGTTCAGGCTCCGGTTCGGGTTCCGGTTCGGGCTCCGGTTCGGGCTCGGGCTCTGTATTTATCACCCAGGTGTCGGGGTCGTAGCCGCGCTCGGCCAGCTCCGCGGCCGAGGCCGGCATATTACGTGGCCGTGGCTCCCAGTCCCGGTCGACCAGTGAGGCAGGCACGAGGTCGTCGTCCCGGTCGACATAGCTGCCGCCGGCTGCGAACTGTGACCATTTGTTGCCTCTTTGCGCCACCCACCATCCTTAAACACGGAATCCTGCGGATAAGGAGACACTATCCCGTGAGCCGGCGCAATGCTCCGTCCGGGGTATCGAGGTGGCGGCGCCTCGTTACCGAGGCACCGCTGTCGACCTTAGAAGAACTTGCGCAGTGTGATACCCACGGTACGAGGCTGGTTGTTGCGGAAAGCGAGACGTGCGCGACCACCACGCTCGCGATCAAACGAGAGCTGGGCATTTTCGTCGGTAACGTTATTTACATACACCACCGCTTCAAACGTGCTCCAGATGATACCCGCACTCAGGTTCAGCTGCTCGTAAGCATCCAATTCAAGGTCCACCGCGGTAACCTCGTTGCCCGTCGCGCCGCCGAAGGGCAGGCCGGAAACAAAGTTCCCCGCCCCTTCAACCTGGTCGCTGGGTTGGGTGAAGCGATCACCGACATGCTGCAGCACAGCGGATACATACATCTCATCGGAACCGAAGGCATCAACCGGGAAGGTATAGGTTGCAGAGGCGGAAACCTGGAATTCAGGCACCGAAGCCAACCTGTTGCCGTCCTCCACACCGCCCAGCACGTTGCCTTCGCTGTCGACCACGGTGGAATCGAATTCGGCCTCCAGCACGCTACCGGACAGCGTCAGCATCAGCAGCTCCGATGGGTAGGCCACCAGCTCCCATTCGACACCCAGGGTGTGCGCCTCGGGCACGTTGAAGCTGATCCGCGACGAACAGGAACCGGCGTCCAGGGTTACCTGCAAGTCCTCGATGTCGGTATAGAAGATGGCCGCGTTGAAGCGCACCCGTTCGAACTCGCTCTTGAAGCCCAACTCGTAGTTCCAGAGTGTTTCATCTTCATAGGACTGAAAGTTGCCGAAGGTTTGCAGGTCACCCGCATCGCACAGCGGTACGTTGAGCGGGTCATTGACGCCACCGAGGCGAAAACCCTGCGAGGCCTGGGCGTTAACGGTCATATCGTCGCTGACATCGTAGCTGACGAGCAGGCGCGGATTGAAGCCATCCGATGATGTGGAGTCGACCTGGTCGTCACCATTGGAGAACAGCCCCCCCGTGGTGAAACGACGCTCCTCCTCAAAATCGTAGTAGCGCCCGCCCAGCGTGACGTTCAAGCGCTCGGTGACATCGTAGCTGACCTCACCAAACAGCGCGGTTTGCTCAATATCATAGGGCAAATCGGAATTGTAGGGTGAATCCGGCCCATAGCCGTTGCTGACAGCCTCCGCTGTGCCCGCGCCCAGCACCTGGTCGGTCACCACGTCGTACCCCGGCGTCGGCAGGCGCTGCGCATAGGTACGCTCGACGTCGGAATAGAAACCGCCGAACACCCAATTGAAGGCGCCATCGCTATTGGACGCGAAACGCAATTCGTGAGTCGTTTGCTGCAAATCGGTGGTATCGCGCAGATTCGAAGGCAGCAGCACCGCCGACTCGGGAAACCCGAGATCAACCGACACCGAGCCAGAGAGCGCACTGGCATCGCGGCTGGCGAGAATCTCGCGATCGACGTAGCTACCGGCATAGGTCACGTCGACCGCGTCCAGGCTCCAGTTGACCACCAGATCAGCGATCATCGTCTCGTCTTCGAACGCCTCATCAAGACGGAGGTACTGCTGACGCTCGGCGAGTTGCACGGGTGGACGGGTAGTGGTGTAAGGGTTGGCAAACAGGTTGTACACCTCTTCGCGGTTGAAACCGTCGGTTTCAATTTTCTGGAAAACCACGCGTGGTGTGATGGTGAGGTTGTCTGTAGGCTGCAGAGCAAGCGCTATACGGCCGCCATAGCGCCCACCGCTGTTAACGTCTTCGCTGATGCCCCCGCCTTCACGCAGGGCATCTACCCAGCCGCCATACTCTGTGCCATAGCCAACGACGCGCAAAGCGGCGCGATCATTCATGGGGATATTGATCATGCCTTTGAAGTGGCCACCCATATCACCGTCTTCTATGGTATTCAGGTTGGCTTCGACAGACCCTTCAAGTGTTTCAAAATCAGGCTGGTTGGTGATAAAACGAATGGTCCCACCCACAGAGCCCGAACCGAACAGGGTGCCCTGCGGGCCGCGCAGGGTCTCCACACGGTTCAAGTCGTACAGATCGAGATCGGGCGTGAACAGCGACAGCGAGATCACTGTCTCGTCGAGGTAAACCCCCACCTGCTCCTTGACCCCCGGCTGGTCGCGAACCACCTGGCCTGCCGATACGCCACGAATGGACACCTGGCTCTGGCCCGGGCCGAGGTTCTGGATTGCCAAACCCGCCACATTGCGCGAAAGGTCCTCCAGCGTGGTTGCACCCAGACGGCGGATGTCAGCCTCAGACTGGGCGTTAATGGAAAACGGGAGGTCCTGCGCCGAAACCTCGCGTTTGGTCGCTGTCACCACCACTTCCTCCAGCTGAGCGAACGCGGTTACGGGCAGTGCAGCGACGATAGCGGCGGCGAGCAGTGTTTTGCGGAAAGGGGTCATGGCAAGCGTCCTTCTGTTTTTATGGGTATGCCAAGAGTCTAGCTGCTTACCCCGAAAGTTGAAGCAAACAGAAATGTTACAATTTCACCGAATCTACTTTGAGGTTCAGCGCTTCCACGCAAGCTGTTTCACTCCTGCGGCCGCGAACGACCGATCAGCTCGGGAATCGGCACATTGCGGCGCCCCTCCTTCGCAAGATCATCGGCAATCACCTGCAACGAGGGGCCGGGCTGCGGCATCACACCCTCGGGGCGCAGCGGTTCACCACACTCACTGCAGGCCAGCAACGGCCGAGTGACCTTGCCGCAACTGCGGTGCACGTACTGCAGGGGAACGCCCTCCTCTCCTGTCATCCAGTCGTCGCCCCAGCGGGCGAGGCTCATGAGAACCGGATACAGGCCCAGCCCCTTGCGCGTAAGACGGTACTCGTGACGCAGGGGCCGCTCGTTATAGGGCACCTTCACCAGTACCCCCTGTTCCACCAGTTTGCTGAGGCGCTCGGAGAGCCGATGCCGCGTGATGCCGAGGTTGTGCTGAAACTGCTCGAAGCGCCGCGTACCCAGGAAGGCATCGCGCAGGATAAGCAGTGTCCAGCGCTCACCCACCACCGACAGCGCGCGCGCCACGGAGCACAACTGCTGATCAATCTCGGTCCAACGCATCGCCCTTTCCCCCTGCATGCCCTGCAGTTATGATCCCACCCATTGCGGTGAGCATAAACGACCACCCCGCTCACGCCAATGAGGAGACACCATGACTCGAGGTATCGGCGGCTCTGACGCCGCCACTGAACTCGCCCGGCTACAGGATATGAGCGCCGGCGCAGAACCCATCGGCAACGCGGAGTTTGCGGCGCGGCTGCAGCGGGCGCAACAGCTGATGCAGGCTGCCGGGCTGGATGCCCTGTACCTGAATGCCGGCACCAACCTGCTGTATTTCACCGGTACGCGCTGGTCGCCCAGCGAGCGCATGGTGGGGGCCTTGATTCCGGCGCAGGGCGAGCCGCGGTATATCGCGCCGGCCTTTGAGCTGGGCACGCTGCAGGGCTTTCTGCGGGTGGCGGGTGAGGTGCACTGCTGGGAAGAGCATGAAAGCCCCTACCGGCTCTGTGCACAGCTGCTGGAAGACATGCACGTCACTACGCTGGGCGTAGATGAATCCGCACCGTTCTTCATCGTCGATGGCCTGCAACAGGCTGCACCGCAGTGCCGCGTGCAAAGTGCCACGCCGATTACCGCCGGCTGTCGCATGCAGAAATCAGCGGCGGAGCTGGCCCTGATGCAGCGCGCCAAGGATATGACACTGGAGGTGCACCGCGCGGTGGCACGCATCCTGCGCCCGGGCATTACCACCGCCGAGGTGACCGCGTTCATCCACGAGGCGCACAAGCGTGTGGGGGCACCCGCCGGTTCGTATTTCTGCATTGTGCTGTTTGGTCCGGACAGCGCGTTCCCGCACGGTGTTGCACAGCCCAAGGCACTGGACGAGGGCGATATGGTGTTGATCGACACCGGCTGCCAGCTGCACGGCTATATTTCCGATATCACGCGCAGCTACGTGCTGGGTGAACCCAACACGCAACAGCGTGAGATCTGGAACCTGGAAAAAGCCGCGCAACAGGCGGCCTTCGAGGCGGCGCAGATTGGTGCCAGTTGCGGCAGTGTGGATGACGCCGCACGCGCTGTACTGGCCGCAGGTGGCCTCAGCCCGGACTACCAGCTACCCGGCCTGCCGCACCGTACCGGCCACGGCATCGGCCTGGACATTCACGAGTGGCCCTACCTGGTGCGCGACAACAGCACGCCGCTGGCGCCCGGCATGTGCTTCAGCAATGAGCCGATGATCTGTGTGCCGGGTGCGTTTGGCGTGCGCCTTGAAGACCACTTCTACATGACGGAAAACGGGCCGCGCTGGTTTACCCAGCCGGCCCGCTCCGTGGACGACCCTTTCGGGTCGTGAGTGTGTTCGGCCCTACGCTCAGCCGAACTGGTTCATGGTGTTGTCTTTGCCACCGGCCTTGAGCGCGGCTTCACCGGCAAAATACTCCTTGTGGTCGTCACCCATGTTGGAGCCGGCCATGTCCTGGTGCTTGACGCAGGCGATGCCCTGGCGGATTTCCTTGCGCTGTACACCCTCCACGTAGGCCAGCATGCCCTCTTCTCCGAAGTACCCCTTGGCCAGGTTGTCGGTAGACAGCGCCGCCGTGTGGTAGGTGGGCAGCGTGATGAGGTGGTGGAAAATCCCCGCTTCACGCGCCGCGTCTGCCTGGAAGGTCTGGATGCGGCGATCCGCTTCCTGGCCCAGGTCCGTGGCGTCGTATTCGGCGCTCATCAGTTTGTCGCGCTGGTAAGCCGACACATCCTTGCCCTCGGTAGTCCAGGCATCGAACACCTGCTGGCGGAAGTTCAGCGTCCAGTTGAAGGACGGAGAGTTGTTGTACACCAGCTTGGCGTTGGGGATGACCTTGCGGATCTCGTCCACCATGGCACCGATCTGGCCCACGTGCGGCTTTTCCGTCTCGATCCAGAGCAGGTCAGCGCCACTTTGCAGGCTGGTGATGCAGTCGAGTATGCAGCGTGCCTCGCCGGTGCCGTCCTTGAAACGGTAGAGGCCATTGGGCAGGCGCACCGGACGCACCAGCTTGCCGTCCTGCTTGATGATGACGTCGCCTTCACGCACGTCTTCGGCACTCTCTACAACGTCCGTTTGCAGGAAGGCGTTGTACTTGTGTGCGAGGTCGCCCGGGTCGCGAGACACAGGGATTTTCTGCGTGAGGCCAGCACCCAGTGAGTCGGTGCGGGCCACGATGACACCGTCGTCGACACCCAGTTCGAGGAAGGCGTAACGCACGGCGTTGATCTTGGCGAGGAAGTCTTCGTGGGGCACCGTCACCTTGCCGTCCTGGTGTCCACACTGCTTGGCATCGGACACCTGGTTTTCGATCTGGATGGCACAAGCGCCCGCCTCGATCATCCGCTTGGCCAGCAGGTAGGTGGCCTCTTCGTTACCGAAGCCCGCGTCGATGTCGGCGATGATCGGTACCACGTGTGTTTCGTAGTTGTCGATGGCCTGTACCAGTGCCTTTTCCCGCACCTCGTCACCGGCGGCACGCGCCGCGTCGAGGTCGTGGTAGAGGTGACCAAGCTCGCGCGCATCTGCCTGGCGCAGGAAGGTGTAGAGCTCTTCAATCAGCGCCGGCACAGACGTCTTCTCGTGCATGGACTGGTCGGGCAGCGGCCCGAATTCACTGCGCAGCGCAGCAATCATCCAGCCGGACAGGTACAGGTAGCGCTTGTTGGTAGTGCCGTGGTGCTTCTTGATGGCAATCAGCTTCTGCTGACCGATAAAGCCATGCCAGCAACCCAGCGATTGCGTGTACTGGCTGCTGTCGGCATCGTACTCGGCCATGTCGCGACGCATGATGCCCGCCGTGTAGCGCGCAATGTCCAGGCCGGTGCGGAAGCGGTTCTGGTGCTTCATGCGCGCGGCGTACTCGGGGTGAATATTGTCCCAGGTGCCACCCTGCGCGGCGCGCAGTGCAGCGAAGGATTCAACGTCTTTCAGGTAGTCTGACATGGCTGGCCTCTGTCTTGCGAAGTGGGTATGCAGCGCATCTTAGCCATCAGCCACCCATAATTGAAATAAATAGAAAGTATTTTTACTATTCATTGCATGAATTCGTAGTGCACCATGATCACAACTCCCAGCGGTTGCGACGCAGCCACACACAGGCCCACAGCAACAGGCCGGCAACCAGCAGGCCGGCAACCACGGCGAGCAACCCGCCACCCTGCCAGGGCAAAATTCGCAGGAAATACCCGCCACTGGCACCCTCGGGCGCCAGTGCGGGCACACGCGCCCAGACCGTTTCGACAAAGAACTGCGAGCCCAGCAGGACCGCCTCGAGCAAGGCCAGTACCACCAGAGGGGTTGCGGCGAGCAGTGCGGGTGAACGGCGCGCCCCGGCAGAGGCGAGCATGATCCAGGCATAGAGCGGCAGCACCCAGAGCGCGCTGGCCAGCCAGCCGAGCACCTGATCCAGCAACAGACGCCCGATCTGCACGTTCGCCAGCACCACGCCCAGCGCATCCACCTGCACCCGGGAGGAGAGTACCAGCGCCACCAGCAACATGGCCCACTGCGTCAGCACGGAGGCCACAATGAACAGCGCGGGCGCCACCAGCAATGCCACCGACAGCTTGGCCAGCACCTCGTCCCAGGCCGATACCGGCATGGATTTCCAGAACAGGATGCTGCGGTCTTTGCGGTCGACAAACAGGCAGCCCTGCAGATAGTTCACAGTGACCAGCAGCAGCACCAGCAGCATGATGGCGTGAATACCGTAGAGCAGTGGATGCAGGCTGGCTATCGGGTCGGACGGTGGGTCAGGCGCGTCACCTGCCGCATCACCGGGGGCGGCCGGGTTGAAGCGCCAGTCGGAGGAAAACTGCCAGAAGTGCTCGTCCGCCAGCTCCGGTGCCGGCGCGACTTGATAGTCGCGGCGCAGCGGTTCAGCGGCAGAGGGGTTGGCCTCCGTGCTCTGCGTGACAATTTCCGTTACCCGATTGCCGTTCTCGTCGATAGACACCTGCACATTCAGGTTCAAGCCGTCGGTATCCGGCGTCTGGGTGATCGCATCGAGCACAACCTCGCCGAGATAACTGAACTGATTGGCGACAAACAGCCCTGCCAACATCAACAGCGAGAGCAGTGCCGCAGTCGCCAGCGGCGTCCAGACCAGTGAAACCCGGTATTCGCGCAGTTCGCGCTGCACCAGTGAGAACCAGCGTTGGCTTTTGCTATCACTCATGCCCATTGTCCTCAGCCACCTTCGCCACAAACAGGTCCGCCAGCGCCGGCGTGCGCAAATCACCCAACGGCGCGAGCAAGTCCCTGTTCACATCCTCATAAATGAGCGCCTTGCCGCCGAGTAAAGGCCGCTGGCCAAGATGCGGGATACCTGCCGCCCGGGTAGCAGCCTCGCCGACCGCACGCAATTCCACGTAGCGCTCTTCCAATGCCAGCATGGAGTCGCAGAGCAAACCGCGCCCACGGTTCATGAACATAACGTGGGTAAGAATATTCTCCACCTCCTCCACCTGATGGGTGGAGATGATGATGGTGCGCTCCTCGTCGAAGTAATCGTTCAGCAGTTGTTCGAAAAACTGTTTGCGGAAAAGGATATCCAGGCCCAGCGTGGGCTCATCGAGAATCAACAACCGTGCATCAATGGCCATGACCAACGCCAGGTGCAGCTGCACGGTCATGCCCTTGGAGAGTTCACCGATACGCCGCCGCAGACCGACCTCCGTGCCCGCCAGCAGGCGTACGGCATGCGCCCGGTTGAAGCGTGAGTGAACACCGTCGGTGTAATCCAACAGTTCATCCACCCGCATCCAGCGCGGCAGGACTGCGGTGTCGGCGATAAAACAGGCGTCCTGCATCAGCCTCGCGTGATCTCGCCGCGGGTCCACCCCTAGCACCGTCAGCTCGCCCTCGCAGCGGGTGAGCCCCAACAGCGAGCGCAGCAGTGTTGTTTTCCCTGCGCCATTGGGCCCGATCAAACCCAGCACCGAACCCGCCTCCAACTGCAGGTCGACCCCGGCGAGCGCCTGCTGCTGGCCGAACCGGCGCTGCAGCCCCCGGGCCTCTACAACACTCCTCATTTCCCCTCTCCTTCTTGCAGCAGGCGCGTGGCCACCTGCTCAACATCCAATCCCAGGTTGCGCACCCGCTCGACAAATGCCGGCAACTCCCTGGCGAAAAAGCGTGCCTGCTCATCGGCGGTCAGTGCCGCCCGGGCGCCGACGGTCACGTACATCCCCAGCCCACGGCGCTTTTCCAAAAGGCCCGTTTCCACGAGCTCCTGGTAGGCCTTGCCCACCGTGAGGTGATTGATACGATAGTCGCTCGCCACCTGTCGCACGGACGGCACGGCCTCGCCCTCCACGAACGAGCCGTCCAGGATTCGCTCCACAACGAGGTCGCGCAGTTGTCGGTAGATGGGCTGCTCGTCGTGCCACTGCACCGGCTCAATCCTGCTGCAGCTGGCCGGAGCCAATCACGTTCTGGTCAATTTCCGGCTCACCGACATAGGTGATGTCGCCGCTCCCCATGATGGTGGCCTGCAGCCGCACGCTGGGCCCCAGCCGCACGCTGCCCGACCCGACCACAGTGACGTTCGCCTCGTCCATCACCAACGCGGCGAAATTGACATCGCCGGAGCCTACCACGGTGACGGCTAGCGCCGCGCTGCGCCCCGCATCGGCTACCGCGATATCTCCCGCGCCATTGAGAACCGCCTGCAATGATTCGGTTTGCACTGACCCCAGTTGAATGTCGCCGGCACCGGACAAACGCAGATGCAGCTCCTGCACTGAGAGCTCAGCGACCTGTACGTCGCCCGCACCACGCATGTCAATCCGCGCCGTGTCAGCGTGCAGGGCAAAAAGATGCGCGTCCCCGCTGCCATTCACACGCAACGAAAAGTTGGCAACCTCCAACGGGCGCACAAAGACATCGCCGGACCCGCTGATCAGCAGTGAATCCAGTGTCGGCAGGGTCAGTTTGAACGCGACACCACCCGCGCTCTTCCCGCTGCCCGCCGCTGCCCCCAGCACCAGCGTTTGACCGCGCACATGAAAAGGCTCGGGGCTCAAGCTGGCAGGGCTACCCCGCAACAGCAACTCGGCGGTGGCGCCCTGACTGATCTCCACATCAACGCCACCCTGTACTTCCACGTTGCGGACATCGAACCCGGTGACCCGCAGCACGTCCGGGTCCTGCCCGGCACTGACCAGCGCCGGCGCAACCAGCAGCAGGCAAAAGCTGAACACCGCGCTGGGCCTGCACAGAGCGGTCAACGCGTGCAGCCGGGGGTAGCGAGCAGGAGTCAGGGTGAACATGGCTTTCGCCTCAATGCTATAGTGTTATACATAACTATAACACCAAATCCGGAAACCGCAAGTCTGCCCGAACCCGGGTTCAGCCCGGATCGAGCCCCTGCTGCATATTACCGGCGATGGCTGCCGCCACACGCTTGGCACGCTGCGCACGGGGCCCTGCATAACCCGCATCCACCGTGGCAATAAATAACGCCAGCCAGCGCTGGAAGTCATCGGCCTGCAGCGGCTGCCTGGCATGCAGGCGGCGGTGAATGGCCATGGTGTGGCGGCGATAGCGCTGCTCGCCGAGCAGCAGCTTGCACCAGTAGTCCTTGATGTGCGGCAAGTGCACGTCTAGGTCAATCTGCGCCACGTCAAGGAAAATGGGGGCAAGCCGGGGGTCGGCAAGCACCCGGGCATAGAACTGGTCGACAAATCCTTCTATGGTCGCACGGTTGTCCAGATCCGGTTTACCCATGGCATCCGCGTCAGCGTTTTTTCTTCTTCTCGTTCTTTTTCACGTGGGCCATCAGGCGCCGCTTGCGCTGCACCTGACGCTGCGTAAGCTGGTTGCGCTTGTCCGCAAACGGGTTGTCACCGGTGCGAAATTCAATGCGCACGGGCGTGCCGCTCAGCTTGAGCTCGCGACGAAACACCTTTTCCAGGTAGCGCTGGTAACTGTTGGGCACACTACCGGTCTGGTTGCCATGTATCACGATCAGCGGAGGGTTCTGCCCACCCGGGTGGGCGTAGCGCAGCTTGATGCGACGACCGTTCACCATCGGTGGCGCATGGTCAAACACGGCCCCTTCAAGAATGCGTGTCAGCTGATTGGTGTTCAGCTTGCGCGTGGCCGAGCTGTGCGCACCGAGGATGGACTTGTACAGGTGCCCCACCCCCGTGCCATGCAGCGCAGAAATGAAATGGGTATCGGCGTAGTCGGCAAATATCAGCCGCCGGCTGAGCTCATTGCGAATCCAGTCCCGCTGGTGGGTTTCGATACCGTCCCACTTGTTCACCGTCAACACCAGGCCGCGGCCCGCCTCGATACAGTGACCGAGCAGGTGCAGGTCCTGATCGACAATGCCCTCGTGCGCATCCATGACCAGCAATACCACGTGCGCGTCATCAATCGCCTTGAGGGTTTTGACGATGGAGAACTTCTCTACCGTCTCACGCACATTCTTGCGCCGCCGCACGCCCGCCGTGTCGATAAGCGTGTAGCGCTGGCCATCACGCTCGTAATCGATATACACGCTGTCGCGGGTGGTGCCCGGCTGGTCGTAAACGACCACGCGCTCTTCCCCCAGCAAGCGATTGACCAGTGTCGACTTGCCCACGTTGGGCCGCCCGACAATGGCGACACGAATGCTGTCGCGACGATCCACCTCGGCCGCGTCTTCTTCAGTATCCTCCGGGAACGTGGCGAGCACGTCATCGATCATCTGACGCACACCGCGGCCATGGGACGCCGCAATGCCATGCAGTTGCTCTACACCCAGGGCGTAGAAGTCACCCAGTACAACGTCCTCATTGAGACCGTCGATCTTGTTGACGATAACGTGGAAGGCCTTGTTGCGCTGGCGCAGGTGGCGGGCCAATGCCTGGTCCGCCGGGTTCAGGCCTTCCCGCGCATCAACCAGGAACAGCACCGCGTCGGATTCCTCAATGGCGAGCAGGGACTGCCCGGCCATTTGCGCCTCGATGCCCATTTCATCGCCGCTGATACCCCCGGTGTCGATGACCATGAAAGGCCGTGAACCAATGCGTGCCTCACCGTATTTGCGATCCCGTGTGAGCCCGGCAAGGTCGGCGACCAGCGCATCGCGGCTGCGGGTGAGCTGGTTGAACAGGGTCGACTTGCCCACATTGGGACGGCCGACCAGGGCAATTACGGGAATCATCGTGGTTACCTGGAGGTGGAGCTGAGTTCGTAAGCTTGCAGATCGCCGCTGTTACCGAACACGTAGAGCACGTTGCCGTCACTCAGCATGTCGGCGCGCACGCCATCGCTGTCGGGCCGGAAGCGACCCACAAAACTGCCATCCACCTGGGACAGCAGATGCACGTAGCCTTCGAAGTCCGCCACGGCCAGGTAACTGCTCACCGGTACTGGCCGGCCGAGCCCGCGCCAGCCCAGCGCATCCTGGGTCCAGCGTTGGCCCTGGCCGGTGCGCAGGAACGCTATGACCGTGCCATCTTCATCCGAGGCGTAGACGTTGCCAAACCCCTGTGAAACACCGGACACCGAGGAAACCGGGCGCTCCCAGAGCTTGCGCCCGGTGTTGATGTCGATGGACACCACAAAGCCCTGGTAACTGGAGGCAAACAGCTCGTTGCCGAGCAGCGCCATGCTACCGTCCACATCGACAATACGTTCGATCTCCGAACGGCCCTGCGGAATGGCCACCCGGGCCTCCCACTCCACCGCACCGGTCGCCGCCTCGAAGCCGACTACGCGGCCATTGGAGAAACCGGCGATAACGCGGTTGCCCTGCAGAATGGGCGTGCTGGTGCCGCGAATGGTCAGCACCGGCATGTTGCTGTCGTACGTCCACAGCCGCTCACCGGTGGCGAAATCCAGGCCGTGCAACTTGCCGTCGTAGGTCTGCGCAACCACCACCTTGCCGTTGCCCTGCGGTGGGGCCAGCACTTCGCCGGTCACCGCTGCGCGCCAGACCAGGTCACCGTTGCTGGCGTCGAGGCGAATGACAAAGCCGTCGCTGGCCCCGAGAAAAAGGCTGTTTTCGTACAGGCCCACGCCGCCGGAAACCGGCAGCTCCAGGTCCGCATCCCACACGCGCCTACCATTGGTAACGTCCAGCGCCTTGACTTCGCCATCGGCAGACGCCGCATAAATGCGCCCGTCACCGATTACCGGCTCGATTCGGTACAGTCCGTCGCCCTGCCCATCACCCACGCCGGTGGACCAGAGCCGCTTGGCTTTTACCGTTTGTTCGAATTTTTCCAGCTCCACGGGCTGGCGCGGATCTTCGTCATCGTCAATCTCGAACCAGCCTTTGATAGTGCTGCAGCCTCCCAGCGCCAGCATACAAAGCAGCAAGACACTCCAGCGTGTTACGGCAACCCTCATGCGTCATCCCCTGCCGTAGCGGCGGCCAGGCTTTGCAGCTTGGCGGCCAGGGTTTCCAGGTTGAGCTGCGCGGGATAGGTCTGCACCAGCGCCTGCGCTTCGCGGTAGGCGGCGAGCGCCTCTTCCGCACGCCCGGCCCCGGCAAGCACATCGCCCCGCGCCATAGCGGCAGCGGCCTGGTACTTGCCCATTGCTTCCGGCGCCAGCAGTGCCAGCGCCTGCTCCACATTGCCCTGCGCCGCAACCACCCGGGCCAGACGCAACTGTGCGACCAGCGCGGTTTCACTGCCACTGTCAGCCTTGCCCAACACCCAGCGCAAATCCGCTTCGGCAGCCTCAAGGTCTCCGGCGATTACCGCAACGCGCGCCTGGTGCAGCGCCGCAAACTGGGCATAGCTGGTGCCGGCGAAGTCCCTGCGCAGCTGTGTGGCCAGCTGCGACACCGGTGCGGCCGTCGCCGCACCCTCCTGCGCCAGCGCGGCAGCCTCCAGCATTTGCTGATACAGGTCCGATGCACTCGCCGTACGCTGCGCGTCGTAACGCTGCCAGCCCTGCCAGGCGAAGGTCCCCGCCAGCACCAGCACAATGGCGACCAGGGTGGAGCGGCCATTCTCGTCCCACCAGCGCCGCAGTGCTTCTACCTGTTCTTCTTCTGTACGATATTGTTCCACGATCTAGCTTCCTTCGGTTGTGGTGTCGGGGGTACGACTGCGCAAGAGGAACGCGGGCACATCTGCCAGGGGCAGCGTCGCCTGCTCTTCGCCCTGCTCGCGCAGCGGCTTGACGGTGACCGTGGCAGCGGCCACTTCATCGTCGCCCCAGATCAGCGCCCAGCGGGCACCGCTCTTGTCGGCTTTTTTCAGTTGGCTGCGGAAACTGCCACCGCCGGTATGCTGCACGATACGCAGCCCGGGCAACGCGCTGCGCAGGCTCTCGAGTGCAGCAAACGCCGCGATTTCCGCGCGCCCCCCGGAGTTGACCACGTACACGTCGGCCGCAGGCAGGGCCGCCGGCAACGCCTCCAGGGCTTCCAGCAGCAGCACCAGACGCTCTTTGCCCATGGCAAAACCGATGCCGGGGACGGGCTTGCCACCGAGCTGCTGCACAAGGCCATCGTAGCGACCGCCGGCACACACGGTGCCCTGCGCACCCAGCCTGTCAGTCACCCATTCGAACACTGTCTTGTTGTAGTAGTCCAGCCCGCGCACCAGCGAGGGATTGACGACATAGGAGACAGACGCCGCGTCCAGAAGTTCGCACACGCGGGCGAAATCCGCCTTCGATTCATCGTCCAGGTAGTCCGTCAGTACCGGGGCCTGCTGCAGCAGGGCGCGGGTACCCGGGTGCTTGCTGTCCAGAATGCGCAACGGGTTGGTCAGCAGCCTGCGCTGGCTGTCTTCATCCAGATCCGCCTGATGCTCGGACAGATAGCTCACCAGCGCCGCGCGAAACGCCTGGCGATCGGCGCTGCTGCCGATGGAGTTCAACTGCAACTCCACGTGCTCATTGATGCCCAGGGCACGCCAGAGGTGCGCGGTCATAAGAATCAGCTCGGCGTCGATGTCCGGCGTTGGCACACCGAACACTTCCGCGCCAATCTGGTGGAACTGCCGCTGGCGCCCCTTTTGCGGGCGCTCGTAACGAAACATGGGGCCGCTGTACCAGAGCCGCTGGACAGTGCCCAACAGGCTGTTCTGGATTGCCGCGCGCACACAGCCGGCAGTGCCTTCGGGCCGCAGGGTGAGGCTTTCACCATTGCGGTCGTCGAAGCTGTACATTTCCTTCTCGACGATGTCCGTCACTTCGCCGATAGAGCGGCGAAACAGCGCCGTCTGCTCGACGATGGGCATACGGATTTCACCGTAACCATAGCTCGCCAGCACCTCTGCCACGGTACGCTCAAGATACTGCCAGCGGTCAGTTTCATCCGGGAGAATGTCGTTCATCCCCCGGATGGCTCGAATCGTTGTCACCTGTGCTCCTGCAAATTCACTATTTGGATCGCGCGATCAACTGCGCGTCGGCGGCGGCCCGCTGGGTTTCCAGAGAGGCGGCCCGCTGGCGAATGACCTGCTCCAGATGGTCCACGAAGTCCAGGTTGCTGACCTTGTGATCCGGCTTGCCGTCGACATATATCAGGTTGCTGGGGCTGGCGCCGGTGAGGCCTACATCCGCCTCGCGCGCCTCACCCGGCCCGTTGACGATACAGCCGATCACGGCCACATCCATCGGCGTGCGAATATCTTCCAGACGCTGCTCCAGCGTATTCATGGTGGCGATGACATCAAAGTTCTGCCGCGAACAGCTGGGGCAGGCAATGAAGTTGATGCCATTGGCGCGCAGCTTGAGGCTTTTCAGGATCTCAAAACCGACCTTGACCTCTTCCACCGGGTCTGCGGCCAGTGACACCCGGATGGTGTCGCCGATACCGTCCATCAACAGCATGCCCAGGCCCACCGCCGATTTCACGGTGCCACCGCGCAATCCACCGGCTTCGGTGATACCCAGGTGCAGCGGCTGATCGATCTGCTTTGCCAGCAGGCGGTAGGCAGCCACCGCCATAAATACCTCCGAGGCCTTTACGCTGACCTTGAAGTCCGGGTAGTTGAAGCGGTCGAGTATGTCCACGTGATGCAACGCGGACTCAACCAGCGCTTCGGCCGTGGGCTCGCCGTATTTGCGCTGCAGTTCCTTGCCCAGTGACCCGGCGTTGACGCCGATACGAATCGGTATGCCTTTGTCGCGGGCGCAGTCGATGACCGCGCGGACTTTCTTGTCGCTGCCGATGTTGCCCGGGTTGATACGCAGGCAATCAACACCGTACTCCGCGACTTTCAGCGCAATCTTGTGATCAAAGTGGATGTCCGCCACCAGCGGGACATCGACCCGGGCGCGGATAGCGCGAAAGGCTTCCGCGGCGTCCATACTCGGCACCGACACGCGCACGATGTCTGCACCGGCATCCTGAATCGCCACAATCTGCGCCACCGTTGCGTCGACGTCGCAGGTTTCCGTGTTGGTCATGCTCTGCACACTGATCGGTGCATCACCGCCCACCGGCACAGAGCCGACCATGATCTGGCGGCTGACGCGACGGGTAATGGGAGAAGGCTTGTGCATGGGCTTATCCTCCAGACAGGTGATGGGTGGCGGCGTGGCCGACCTGCGTCCACCACAAACCCAGAATCAGGAGCGCCAGCACCGCGAGGCCAATAACAATGCCCACGCCGGTGCGCTGCAGGGGGCGCAGCCGACGCGGACACTGGCCTGCGGAGCGCGCCACCGCATCGGGGCTGTGCAGATCAAAGCCGGCGAGCACGTCCGTTTCGTTCAGGCCCAACAGGCGCG
>TARA_R110001599_G_scaffold353766_1_pt1 | contig 16094 bp, 9 predicted proteins | sample TARA_R110001599 | Tara Oceans TARA_R110001599 (sample SAMEA4398360) | marine metagenome | biome: Polar Biome; feature: [MES] marine water layer (ENVO:01000295) within the mesopelagic zone...; material: water (ENVO:00002006), including particulate matter (ENVO:01000060) such as...... | reverse complement strand
TCCTGGCATGGATATTACACGAAAACTTTAGATCAGGTACTTAACATCTTTACAAAAAAAGGCGCTGGCCAATGAACTAGTCGATGTAATGGAACGCTTCCAAGATGGTATAGCCCCATCCCCCGAGCATTATGAAGCAAAGATTAGTCAGCCAACGCCCAGCCACCTGATCATCAAGCTTCAGCCTGCTAACGTTTCAGAACCGACACTTAATGATTAAGCGGCCCACATATCCGCATTAGCCGCTGCCGTATCGACTCCCGTTACTTCCACAGTGTCAGGCATAGGATCACGAATAGTGCCAGAGCCCCCTTCTGCACTATTCATGGCTAGCATAGCACCATCATCCTCGGCCATCCCTTCCAGATAAATATCCTCATATGCGATACGCTCGCCGCGCTCAGGAATCATGGTGGCCAAAGCTGGATCAATCATTTCAAGCTCATCATTTCCCATGGCGGTAATTACACCCAACATGCTAAGCAAACTTTCTAATATCAACGAGCTTGATAGCGCACTGTAATCAACATCAAGCTCGCCGCTGGCAGCTATTTCCATCTCTTCCAATCCGCGCTGCTCAATCAATAAGGCAGGCACGCCATCAATACCCAATCCATTGCGTGCTATTTGCGGTGTTTCGCTACCGGGATATAACGATAAGGATCCAAAATCAAAACCTTCTATGCCCTGAGAAACTGCCATGGCCGCCTGCTGAGCAGCCGCGGTTATCTCAGTGTCCACCAGCTCATTAGTAGGCCACAAGACAGAAATAGTCTCTAACTCACCCTCTGCGTTGAGGTAGTTATTTTGATTATGGTAATCCAGAATCAGTTCGGGCTGAAACGCAGCTAACACCTCGCGAACGGCCAAAGCTTCAGGAATAAGCGCTGGGTCAATCGCTTCGCTTGAATCCCAGGTGCGGTTTAAATCCATATCCGCTGAGTTTCTTCTTGGGTCAATGGTGTCATCAAGTACGGCATCACCATAGGTTAGCTGTTCCCAACGCTCAAACCCATCGGGGTTAACGCGGGGCATCACTGTCACCGTCATTTCACTGCGCAGTGCCTGGGCGGCTTCACTATCACCACTCAACCACTCCAGTAACAGCATGGCGGCTTCAGTACCGGTAGGTTCATCGCCATGTTGCTGAGTGACGATCATTAGCTTACGTTCGCCTTCCCCAACCGTCGCGCTATAAAGCGGGCGCCCCTCTAAGGACTCCCCCACTTGATCAAGCGCCATCGTATCGTAGGTTGCGTCTAACGCCGCTAGATCGCTATACAACTGCTCATTGCTACGCAACCCTTGCTGAATAAGGGGTTGGTCAGCGTCATACTCGGTATTAGAAACATTCTCGGTATAGAAGCGGGCAATAGATGTCGTCGCGTCTAACGCTTCTTTATCGGTTGCGGATGCAGATAGGATAATGCGTTGAATTACCTCTTGAGCAGAAACACCCTGTGAAAGTAAAGAAGACCAATACTCAGCGCCGCCACTATCAGCGTCTCGGCCAAAAAAATCTTGGTAGATATCGTCAATCCAAACATCATTTTCGCTTTGAGGTAGCTCGTTTTGTCGCTCGGCAAACTCATCGGATTGCAGCATAGCGCCTAATGCATCAGTGAGCTCAATCGCACCGCTATCTATTTGAGAAGACCAATAATTAAATCCATCCGGATCAGCTGCTCTCCCGAATACTCCTAGATAAAATGCCTGCAATGTTTGCTGCGTAGAAAGTGATGACATGGTGATGCCTCCTGGCATTTACCAAGTAACGTTCCCTGTTCTCATCGGTGAAGCGCTCAAAACGATGTATTACAGTGAATCGCATTAGCGACTCATAACACCTTTGTTGTTATCGCGCAGATGACTGAACATGGCAGCCATCTATTTCACACCCCACTACTAACCAATAGGTATAAGCGTTGCGTTTGTCAATATTAGTCTAGTCTTGAGGAAGTGATCTTACCCTGCATGAGTGAGCCTACCCGCCGCCATGAATCAATCCCTCCTTCCGTGTCTGCCGAGCGGCTTAACAAACCCATATACCGTAACGTCAAAAAAGCAAACACCGTCTTATAGGCACCATAACGCAACCCGTCATTTCACCAGACAAAGCGCGTAATTCTTGATGGTGCCTGTTTTGCTGCATTCGAGCTGTTCATCAGCATCCGTTAACGTGATCACCACATCGCCAGCATCCGCCTCCGCATACCCTGAACGCCGCTCAACCTCTTCCGGGTTCAAGCGTGCCCCATGCGCCACAGCAAAGAACCAAGCGCCTTGTTCAACCAACGCCAAATCGATCATTCGCTGCTGCTCAAGATCAAAATAGCCAACCGCCCTGAATACTCGACCCGACCAAGCGCCCTCTTCTGCTACTGAGGCTACGGTTGCTCTTTGTGATTGCGCATCCGCCAACCAATCTCCCGGTGGGCTTTTTTTCCCAGCCACCCATACATCTGCCATTTGTAATGCTATTACCACCACTGCCACGCCGTATATGACGTAGCGGGGAGCCCCCCGACTGAGCCTACTCCAAGCCAGGCAAGCAAGAATAATCAAACAATAAGCAAGAGGCGTGGCGAACCGGCCAGTGACACGAAAACGGTGATAAAGCGGCTCAAATACAGACGGTATATCTAATGAGACCAATACATAACCCGCCACACGAAGATCAAATGTCATGCTGTAAATAGCTAAAGCTATCGACGCCAGTAGCAAGACCCCCAAGCGCTTTGTTGCTGTCCCATGCTGCCAGAATTTACTCATCTCACTCAGTGGTAATGATGGTGCTAAACGCCCCTTCAATAGCTGAACCAAAGCCACTACTAAGCTTATGGCCAGCAGCAACCACATCCCAGTTCCCAAATAGAGAATGGCATCGCTTTGGGTTGGCGTTTTAATCGTATAAAGATTGGGCAGTAGCGCCCAGCCAAGTGATTCAGCAAAAGCGAGGACATCCAACGAGTAAGCCTTCGCCCCTTCTGTAATGGCATGTTCACCATGGAAAACACCCACTACATAGAGTAAAAATAACGCAACGCCTAGCGCTAAAATCGTCGCTTTCCAACGCTTCTCAGATAGTAATAAAGCACCTACTAACGTTAACGCCATAGCAGCAAGATAGGCATGGCTCCAAACGGCAAAGGTCAACGCCAGAACAAACTCCCAACGACGGCGAAAGGAATTTCCCTCTTCACCCAGAGGCACACAGCACATTGCCCAAAGAACCACCCAATAGCTGCTAAGCGCTATATGCTGGCCACCAATCATGCGAACGGGCATCATCAAACTGAATAACAAACAGAGAGTAATCAACCAGCTAGTCCACGCCTGTTTCGAAAGCAGGCAAGCCAATCGTCGCGCCATTACCGCAAACATCACCACATTGATCAATGTAAGCCAGTGAAAGTTGATAAACACACCACTCACTTGCCGCACCAGCTTGGCAAACATCGCTAGCCAAGGGCCACCATCACTGAAAAATATATTAACCCCCCCGAAATGCGGGTTAGCGCCTAACGGCCAGTGCCAACGATCCTTCACAAACAGTTCGAACGCTGCTGCAGCGTTGGCATAATCGGTGTCAATCACCAGCCCCCCCGCAAGAACAGCAAGGGGGTTGCCTGCAATCAGCGCAAACGCCACCACGCCTAATAGGCACGTTATTAGCAGGTCGAATGTTCTATTCAATGGCACAACATTTCTCACTCATTGCTGGATAGTGTCGCGACGGTGGCACCATCGCTGTTAAAACAAACCGCCTGTGCATAACCGCAAACTTTGTCGGCCAGCTCGGTATCAGTCATCACATACAATGTGGAAGGCAATAATTCACCACGGCTAACTTGCGCGACATAGGAACGGTTAGCTACCTCTAATGCCTCCGAATTACTTCGCGCAAAGTAAGCCACATTAATGCTCACATCATGATGAGCAGCCAACCATAAGTAAGGTTTCAGCCGCTCCATATTGCCACCAGGCAAGAAATAGATCGCATCGCTTTGATCTACCAAAGCAGCCAAGTGTGGATCTTCCAAAGTGGCATAAGGGAACGAGGAGCGCGTATCAGCCACGCGACTGCTCAAGCCATCACGTATAAAATCATTCAACGGTTTAAGGTCAGACCACTGCACCCAAATTGCTATGATTAATATTACTATGCCCATTCGCGCATTCATGAAGCGTGCCGTTAACCACAGGGCAGCCAATAGCAACGCATAGAAAAGCGGCCACACTAAGCGTCCGCTTGAGCGCAAATACTGCGTAATTAACTGAGTCCAATCGGGGTAAGGGATATCCCATACCAAGCGACCAATCACCCATCGGTCGCCTAGCGCGAACACAAAAAGCATGACCAATGCTACAAATAGTGTCGCATGCTCGCGAGGTACGCCACTCACCGCACTACCGGGCATGCGGCGCAGCGCTACTGTCACGGCCGATAAGCCCCAGGCCAGCATGCCCAGCCCGGCGTAGGCCTGCCCTTCATATTGCCCGGCAATAGGCGAAAGCCACCCAGGAAGTACCCTTGAACCGCTAAATAACTCTGTACCTGCCAAAAACCACGCTTCAGAACGCGGATTAATAAATGTCATCCACTCCGCGGAGAAGTAGCCAAAACCCGTTTCACGACCAACGTCCAAACCGTACTGGAAATACCCCAACGCCCACATGGCCAACAATACTAACGCTACGTTCATTACCGCCACGGCAGACAGCCTGCCGAGATGCGCCATCTGTCGGTGGGTAAATGCTCTTTGCGCCGAAGCTATCCAGGCAGCCGCCCAAATAACGCCAACCATGAAAAAAAGATAAAAATGAATGGATACTGCCGCGAGTAACAAGCCTAACCATGCCAACTCACGAGTCCAACCTGAGCGCGGTAATAACGCCATACCCAGAGCCGCCAGTACCAACCAGTGCGCGGTTAAGGCCTCGTGCCCGTGAGCACCAATGCCCCGCATGATAACGATTGGCGAAAGCACAATTAAGATCGCAAATAGAAACGAAAATAATGGCTTGGCGCCCAGACGTTGAGCTACCCACGCGCCTACCAATGCATTCAACATACTGTTGAACAGCATCACCAAGCCCTGGTATTGAAACGGCATTGGCAACCATGCTGACACCAGCTTCAAAGGCAGTGCCAGTAGCGGGATAGCATCCATAAACACAATACTGGCATCGATCGTTGTGCCAAAACGTGGTAGCGCCCCCAGCGGCCAGCGCCACTCATCGTGACGAAATGCCTCCCAGCCTATGTAGTGCTGAAATGGATCTCCCTCTAACAGCAACCAACGGACACTCGCAGGGTTGATGACACCCCAGCCATATAACCAAAAGGCGAATACCCCACCACCCAGCGCCGCCGCCAACAAAGCCGCTGCTTGGCGTACGGCTAATGAAGGAGCCACCCAGCCATCGTCCGCTAAACGCATCGGTTACTCGTCCTCTACCTTGGACTGCACTACCCGACGCACGATATAGCGTGGTCGCTGTTTGCTTTCGGTATAAATCCTGCCGATGTACTCACCCAACACGCCAATGCCGATTAGCTGTATCCCACCCAAAAAAAGTATGGTCGACATCAACGATGGATAGCCAGGTACAGGATTACCGGTGGTGAGTTTTTCAATAATAAGCAATGCCGCATAAATAAACGCAAACGTCGCAACCCCAAAGCCCAAATAGGTCCACACACGCAAAGGTACCGTACTGAACGAAGTGATCCCTTCCAACGCCAAGTTCCAAAGTTTCCAACCGTTAAATTTAGTCTCACCCGCTACCCGCTCGGCACGCGTGTACTCAATCACCTCGGTGTTGAAACCAACCCAAGAGAGCACCCCTTTCATAAACAGCTTACGCTCAGGCAGGGTCAAAATGGCATCAACCACATGGCGCGCCATCAATCTAAAATCGCCCACATTCGGCTCAATCTTAGGCTCACTAATCCAGTTATGCAGTTGGTAAAACAGCTCCGCTGAACGACGTTTTAAAAAGCTATCACTTTGTCGGTCGGTGCGTTTTGCCAGCACCACCTCGGCCCCAGCTTGCCAGCGTTCCACCAACGCAGGAATCACCTCGATAGGGTCCTGCAAATCAACGTCGATAGGAATGACCGCATCACCCGAGGCATGCTCCAGCCCGGCAAACAAAGCAGGTTCTTTACCGAAATTACGCGAAAAATCCACCAGTACTACCAAGGGGTCCTTCTCCGCTAAGCTCGCAGCAATACGACTCGTTGCATCACGGCTACCGTCGTTAACAAACACGATCTCAACATCGTATTCGGAAAGAGCCTGGCTTTCCCGCACGGCGTAATAAAACAGCGTTATTGCCGCCTCTTCGTTATACACAGGCACGACGAGAGAGAGTTTCATTACGATCTCCGAAAAACAAACCATTGAGAAAACAGAAAGCCCACCACCAAGCTTAGGCCCGAAAACACCACCAAGGTCACAAGTGGGAAAAGCTGTAGCCTATCCGCTACAGCGCCTACCAACACGCTTAAGCAGCCCATAAACACCACAAAGGCCGCATAACGCTGAGGCGTCGCTTTTGCTTGAAAGGTCACTTTTGCATTGGCATAAAACGAAAAAGTCACCGCCACCAAAAATGCCAGCCCGTTGCTTGCCCACTGGCTCAGTCCTAGCCCTTGCAGCGCTAAAAACAGCGCCCAATGGATAGCGGTATTGACGACCCCGACGCTGACATAACGTGAAAAGCGCGCCCGCATATCGAACCCACCTATTAGCAAAAGCGCGCAGTTTAGCATGCTTAAACAGCTTTTCGTCTCGACATCCACTCCAAAATTGGTAACAGCGTCTTGCCCATCTTCACTTACGCTCTGTTAGCAACCACTCCCCTACAACCACAATCAGAAACAAAAAAAAACAATTATAACTAAGTTAATGTTGTTTTTATTTTGTAGTTCATTAAATTGAGGAGGCTAAAAAAATTAATTAGATCAACCTCCTTACCGTAGTGCTTATTCTTTCTCTTTGGAGAGAGTTGCCAGTGATTACGTACTCAATTAACGGAAATAATGAAAGGCAAAGGGAATCATGACAGCAAAAGAAAATGTCCAACTGCTATATCTTACCTACTTTAACCGCGCTGCAGACCAGTCAGGCCTCACCTACTGGCAGGAACGCTTAGAAGCTGGTGAAAGCATCGCCTCACTGCATCAGGCATTTGCTAATCCGGACGTGCCGGAAATCAGTGCGCTTTACAACGATGTCAATAGTGCAGAAAGCTATATCAGTACAGTTTATCGCAACTTGCTCAACCGTGACCCTGATGCGAATGGCCTCGACTATTGGAGTGAGCGGATACAAGCAACGCTAGACCAAGGAACCCCGCTAGAAAGTGCAGGGCTTGCCATGCTAGCAGCATTTATGAATGCCGCGGGCGGCAACACAGGGGTCGACGCAGACACGCTAGCGGCCAAGCTTGTCATCGCTAAAACGATCACCGAAATCACCAGCGAAACACCTGACAAGATCGCTGATCTTTCACAGCAATATCTCGCCACCCCTGAGCTACATAATTTTAATGAAAATGAGCTTCTTAAGCTGACGTCACAAATCAAAGACTCAGCACAACAGGAAACAGAAGGCTCTACGGGTGGAAGCAGTGGCGGGACAGATCAGACACCTCCTGCAATGGTGGCCGCTGAGCTTTTGGAAAATGGTGAAAGTATCACTATCAGCTACTCAGAACCTCTTACCGGCTCACCGAATCCGAGTAGCTTTACGCTAGGCGACTTAGCGAATGTGACATCTGTTCAAATCAACGGTAACAGCCTTGAATTGACACTAGACCGTCCCGTCTCTTCTGATGCTGAAATCACCATAAGCTATGACGCTAACACCCAAGGTTCCTTAGCTGACACATCAGGTAATGCGGCACAGTCGCAATTGTTAGCAGATAACATTAGTAATAATTCAGTTATCGAGCAGACAAATAGCATCAGCGGTACCGCCCAAGATGGCTATCTGCGTGACGCTACCGTATTCATGGATCTGGATCGTGATGGCGTAATGGACGACGACGAGCCTCAATCTCTTACCGACTATGAGGGCAACTTCGCACTATTGGGTGGCAGCGGCGGTCCAATCATCGTTAAAGGCGGTACCGATATCAGTACCGGGCTGGCTAATACGGGTATTTTTAAAGCACCGCCTGGCGCTACTATCGTCAACCCACTCACAACGCTCATTGCTGAAATGGCGGGTAACGACCTGACCAGCGACGGCATTGCTGCCGCACAGGCCAAAGTAGTTAAAGCATTAGGCTTATCCGAAGGCGCTAACCTACTTTCCAGCGACCCCATTGCCACAGCGCTCTCCACCACTGCCAGCAGTGAAGAAAAACAGGCAGCACTTGGAATTCAAGCAGCATCGATACAAGTCGCTAACCTTATATCTGCCACCTCCAGTATTTTGTCAAAAAATGGAAATGACGGTGAGGCAACCGCTAAAAACGCAGCGATCACCATTGCCAACATCTTGAAAGACAGTGAAGAAAGTGTTGACCTCTCAAACAGTACAACGATTACTGCCATTATCGACACAACCGCAACCAGTAGCGATAAAATGCTTGGTGATGGGGAAAGCGCTTCAGCCGCAACCTCCTTATCTAACCTCAACGCACGCATTAAAACAGCCGTATCGGATGTTAGTAAAACGCCTGAAGACGCCTTAAACGAAGCAGTAAAAGCCCAGGTAGTAGCGCAAGGCGATCTATCAGCAAGTTTCAAAGAAGGCCAAACACTGACAGATGACGCTATTGAACAAGCGGTTAGCAAAGCAACATCCAAAGAGCTGCTCCCTGATTTGAAGCAAGATGAAGCCCCCTTCATTATCAACACCAGTCCAGCCGATGACACCGCCAATGTATCTCCTCAGGCTAAGTTGTTATTCACATTTAATGAGCCGATTCTAGCTAATGCCGGAGGCACCATTAGCCTGCGCCCAGCAGAAGGAGATGCACTGATATTCGAAGTAACTGACAGTTACCATGTAACTGTTGTAGGCAACAAGGTATGGCTAAACCCACGGATGAACCTTGATGTTGAAACGGAATATTACGTGACCATCAGCGACGAGGCATTTGTAGATCAAGATGGTCAAGTATTTGCTGGCATCAGCGAGAATCAATCACGCACGTTCACCACCAGCGACAAAAGCACTATCGTTGGCACAGAAAGTTACGACTACCTAGTCGGGACATTAGGTAACGACACTATCCATGGCCTTGCTGGCGACGACAGCTTAGAAGGCGAGGCGGGTAACGACACCCTGCTAGGTGGCGAAGGTAATGATTACCTATACGATACCCAAGGCGTCAACACCTTAAACGGCGGGACGGGCAACGACGAGTTGTATGGCCATATTGGCGACACCTTTATCGGGGGCCAAGGAAAAGACCTCTTCGCTCTTTGGCCATACAAGAATGATAACTACTCCAACCAAACCGATTTGCAACCTGCCATTTTTGAGGATTTCACTCCTGGCGAAGATACGTTAAATCTAAGCGATATTTTGCTTAACCTTCCGGGTTATACGGGCGGCAATCCGTTTGAATTAGGCCTCCTCAGCCTAACAACCGATGAAAATGGTGATGCGTTACTCAATGCCAAGTTTGGCTACATTGACAATGAGCAAATAACACCGCTCATCGTGTTTAAAGGGCTCACCCCCTCACAACTGAGTGCCAGCGACTTCAACCCGTCAGGCGTTGATCCTGAGGGTACGGAAGCCGAGGGGGAAACAATTACGGCCAGCGGTGAAATATTGGGAAGTGTTGGCAATGACACAATAACGATTACCGATGAAGATAACTGGAGTTATGTTCAAGCAGGGCCTGGCAACGATGTGGTTAATGGCAGCGCACTCAGTGACGATATTAACGGAGGTCTAGGCGATGATACTCTCAACGGCGGCGCTGGGGACGATCACCTTTATGACATCGATGGGCGCAATACGCTTGACGGTGGGGACGGAGACGACTCTCTGTCCATTGCGCAAGGCAACACTCTGACAGGCGGCAATGGGCAGGATACCTTCCATCTCAACTCATACTATTATTATACCGGTTCTGATGGCCCCCACCCAGACGATGTGGCCATCATCACCGACTTTGATGTGACTGAAGATTTCATTGAACTTGGGATGCTGGTGGATGACTACCCCGCGCTGGAAAACTACACGGGTGGCAACCCTTTTAGCGAAGCATTAGGGTTTATGCATCTTGTTAATGAAGCAGAGGGCAACGGAACTTGGCTGGAAGTTTCCCACGAAGGTGGCGGTAGTAACTATCAACCATTACTGTTTTTACAAGACGTAAAAGCAGAGCAACTTACCGACCAGAACTTCCTTCCGAGCGGGCTTGATCCCAGCGGCACTGAGGATATTGGCGTTATCATCACCGGTACAGAAGACAACGAAGAGCTAGCAGGCGGCGTAGGCAACGATACGTTGCAAGGGTTGGGCGGTGACGACTGGCTTTATGGCGGCGCAGGCAACGATCGCCTTGAAGGTGGCGCAGGCAACGACTGGCTGGAGGATGTCACTGGCACAAACCATTTAGATGGCGGTGCGGGTAACGACACATTAATTGGTAGCCGAGGTGATACCTTTAAGGGTGGCGAAGGCAGCGACACCTTCCAAATCGAGCTCTTCGACTGGCACGGGCAAATGGGTAACGGCCCCGCCATCATCGAAGATTTTGAGGCGGATCTCGATGTCCTCGACTTTTCATTACTGGTTAATGAGACCCACAACGGTAACATCTACTCCAACCTCATTGATTACACAGGCGGCAACCCTTTCGATCCTGACTTAGGATACTTTGTGCTAGAACAAGTGGGGACTGATACCCAAATCAACGTCGACTTTGATGGTATTGGGGGTGAAAACTATGACATGACCCCCTTTATTACGCTTATTGGCGTCACGGTGAACGACCTAGCTTCCACGAACTTTTTGCCCGAACTTGAACTCGTTGTCAGCGGCGGAACCGGAGGCTAACGCAAACTGCCAATACCTTTAGGGTAGAGTTGCGTACAACCCAAAGGTAGCCATAAAAAAAGCGAGGGATACCCAGGGTATCTCTCGCTTTTTACTATTAATTCAAAATGATTTTGCTCAGCCTAGATTTAGGCAAGGGCCTCGGCGAAAACCGCATCTAGATTAGCGACGCCAAGCGAGTCCAATACCTCTATTTCCAAGGTAAAGGGTTGCCCGTCTTCACGGCTAATCGGCTCAAGGTCAGACGGCCAGTTGTAGCCAAAATAATTTTCGATGTCGATATCACCCCCAAAGAACATATCTTCAGAGATATTTAACGAATCTGCCGTGACTAGCTCCCCGTTAAACAGCGCCATATCTATCCAATTGTCGTAGCCCACTGCTGTCGCTGCATCACGCAGCTGGCTATCACCTACAAACTCAATCGACACCAATTCCAACGTATCATCACCCGTTTGAAGCGTAATGATATCGCCGAAGTTGCCAGCGCTAGAGACGAACAGCTCGTTTTCAGCATTCACAAATTCCTGTGCGCTCGATTCGGAAATCGTAATGGCGGAAACGCCATTATCCAGCACACTCTCCTGCGCAAAAGAGAACACCACATTGCCCTTAGCGAGCTCCACTGCTGGGGAAGAAGGCTCTGGCTCTGGTTGTGGCTCTGGTTGTGGGGTTGGGTCAACATCGCTCGTTGGCAGGTTAGCTAGTAACGGCTCAACGGTGCTCTCAACATACGCCGCAACATTGGTGTCCGCCGTCACGTTAGCTAAGAGACCAGCGGCGTCGTTCTCTTCACCGCTGTAACGCAGGCCGCGCTCTTCTACGTCTTGGGTAAACTGCTGAGCCACTTCCACCCGCTTATTAATAGCAGTGACATCTTCACCCAGAGCCCCATTGGTGATATCGAGGGCTAGATCAGTAATTGAGCTGTCGCCACGCTCCAACATACCGGTGTAGAACGCCAAACCAACATCGTCCGCATCACGGCCAAAAATCTGTTGGTAAAGATTATTGATTTGCTCTTGGGGGCTTAACGTACCAAAGCGGTTTTCATACTCGGCAGAGGTACCAAAAGCCTCTAAAATGGCCGTCAGGTTGCCCCCATTCTGCTCAAGCTGAGTAACCCAGTAGGCCAAGCCCTCAGGGTCAGCAGGACGACCATAATAAGCGATATAAAACTTTTGAATCTGATTCGTGTATTCCATGAATAGCCTTCCCCCAGTTAGACTTCTTTTTTGTAACGCGCGGTCACCACGCTATTACTTCGTCAAGCGTGTCGGGTTAGAAAACTACCATCATTTAAGTCAATTTAATGTAAGACATTCGCTCTTGTTTTGTAAGCTATTTCTTACACAACTACGTCTTACATTACTGAATGTACTATTGTCTCACTAAGGCAGTTACCTCCTGGCAAAGTATCGCTTAGAGCCCGCTTTGGTATTTATTGTTGTTCGCTTTTCAACGCCAAGGTCATACCGTCCACGGCTAAGCACGCCACCCCCTCCACCTGACAAGCTATCTCAATAAGAGAAGTGTCAGTCAGCGCGTAGAGTACACTCGGCTCAACCCGCCTCGCCTCAAGAGCTGCTCGCTGCTCGCTAGCGGCCGCATAGAGCAACCCAGGATTAGTGCGTGCAAAGTATGCGACATTGCTTGCTAAATCATGGCGTGCGGCCAACCAACTAATAATCTTTACACGCTGCCAATCATCTCCCGGTAAAAGGCGGATTTCACTACTCTCCTCCAGCATCGACACCACTGCAGGTTCTTCTCGCCAAGCAAAAGGTCGCATTACTGGCATACACGGCGCCAATTGACTGATCTGGTATCTGGCATACCGCTGCCAGTGTGAAACATCCCAGGCTTGCAACAGCAGAACCACAAGTAATAACGGCCACAGACAGCGCACCGGCATACGTCGAGCCAATATCAGCAATGCTGCGAACAGCAAACCATAGAGCAGTGGCCAAGCCATCCGACCAGAAGAGCGAAGCTTGTGAGTAAACACATCCATCCAAGCCGGGTATGACAACGACACGACCCACTGCCCCACCACTACTTGGTCGCTCAGAGCGAAAATGAACAGCGCAAGCAGCGGCACGAAAAGCAATCGTTCACCACTGTTAAGCGGCAGGTAACAGCCAGTAATCCATACTGCCAATGCCATTACCCACAATCCCAGAACACCCATTCCTGCATAGGCAAACCCCTCATATTGCCCCGCTACAGGTGAAAACCAGCCTTCGATTAGGCTGGATGCTCCCTCAAAATGAACATCCTGAAAGAACAGGCCAGCACTGCCTGGGTTGAAGAAACTCAGCATTTCGGTGGAATAGAGACCAAAGCCCGTCTCGCCTTCGACAGTGAGCGCAAATTCAAAATAACCCACCGTATACATGCAGACCAACACCATAAGCATGGTAAGCACCGCCCCGGCGAACATCATCACTACACGGTAAGGCTCCCTCCTATTGTTCCACAGCCCAGCCAGACACCATGCTGTCCAGAGCACCCCGACCATGAAAAACAGATAGAAGTGAACCAATACAGCTACCAATAGAAGGGCTAGCCAGCGTAAAGCATGGCCCCAACTGACGCGTGGTACTAACATCAGCCACACCGCCACCAGTATCAACCAATGGCTCGCCAACGCCTCGTGCCCCAACGCGCCTGGCCCGCGCATAGTCACCATGGGTAGAGATATCACCAACAAGCTTCCCGCCAGTGCTACGCTGCGGCTAACACCTAACCAACGCAGCAGCCCCGCTGCCACAGCACCGTTAAGGGCCAAGTTCACCATCATGACCGGTGCGATGTACTGCATAGGATCTGGAAGCCACGCGTGCAACAGCTTTAAGGGTATTGCGATTAGTGGTATTGAATCGGTATATACTATCGATGAACCAACTTGATACCCCAGAGTAGGCACCGCGCCTAAAGGCCATCGCCACTCATCCCGGCGGAACATATCCCAGCCACTAAAATGCTGCAGGCTATCCCCCTCAGCCAGCAACCACTCCACGTGACGAGGATCTAGTGCCATCCCGTAGAGCCAGAACGCCAACGCTATTCCCGGTAGGGTTGCCAGTAACATTAAGACAGGATCAAACGAGCCACGCCCAAGGTAACTTGCTGCCTCACGGCGCATGGGTGAGGCTTCGATGCCCCCGTCACATAAACGGAACATAAGCTTCCTACAGGGTATGATCAAAACCAACCCATTACAGGGCGGCATCTGAGAAGTTAATTATTCTGTGTTTGGCGCTGAAGAAGGAGCTTCGAACAATAAATGAAGCATCAACACATTAGCTTAGCTGCCAACACTAAACCCTAGCTATCAAAGTCAAAACTTAAATCATCTTCGTCACCGAAGATGGTATCTAAGTTTTCGGGAGTGGCGACCTGTCCAGGGTTAAGTCGGGCCAAACGCGTTAACAGGTGGCTTTGCTGCAACGAAAGGTTTAGTGCATAAGCCAAGGGGAGTGCCTGAGTTTTGCGCAGGGTTAGGAAGGCATCGTCTTCCAGTTGAGCAAGCGCTTTCTCATTGATCATGTGCAGGCCATTAATGTGCATGCCCATGGGCGTGGTGAGGTTTTCCGGCCAGGGGGTGATCACCTCTGCTGCATTCAATGCCGCCAAGGCCCTTTGGGTTGCCCGCTGCTTGGCATGGTTGGCCTTCAGGGCAGAAAGTACTACTTCCAGCGCGGGTGCGGGGAGGCCATGTTCATTAAAGAACGGCTCTGCACCAGGCTCATTGGCATCGGTCGCCACCAGCCCGCTTTCGCGGTCCATGGTAACAACGCCTTTCTCACCAATAGTGACCACCGTGAAGGGCCAAGTAGTAAGCGATTGCGGTTTATACTGGCCCAGCCACTGGCCATCTTTTATGAAAAGATTGTGGTCTTGGCGTAACCCGGCCACCCCTACCAGTTTCCACTCTCGCCCTTCCTGCACAATCGCCAATGGCATAGTAGCAGCGGCCTTGGCGAGCTCACCAGCATGCAGCGGCACCAGTGGATTAGTGGCGGCGAAACCAACATCGCGCGGCGGATACCACGCCAGCCCTTGGCACTCTTTGGGACTAATAACGAGATAAGTAGACATAAACACTCCAGAAGACATAACCAGTACAGCTATTGTCGCAAACACTACCCACCAGGCACAGCCAAAATCCAACTTCTACCATTACTGGGTTATTGCTTTAATTTTTTATTACGTGCAATGCAAAAGGCAGCCTGCTGCGGCTGCCTTTAAATCCCCAATATCGTGAATGCTTAAAACGTGTAGCTAATACCAATCAGCGCCACCGGGAATACCGGTAATTTGTCGATATCGTCTTTTAAGCTCGCTTCTTCGGCGCGGATATCTTCTTGCAGGGTCGGGTCGAGGTTTTCAAAGCCATTCGTGGTACTGAGCGAAACATCAACGTTCGTGGCCACAACGCCGAATTCGGAAAAGAACCCGAAACCGATTTCGTGGGAGCTGCGCCAACCCATACCTAAGTAAGGCTGAGTGCTATCCGCCACCGTTGCAGTACCCACCACAGAGCCGATCTGCGCTGCTGAATAGTTGGTGCCGTTCAACTCGTAGGTTGTGCCATCTTGCGGGGTACCTGTTACATTGGCCTCAATGTCCGGCATCATCGCGCCCGCTGAAATGAAGAAACGCCCGCCAAACGGAAAGTAATCCATCTTGAGGCTAGCCGCTTTCATGCCAAATTCAGCATCATAATCAACGCCGTCTTCTTCAAAGTCGGTGTCGAAATCCAGCCCATCCGTGTAGCGACCAGTTAGCGCCAGGTTTTTGTGGAAACGCCAGGAAACGTCAGCACCAATGCCGGTGGTGCCCGCAATCGCGCCAACGGAAACACGTTTTTCAAACACATCAGCATTTACCTGGGCGGTAGCCGCCAGTACTGCTACACCGGCCAACAGGCTCAATGTTTTTTTCATTGTCTTATTCATCCCTTGATTATTCCCGGCACTGTCGGGGTTTATAATTGCCTTTATAAGTGACTTCGCATAAATTATCGTGTATAAATAACAAAGATCCATC
>TARA_R110001599_G_scaffold61238_3_pt1 | contig 16102 bp, 18 predicted proteins | sample TARA_R110001599 | Tara Oceans TARA_R110001599 (sample SAMEA4398360) | marine metagenome | biome: Polar Biome; feature: [MES] marine water layer (ENVO:01000295) within the mesopelagic zone...; material: water (ENVO:00002006), including particulate matter (ENVO:01000060) such as...... | reverse complement strand
CCAACGCCTCAGGCTTTTTGTACAAAATAGCGGTAGTGTTTCTCGGTCTCTTCTTTGCCCAGCAAGGTATGACCGAGAAAATTACAAAACTTCGGAATATCTCGGGTCGTCGCAGGATCCGTGGCAATAATTTCCAGCACCTCGCCCGAAGCGATATCGCGGATTTTATTGTGCAACATCATCACTGGTTCCGGGCAGAACAATCCGCAGGTATCCAGGGTGTGATCTACTGCTATCGTCATTAACACGTCCAAATAAAACATAAAAAGCGACGAAATCGTCGCTGTAATTTTAATAAAAAGCGCCTATCAGCATGCTAAGTTTTATCAATTACCGTCCAGCTCTCACTGTCTGGACAAAAAGCAATCGCAGCGCGCTTTTGCGCCAGTGCATTTCGCAACTGGCTTATTTTGGCATCAGTACTAAGCTCCTGCTCTCCGTAGTCAGTACCGTCTCGGCTCACCAACTCCTCTAGCATGCCCTGAAACGCTTCCGGGCTGAGCTTTTGCCAAGGGATTTCAACGTAATCATTATCATTCATGTACAGGTTTACCAAATTTAAGTGTCATCCGATCACTCTCGCCAATCGCCAAGTACTTTGCCCTGTCCTGCTCGCCTAAACGTAAACTTGGCGGCAATGTCCAAACGCCCGCAGGATGATGGTGATTATCCTTTAAATTTGCATTGACTTCACTGCTATCAAGTAGCAAGAATCCAGCCGCTTCAGCAAGCGCTATAACGGCCTGCTCGCTGACATAGCCACTTTTCACCATCTCTGCCATGCTCGCATCGCTATCCGCGCGATGCTCCACCACGCCGAATACACCGCCAGGTTTCAGCGCGGTAAAGGCCGCAGCAAACACCTGTTCGGCGACACCCGCTTTAAGCCAGTTGTGGACGTTCCTAAAGGTCAGAACCTTATCAACACTTGCCTCTGGCGCAATAGCAAGATACTCGGGAGCCTCTAAAGTGGTAATTACAGTCTGGTCGTAGACTGCGGGACTCGCCGCCAATTTGTCCACATAGGACTGCCGTGATTTAACGTAATAGCCAATATCGCTGTTCGCTGAAAATTGCGCGGCGTAGAATTTGCCACAATCGCGTACTAAGGGAGCCAATACTTCGCTATACCAACCGCCACCACCTGGCCACAACTCAACGACGTGGTCACAGGGTTGCACGCCGAAAAACGTCAAGGTTTGCACGGGGTGCCGATATTGGTCTCGCGCACGATTCTCTGCACTGCGGTGACTGCCATCCACCACCCCAAGCCAATTAACGTCATCATTAGGCACCTCAGCCTGCACGCTGCCAATGAGCAATAAGCCGACTACACCAAGTAATACTCGCTTCTTTGCCATGAACTGATCCCTCTGTTGATTAATATTCGGTTTTGGACTGCGCCAAAAAGTCCTGCACATGTTCGACTTTGTCGATCATGCTTTGTTCACGATCACAGCGACTGCCAATCTTTAACTGAGTCGATATTCTCGGCGCGCCCATCTCATGCACACGCATATGGCAATGCTTAACCGCTGTCATTATCGTGTCCCACTCTCCCTCAATATTGGTGCCATAGGCATGCAATTGATGCCGCAAGCCCGCGCCGGCAAGAATTTTTTGGCACGCTGCAATATAAGGTGTTAACGATATCTCCCCGCCAAGGGGAATGATGCAAAAATCCACAATTACCTTCATCGCAATCCTCACTTACACTCGCAATCTGGCCAGACTATACTCTAGTATTAACACTCCAATAAAGAATAAGGGTACGCCGTGAATAGCTCATTGGTTTTTACTTTTCTCGGCCAGGATCGCCCTGGCCTCGTTGAACGCTTAGCAGATATTGTTTCTGACCACCAAGGTAACTGGCTCGAAAGTCGAATGACCCAGCTCGCGGGACAATTCGCGGGGATAGTCAGAGTCGCCGTCGCTGAAGCCGATATCGACGAGCTCAGTAACGCGCTTAGTAGTTTAAATATTGAAGGCTTAACCATTCACATTCAGCCAGGTGCGAGCTCCACTGCACCCAGTGCGAATAATAAATTATGCAAACTGCACATTTTGGGCAATGATCGACCCGGCATTGTTCGTGAGGTCAGTCGCGCACTTAAACAGCAGCAAATTAACGTGATTGAAATGAGTTCAAATATCACAAGTGCCGCGATGAGCGGTGACCCGCTATTTGAAGCCCACGTCAGTGCAGAAATGCCTGCAGCTTGTGACTTGGACGAACTAGAGGACAGCCTTGATCAAATTGCCGAGCAACTTAGTGTCGATATCGTATTGAGCTGAGGGCCTGTGGCTGGCTTTAACACGCTACGCCCGCAGACGTTTTAGAATAAATACCAAGACAGCGGATAGCATCGCTACAAAACCGACCCCAAGCACACAGAGTAAAAAGTACTCGGCAATATCCCGCCAGGGTACATCAAAGCTCCACACGGCAGAGCAGACCAACATCAACGTTGCCAGTACCGCCAAAACCGGGGTGCGGTAACGCTTGGCGGTTTTTATATAATCCTGAAGTAAACTGCTATCCACACTGAGCCTATTATTTAGAAGTTTCTGAATCGGCGCGAAGGCGAAAATTCACCCCAAAGTATCTTCGCGCACCCACTCACAACGCAATTTGCCAGTGCCCTGCCCCGGCGCATGAAAATCTTCTTCAGCTTGCCAGACAAAGGTGTGACTGCCGTTATAGGCCGTTTGTAAGTGCACCGTAGCACTAACCCAGTACATTTTGAGTAACATATTTTCAAATTGCCGGAGCCACTCGTCCCACTCGTGTTCAATCGCTTTATAGGAACTACCAAAATGAATAACGTCGGTCTGGCAATCACCAAAATCAAACGCTGGCCGCGGCGCCGAAAACATTTCCCTACACAGCAGCGGCCAATCTTCAGCGGCCGGCAACAGCGCCGTGACCAGCTGGTTATTATCCCGGCGATTATCGAGCTCACTGAGGTCACGGGCAAATAGCATATCGGTAATGCAACCGTAAACGACGGATTCCTGGGCCATGGTATTACCTGTATTAATAACTCTCAGCGAGTCTACAAAAGGTCCGGCTCTGCAGCCAGCATATTATTGACTTAAACCGGACTTGGCTCGGTTTTTAGGTCAAACCAACGCCACGCTACGCCATACGACACACCGGCAGCCACTGCAGCAGCTAGAAAACACTGCTGCGCACTGAAGTCCCACCCCCAGCCGCTTAACAGCGCACCACAGGCGCCGCCCAAGCCAAAGCTTAAACCACTGTACAAGGCCATGCCCTGGCCGTGATGACCAGTAAACCAATGGCGAATAATCTCAATACCGGCAGCATGAAAGCTACCAAAACTGGCTGCATGTAAACACTGCGCGAGCACTAGCACGGCTGGGTACTCGACAAAATAGGCGATGAGCAACCACCGCAGCGCAGACAAACCTAAGCTCCACAGCACGATAACACGCAGACTAAAGCGCGCGAGCACGCGATGCATAAACAGAAAAAGGAGCACTTCGGCAATTACCCCCAAAGACCACAGACCGCCAATCAAGGTTCGCGAATAAGCCTGTGCTTCGAGGTAAATACTAAAAAAAGTGTAATACGGACCGTGCGACAGTTGCAGAAAAAAGCTTACTGCAAAAAAGGCGATCACCGCCGGCTTTTGCAAAATACCCTTAAGTGATTGCCGCTGCGCATCTTGGCGCAGTCCCCCCGGCTTTTCTGCAACCAGCAAACTAGCCAGCCATATGCCACTGAGTAAGATCGAGATAAGATACAGAAGCTGGGCTATCGGATGATGATCCAGCCACCAGCCAACGCCAAGTACCGCGACAATAAAACCGACCGAGCCCCATACCCTAATAAGGCTATAGCGCCCATAGCGACCCGCAAGATGCGAGAGAGTTAGCACGTCAAACTGCGCCAACACCGCATTCCAAAAGAAGCTGTAGCTAATAATAACCCCAGCCAGCCACCAAAAATCTGATCGCAAATACGCTCCGGTAAATGCGAGCATGGCCATGAATGCACCAAGCCGAATAATTCGACTGCGGTAGCCATAGCTGTCTGCAAGCCAGCCCCAAAGACTTGGTGCCAAGATCTTAGTGAGCATCACCAAGGAACTTAAAACACCTATTTCTTCGGAGCGGAAGCCCAATGACTTCAAATACAAGGTCCAATACGGAACCCATGTACCCAATAGCGCAAAGTAAAAAAAGTAAAAGCCCGACAGACGCCAATACGGCAGCGCGGCACTCATGCCAGGATCAAGATTGCGCTGCGGGAATAACCGGGGTAGTCGAGTGCACGCCACCGTTCTGACCACGGTTACGTAAAAGATGATCCATCAACACAATCGCAACCATGGCCTCAGCAATAGGTACTGCGCGAATACCTACGCAGGGGTCATGACGACCCGTGGTAATAACTTCAACGGGATTACCGTCAATATCAACGGTTTTACCCGGCACCAAAATACTCGAAGTGGGTTTCAGAGCGAGGTGCGCGACCAAATCTTGGCCACTCGATATGCCCCCTAAAATACCGCCAGCATTATTAGAGGTAAAGCCCTCTGGCGTGAGTTCGTCGCGGTGTTCACTCCCAAGCGCGTCAACGCAATCAAAGCCGGCGCCGATCTCAACGCCCTTCACTGCGTTGATGCCCATTAAGGCGTGGGCAATATCTGCGTCTAAACGGTCAAATACAGGTTCACCCAGACCTACCGGCATGCCGCTAGCCACAACCGTTAGCTTGGCACCAACGGAGTCGCCAGACTTACGCAGCTTCTGCATATAGTCTTCCATCAGCGGGATTTTGTCGGGATCTGGGCAGAAAAAGGGATTGTTTTCCACAACAGCCCAATCCACCGTATCAATAGCGATGGGCCCGAGTTGCGACAAATACCCGCGCACTTCAATTCCGCATTGGCTGCCTAAGTACTTTTTCGCGACAGCCCCGGCCGCCACGCGCATAGCCGTTTCTCTTGCCGACGACCGACCGCCACCGCGGTAATCCCGCGCGCCATATTTTTGCTGGTAGGTGTAGTCTGCATGCATTGGCCGAAATCGGTCTTTGATCTTGCCGTAATCTTTAGAGCGCTGGTCAGTATTTTCAATTAACAAACCAATTGAGGTGCCTGTTGTTTTGCCCTCAAACACACCAGATAAGATCTTAACCACATCATCTTCGCGACGCTGCGTTGTATACCGCGAGGTACCCGGTTTACGGCGATCAAGGTCGATCTGTAAATCCTCTTCACACAAGGCCAAGCCCGGCGGACAGCCGTCGATTACTGCACCCAAGGCCAGGCCGTGACTCTCACCAAAGGTGGTGACAGAGAACAATTTACCGATGCTATTTCCTGACATTGAATATCCCAACACTGTTCATTACATACCTGCAACGCAATTTGGTCGCGCAGGCCAATTTATCCAGAGGCCAATTATACGGCAAAGTCCTGACAGCGTCAGAAGCTCAGCTAAAACTCTCTGCATTTTCAATTAATTGCTCACGGCTCATCACAAAGACACCATGCCCACCGTGTTCAAATTCGAGCCACATAAAAGGCACAGTCGGAAATGCATCATCTAGCGCTACGCAGCTATTGCCGACTTCAACGATCAATACACCGTCCTCGCTAAGGTAGTCGGCTGCATCCCGCAAAATACGGCGTGTAATATCCAAGCCATCTGGGCCAGACGCTAAACCCAGCGCCGGTTCGCGCTGATACTCCGCAGGCATGGCGGCGAGATCCTCAGCATCCACATACGGCGGATTACTTACAATCAGATCGTATTTTTGGTCCGCCAACAAATCAAACACGTCCGACTGAACAGCACTAACTCTATCCGCGAGATCGTGCCGTGCAATATTGATATCGGCAACATTTAAGGCGTCGAGGGATATATCCACCAAATCAACGCGGGCCTCATGAAACTGATAGGCACATGCAATACCAATACACCCACTACCCGAACACAAATCCAGTATCCGCCGCGGCTGCATGCCGCCAAGCCAGGGCTCAAAGTCTTGAGCAATAAGTTCAGCAATTGGCGAGCGCGGCACCAGTACGCGCTCATCAACGTAGAACGAGAGTCCGGCAAACCAAGCCTCATGGGTAAGATAGGCCGCAGGCACACGCTCATCTACGCGTCGCTTAATGAGCAGCAGGACTGCCTCTCGTTCAGCTAACGTGAGGCGCGCATCAAGCAGTGCGGGATCAATATCGAGGGGTAAGTTCAAACTATGCAGCACCAATACCCGAGCCTCGTCATAGGCATTGTCGGTACCATGGCCAAAAAACAGACCGGCGCGGCCAAACTCACTGATAGCCCAACGTAAATAGTCGCGAAGCGTATAGAGTTCGCCACTTATTTCATTCCTGTTGCTCACCACGGCGTACCTGTAGACAAAAAAGCAATTTTACACTGCATCGGACGAATAATCCTGCCCATAGTGCAATCGGCTTAATCACAGTGTTTGGCAGCTGAGGGTCTGTTTGGTACTATTCGCTCCCCCGACAACGCGCGAAGGAAGTCCTGTGGAACAAGCGTTTGCAGATATCATAAAAAAAATTGGCGAAGACCCTAGCAGAGACGGCTTGATCGACACCCCTGCCCGCGCTGCCAAGGCCTTTGAATTTTTGACCGAAGGTTATCGCCGCAATGTCGACGACGTTGTTAATGGCGCCCTTTTCGAGTCCGACTGCAATGAAATGGTCGTTGTTTCGGACATTGAGCTCTATTCATTGTGTGAGCACCACTTACTGCCCTTTATTGGAAAGTGCCATGTTGCCTATATCCCAAGCGGCAAGGTGCTTGGACTCTCTAAGGTAGCGCGCATCGTTGATTTGTACGCCCGCCGCCTGCAAATTCAAGAGGGCCTAACCACCCAAATCGCTAAAACTATTATGGACGTCACTGGCTCTGAAGGTGTAGGCGTTATTATTGAAGCCCGCCATATGTGCATGATGATGCGCGGCGTAGAAAAGCAAAATTCGGTGATGCGGACCAGCGCTATGCTCGGTGTGTTTAAAGACAATAACGCGACTCGCACCGAATTTTTGGCGCTGATTAATCGGCCCAGCTAAATCTGATTCGGACACAAAAAAGCCCCTCTCCAGGGGCTTTTTTGTGTCCGAAGTGACCTTATTAGCTCGACGCCCCCCCACCTAGCTCTGCGTCCAAGGTAATAAAGCGGCTAATCCATTGCCCTATTTGCTGTGCCTGCTCGTCCATATGGCAATGATGTTCTCCTTCGATATATCTAAGCTCGAACTTTGACACCAAGGCCTCGGGTAGTTTTGGCAACCAGCGGCCAAAGCCCTGATCAGCAATAATTAAAAGGCGAGGCGCACGTATCGCATCCATATTGGCCTGCAGCTGCGGAAAGCTTAACTTTACTGGTGACGCCAATTTTAGGCGACGATCACTTCGCCAAAATACCCGGCCGCTGGCATCACGGTAACTGCCGCGCTCAACAATCAGCCTAGCGGCGGGCTCGGTCATCGGTGTCGCTTTCCGCCGCGCAGCAACTGCTGCCGCCAAGTCAGGATGCCCCTTATCGCCACGCCCGGCTTTAGCAAAATCTTGCAAATATCGACCGAGCTGCTCAGGAAACTTAGCCGGGTCCTCGGGCTCTGGGATAAAACCGTCCACACAAATCAAATGGGACACTCGCTCAGGTATTGCACCGGCGAGCAAGGTCGCCATAATCGCGCCGCGCGAGTGACCAATAAGCACAAATTGCGGCCAATTCATTTGGTCAGCGACAGCCATAACAAAGCGCAAATCGTCCCAAATGGCGTAATTCCCCGAGGCCGGTTTGTGATCGCTCAAGCCGTGGCCAGCCATGTCCAGTGCCAGTAACTGAAGTTCAGGTAGCGTCTGCGCTAGCGCATCAAAACTCGCTGCATTATCGAGCCAGCCATGCAAGGCGATGGCGGGCATTCCGCTATCACCCCACTGCTTTGCACATATTGTCATACCATCAACGGTAAACTGGCGCTCTTCAAATTTCATCATGTAATAAACTTAGCTCAGCGACCGTTGTGGTCGTAATTCGGATAGTGACGCAGCCACCGCAGACTAGCGCAGCCCTGACTAAAAACATCCGCGTCTAACATCGCCATACTCGCCGTTTGCATACCCCAGTAACTCTGAGCTTCACCGCCATGCCAATGGTTTATGGCATTGCTCAGTAGCGGATTATGGGAAACCAGCATTAGCCGATCGCCGCGAAACGTAGCCAACATGGCCTCTAATTCTGACAGCGGCGTATCTGGGGTAAGCGAAGACTTTAAACGTGGTCGCAGCTGCCATTGCTGATTAAGAATTTCTGCACTTTCAGCGGCGCGCTTATAGGGGCTTACCCATAATTCATCTGGCTGCCACTCTGAGGCTGTCAACCATGCGGAAGCAGCATTAATTTCTACCCTGCCAAGGTCGGTTAAGGTTCGTTCAATATCGGTTTTGGTATCCCACGACGCGGCGCCGTGGCGAACTAACAAAATTTCCATAAGAATCTAAACATGCGCCTTTTAAGTTTTGATCACCTATTGCAAGGCGAATTCTACATCGCGGTTTTGCTCCGCACACATCATCGTGCCAATGACATCGCCAACCTTGCAGCCATTGTAAATAATGTCATATAGCCCATGTACCAGCGGCATATAAATATCGAGAAGCTCGGACTGTTCCTTCATGAGCCTAAGCGTATTGACACCTTCGGCGACCTGGCCAAGACTCTCGACTACTTCATTTAAATCACGCCCCTTACCCAACTCAAAACCCACGCGGTAATTGCGGCTGAGTGGCGAGGTACAGGTAACAAATAGATCACCAACCCCAGCTAGACCAAGAAAGGTTAGCGGATCCGCCCCCTTGGTTACGGCGTAACGGCTCATTTCGGCCAGGCTGCGGGTAATCAACATACTAATGGTGTTGTGGCCACAACCCAAAGCTGCCGCCATACCGGCGGTAATCGCGTAGACATTTTTCAGCGCCCCAGCCAACTCAACGCCGTACATATCATTACCTGCGTAAACGCGAAAATACGAACACTGAAGCAAGTCTTGAATCGTGCTGGTTACATCCGGGTCTTTACTCGCGACCACCGTACCCGTAATCGTTCGCGCCGCGAGCTCTTTGGCTAAATTTGGTCCACTCAAGACACCTAAACGAACCTGCGGCAGCTCCTCTTGCAGCACTTCGCTCATTAGCTTATTGGTTTCGAATTCAATACCTTTGGTGGTACTGATTAATATCGTTCCTGGCGCAATACAATCGGCGAGTTGCCGAGCCACGTCACGACTAGATTTGCTGGGAATAGAGAAAAACACCGTGTCACAACCGGTCACCGTTTCACGTAAATCAGCACTTGCATGGAGCGCTGGATTTAACTTAATACCCGGCAGGTAGACTTCGTTGGTATGTTGTTCGTTAACCTCTTGGACCCGCTCTGGCGTGCGCATCCACTGACAAGTATCGTGACCATTATCTGCGATAATATTGGCAATTGCCGTACCAAAACTACCACCGCCAATAATGGCAACCTTATGTTTTTTAGCCATAGCTTACTTCTACTCACGATTTATTATGTGTGAGTCTACCACTGCTGTAATAGGCCCTAATACAAATAAGGCGGCTTTCGCCGCCTTAAATCATTGTTTACGCACTTAACTCTAAAAGCAACTTATTCAACTTATGGACATACCCCGCCGGATCTTCCAGCTGAGCGCCTTCAGCTAAATGGGCCTGATCAAAGAGAACATCAACCAAGTCAGCAAAGCGGTCTTCATCAGCCTCCTTGTCCAATTTAAGCACCAAGGGATGCTCTGGGTTCAGCTCAAAAATAGGCTTGCTCGGCGGCAGTGCTTGTCCTGCAGCCTCTAACATCCTACGCATTTGAGCGCCCATATCGTCTTCGGTAACGACCAGGCACGCTGGCGATTCCGTTAAGCGGCTGGTTACCCGCACCTTTTCAACCTTTTCACTTAATACCGCATTTACGCGTTCAACCAAATCTTTATGCTCTTCGGCGAGAACTTCCTGGGCTTTTTTCTCGTCTTCGCCCTCAAGATCACCAAGATCCAGTTCACCACGCCCAACGTCAAGGAAGGCCTTACCGTCAAATTCTGAAAGGTGATTCATTAGCCAGTCATCTACCCGCTCAGACAGCAATAACACTTCAATGCCTTTCTTGCGGAACACTTCAAGATGAGGGCTGCTCGAAGCTGTTCTATGACTTTCGCCCACAACGTAGTAGATCTTGGCTTGCCCCTCTTTCATTCGCGTCACGTAATCTTCGAGCGAATGTGTCTGCTCAGCACTATTGTCGTGGGTGGTGGCAAATCGTAGCAGCTTGGCGATTTTCTCTTTATTGCTAAAATCTTCAGCTGGGCCTTCTTTCAAGACTTGACCAAAGGCTTTCCAGAACTGCTGGTATTTGTCGGCATCGCTTTTGGCCAGCTTACCCAACATATCTAACACACGCTTAGTTAAAGCGCTCTTCATTGCATCAACGGCGGGGTCTTGCTGAAGAATCTCACGCGAGACATTTAACGACAGGTCATTAGAGTCGATAACGCCTTTTACAAAACGCAGATACAGCGGTAAAAACTGCTCGGCGTCATCCATAATAAAAGTGCGTTGCACATAGAGTTTTAAACCCCGCGCCGCATCGCGATTCCACAAATCCATCGGCGCTTGGCCGGGGAGATACAACAGGCTCGTATACTCTAATTTACCCTCGACCTTATTGTGGCTCCAGTGCAGCGCTGGGCTAAAGTCATGGCTTACGTGCTTATAAAAAGCCTGGTACTCATCATCTGTCACTTCGCTACGTGAACGCGTCCACAGCGCAGTAGCGCTATTTACCGCTTCAAACTCAGCGACTTTCTGTTCTTCACCTTCTTTAGCCGCAGGAACATTTTCCAGCATCTGCACGGGGATACTGATGTGGTCAGAGTATTTTTTGATAATTGAGCGCACACGCCAGTCATCCGCGAATTCTGTATCTTCTTTACGCAAATGCAGAACGACGGTGGTACCGCGATCGGCTTTTTCACACGATTCAATGGAGAAATCTGCTTCACCAGTTGACTCCCAGTGCACAGCATCTGCGGCAGTTAAGCCCGCCCGACGAGTAAACACCTCAACCCGTTCGGCAACAATAAATGCCGAATAGAAACCGACACCAAACTGGCCGATCAATTGTGAATCTTTCTTGCCGTCACCACTGAGGTTCTTCAGAAATTCGGCTGTACCCGAGCGAGCGATGGTGCCCAAATTATTAACCACCTCCTCGCGGGACATACCAATACCGTTATCACTTAGCGTCAGGGTATTCGCTTCTTTATCGAGGGTGATACGGATGCGTAAATCGGGGTCATTTTCGTAAAGTGCGCCATCAGCAAGCGCTTCATAGCGAAGCTTATCTGCGGCATCTGAGGCATTAGAAACCAGCTCGCGAAGAAAGATTTCTTTATTGCTATACATTGAGTGAATCATTAACTGAAGCATTTGCTTAGCTTCGGTTTGAAAACCCAGAGTTTCTTTTTCTGCTGTTGACATTATTTCCACCTTTTTACACTGAATTAAGTATGTCCGCCGCTTTAGACGGACAGTGTTTGAAAGATGGGGACTTTTAGACGCTTTTCAAGAGATAAACAGACTTAATATTGCTCCGGCAGCACTCGATCTAAAATAGCAGCCAGATCAACCCCCTCGGGAAGACAGCCATATATTGCCTGCCGTCCAGTTAACCGGGAGCGCACAAAGGCTTCAGCGACTGCGCTGGGGGCGTGCCGAGCCAGTAGCGAGGCCTGCATGGTCAACGCGAGCTGCTCGACCAATTGCCGCGCTTGATAAGCGGGGTCACCCAGATTTTTAAACGCGTCTTGTAACTGACTTACCGCGCGATCTAGATCGGGGAACAGACCTCTAGACATCCCCAATTCCGTAAACCACTGCGCTAATACCGCCGGGGTTTTAGCGATGGCGCGCAAAACATCTAAGGCCTGTATATTCCCTGACCCCTCCCAAATTGCATTGATTGGGGCCTCGCGATACAGTCGCGGTAGTATGCAATTTTCAATTACACCATTACCACCCAAGCATTCCATGGCCTCGTACGCATGGCCCGGCGTACGTTTACAGATCCAGAATTTACCTACAGCCGTACCCAAACGCATTAACAATTGCTCGGCGGGATCCTGGCTGCTATCCAGCGCACGCGCCATACGCATGGTCAACGCGAGGGAGCCCTCAATCTCCAGCTGCAAGTCCGCTAAGACATTTCGCATCAATGGCTGGTCAATTAAGCGCGCGCCAAAGGCCTGCCGCCTGCGAGCGTGATGAACGGCCTGCACCACCGCCTGACGTTGCCCAGCGCTAGAGCCAACCATACAATCAAAGCGAGTTAGCGCGACCATTTCGATAATTGCCGGAACCCCGCGCCCCTCTTCACCAACCATCCAGCCGTGAGCTTGGCGCAATTCGACCTCGGATGAAGCATTCGAAACATTGCCCATTTTGTTTTTAAGGCGCTGCAAATACAGGCCATTTTTCTGACCATCTTCACGCCAGCGCGGCACCAGAAAACAGCTCAACCCTCCATCTGTTTTCGCCAACATCAAGAAGGCATCACACATCGGCGCCGACAAAAACCATTTATGGCCATTTAGCGCATACAAAGCGCCACTCCCACGGCCACTCAACGGCGTCGCATAAGTCGTATTTGCTTGAACATCTGAGCCGCCTTGTTTCTCGGTCATACCCATGCCAATCGTCAATGCCCGTTTTTCAAAATAAGGGATATTTTCCGGCTGGTAGGCGTTTTCAAGAATTTTTGGCAGCCATGTATCCGCCAAGCTTGGCGTTAGCTTCAAGGTCGGCACTGAGGCAAAGGTCATCGTTAAAGGGCAGCCATGACCGGCATCAACTTGCGACTGCATATAACTGAGCGCAGCGCGCTGCACATGCGCGTGCTTAGCATTTATCTGCCAGGGACCTGAATGAACCCCCGCACGCAAAGCCATATCCATCAAGTTGTGGTAGCTTGGGTGAAATTTAACCAGATCCACTCGATGGCCGAAGCGGTCGTGGGTGTCGAGCTGAGGTTTGTTTTCATTCGCCTCAAAGCCCCAGTTGATGACATCAGCGCGGCCACAGCGCTCACCATGGTGGCTTAGCGCGCCGTCGTCAACACCGCCATTCACGGTTACGGCCTCCTGCAAAGCCACGTCACAGTGGTAAAGATTGTAATTTTCTAGAGCCAGAGACTGATTAAACACCTCGTGGGTCTCAACGGGACTTAATTTATTGATATCCACATTTGAATCAGTCACTGACATAATTTAATCCTCTATAACATCAACATTGCGCACCAACGGCACGCATACAGAATAATCGCAACGCCGCGATCGTCTCAGCGTTACAGACAGGGTTCGCAAGCGGTCCCAGTATACTTTCAGCCATCGCGCCAACCAGTGCTGCAGCCGATAACCCTGGGTTTTGCGGAGCAAATTCGCCAGTCGCCACGCCATTCGCAACGACCGTTTCAAATAGCGCAGTGTAGGTCTTGCGATACTGCAATCTAGCTACGTCCACCGCCGGATCAACCGGCTCTGCGATCAGCGCCCACGCCAACTTTGGCGCACTAAAAGCCCGCTGCGCAAAGACCTCTGTGGCAACGGCCAATCGAGTCGCTGCGCCACCGGGACCACTCAGCGCCTCTCTTACAGCGGCAACTTCACGGGTGGTCGCCCGTTTAAATACTTCAGTCGCCAACTCGTCCTTGCCGCTAAAATAGCGGTAAACCGTACCCACTCCAGCCCCGGCGCCCTCTGCCACAGCCTGTATAGTGAGCGCGCCAAAACCGCCCTCCCGTACCAAGGTTTCCGCGGCGTGCAGTAATCCCGATTTTTGCGCGACTTTACGCTGCCTTACTAAATCCGTTTCCCGGTATGCCATATTATTTACCTAAACAGATAAAGAAGTGAATCACTGTTCACTTCTTTAAACAAGAACATTCCAAAAATAAAACAACAGAATGCAAAAAGGCGGCCGAAGCCGCCTTTTCTAACAAAGCCTGCAGAACTTACCAGCCGGTAATTTCTTTAAGTGCTTTGCCAATGTCCGCAAGTGAACGAACAGTTTTTACGCCAGCATCTTGTAAGGCAGCAAACTTCTCGTCTGCAGTACCTTTGCCACCAGAGATGATTGCACCAGCATGCCCCATCCGCTTACCAGCAGGTGCAGTAACACCAGCAATGTAAGAGACGACAGGCTTAGTGACATGATCTTTAATGTAGGCTGCAGCTTCTTCTTCAGCCGAACCACCAATTTCACCGATCATGACAATCGCTTCAGTCGCTGGGTCTTTCTCGAATAGCGCGAGAATATCGATGAAGTTAGAACCAGGAATCGGGTCTCCGCCAATACCAACACAGGTAGACTGGCCAAAACCATAATCGGTAGTCTGCTTAACCGCTTCGTAGGTCAAGGTACCTGAACGCGAAACGATACCAACTTTACCAGGTAAATGGATGTGGCCAGGCATGATACCGATCTTGCACTCACCTGGTGTAATTACACCAGGACAGTTAGGTCCGATCAAACGTACACCGTTCTCATCGCATTTTACTTTACACTCAAGCATGTCCATTACAGGAATGTGCTCAGTGATACATACGATCAGTTTGATACCGGAATTAGCGGCTTCAAGGATAGAGTCCTTACAAAAAGCGGCAGGGACATAAATCACAGATGCATCTGCACCTGTAGCGTCAACTGCTTCCTTAACCGTGTTGAAAACGGGCAGGCCGAGGTGCTCAGTGCCGCCTTTACCTGGCGTTACACCGCCAACCATTTGCGTACCGTAAGCAATCGCTTGCTCAGAGTGAAAAGTACCCTGACCGCCAGTGAAACCTTGGCAGATTACCTTGGTATTTTTGTCGATAAGAATAGACATTATTTGCCCCCCGCTGCTTTAACAGCTTGCTGAGCCGCGTCGGTTAGACTGGTTGCCGCGATGATATCGAGACCAGAATCTGACAGCAGTTTAGTACCCAGCTCCGCATTGTTACCTTCTAAGCGAACCACAACCGGTACGCTAACGCCCACTTCTTTCACTGCACCGATAATACCTTCGGCAATCAGGTCACAGCGCACAATACCACCAAAGATGTTAACCAATACGGCTTTAACATTTTGATCTTCGAGGATAATTTTAAAGGCTTCAGTAACACGCTCTTTCGTCGCACCACCACCAACGTCAAGGAAGTTAGCCGGGAAACCGCCGTGCAGGGAAACGATATCCATGGTACCCATGGCCAAGCCAGCGCCGTTTACCATGCAACCGATATTACCGGTCAGGGCAACGTAGTTAAGGTCCCATTCTGCCGCACGCGCTTCGCGCTCGTCTTCCTGAGAAGGGTCGTGCATCAGCTTCAATTCAGGGTGACGGTACATGGCATTGCCATCGACAACCAATTTAGCGTCTAGGCAGTGAAGGTTACCCTCGCTGGTGATAACCAGAGGGTTGATTTCCATTAAGGCTAAATCTTTGTCTTGGAATAATTGCGCCAAGCCTAAGAAAATCTTAACGAACTGCTTAACCTGAGTTGGGTTTAAGCCCAACTGGAACGCAAGTTCGCGACCTTGGTATGGTTGCGCACCAGTCATGGGATCGATGATTGCTTTGAGAATCTTCTCTGGAGTCTCTTCTGCAACTTTCTCGATCTCAACACCACCTTCGGTAGATGCCATGAATACGATGCGACGTGACGAACGGTCGACTACGGCACCTAGGTACAGTTCCTGATCGATGTCAGTGCAAGATTCAACCAAAATTTTCGATACTGGCTGCCCGTGCTCATCAGTCTGATAGGTTACCAGATTCTTACCCAGCCATTTTTCAGCAAATGCCGCGATCTCTTCTTTGCTGCTAACCAGCTTTACGCCGCCAGCTTTACCGCGGCCACCGGCGTGAACTTGGGCTTTAACAACCCATTTGTCACCACCAATTTTATCAGCTGCAGCTGCAGCCTCTTCCGGGGTATCACAGGCATATCCTGTAGATACAGGTAGCCCATATTCAGCAAACAGT
>TARA_R110001599_G_scaffold41503_2_pt1 | contig 16110 bp, 15 predicted proteins | sample TARA_R110001599 | Tara Oceans TARA_R110001599 (sample SAMEA4398360) | marine metagenome | biome: Polar Biome; feature: [MES] marine water layer (ENVO:01000295) within the mesopelagic zone...; material: water (ENVO:00002006), including particulate matter (ENVO:01000060) such as...... | reverse complement strand
TTTAAATCAAAATACTCTATTTGCAACAGTCAGGGCACTTTTTTTTACGATTACTCTCCAAAGGCTGCCGCCAACTCCGCATTTTTGTATTCACCACTGGTTAACTTACCCTTTACCGCCTCAAATGCAGCGATAGTTTCACTCACATCTTCCATACTATGCGATGCTGTTGGAATCAATCTTAAAATGATCATTCCTTTTGGAACAACAGGGTAAATAACTACCGAACAGAAAATACTAAAGTTCTCTCTTAAGTCCTTACTTAGCGATGCCGCTTCGCCTATGGTTCCGTTCAGTACAACCGGAGTTACACTCGATTTAGTAGTCCCAATACTAAAGCCTTTTGCTCGCAAGCCGCCTTGAAGTGCATTAACAATTTCCCAAAGCTTTTCTTTATGCTGTGGCTGAGTCTTTATAATCTCCAATCTTTTCAGACCACCAATTACAAATGGCATAGGTAATGCCTTTGCAAAAATCTGAGACCTCAGGTTATATTTAAGGTAATGGATAATCTTCTTATCTCCTGCAACGAAAGCACCAATGGCGGCCATTGACTTAGCGAAGGTTGAGAAGTACAAATCCACTTCATCTATACAATTTAAGTGTTCAGCAGTTCCTGCTCCAGTGGCTCCCATGGTTCCGAAACCATGCGCATCATCTACAAAAAGTCTGAAGTCAAACTTAGATTTTAGGGCAGCTATTTCATTTAGTGCACCCAAATTACCAGTCATCCCAAATACTCCTTCGGTAATCACTAAAATTCCTCCACCAGTTTCTTTGGTTAAGCGGGTAGCTCTTTCAAGTTGTTTTTCAAGGTTTTGGATATCGTTATGTGGAAATACAAAACGTTTTCCCATGTGCAATCTTACACCATCGATAATACAGGCGTGAGACTCTCCATCATAAACGATTACATCTTTACGGTCTACTAAGGCATCAATAATTGAAAGTACTCCTTGGTATCCGTAATTCAGTAGATAACCAGACTCTTTGCCCACGAAAGTGGCTAAGTTCTGCTCTAATTCTTCATGGTAAACTGTATTACCAGACATCATTCTAGCACCCATTGGGTAAGCCAAACCCCAGTCCGCAGCAGCTTTAGCATCTGCCTCTCTCACTTCTGGCAGGTTTGCTAAGCCCAAATAGTCATTTAAACTCCAGGTAAGGACTTCCTTGCCCATGAACTTCATTCGAGGAGCAATTTCACCTTCCAATTTAGGGAACATAAAGTACCCTTCTGATATCTCTGAGTGTTTCCCTAGAGGGCCGTTATCAGCAAGTAATTTTTCAAATAGATCCAATTCCTTTAGACTTTAAGTTGATTAACCTAAGTAACAAATAAGGCTGCAAATGTAACACTATAAACGCCATTTATCAAAAAACCGCGTGTATATATCACGAGTACAAACTTAGATTTTAGCAGATAATTAATTAGCATTGTAGGGAAAATTTTGAAGGGAATGGAAATCAGGAAAATACAGAAAATTCTAGTAGCCAACAGAGGAGAGATCGCCATCAGGGTAATGAAAACTGCCCGAGAAATGGGAATCAAAACCGTGGCCATATATAGCGATGCAGACCGTAATTCACCACATGTACGCTATGCCGATGAAGCCGTAAATGTAGGCCCTCCTCCTTCTGCACAGTCTTATTTAATGGCTGACAAGATCATTCAAATTTGTAAAGACTTATCAGTAGATGCTGTACACCCTGGTTATGGTTTCCTTTCCGAAAACGCTGGGTTCGCAAAAGCTATAGAAGAAAATGGTGTGCTTTTTATTGGTCCCTCAGTAAAAGCCATCGAAGTAATGGGCGACAAGCTTTCTGCAAAAGAGACCGTTGCAGGATATAATGTACCCATGGTTCCTGGTGTAAACCATGCAGTAACCGACCCTGAGGAAGCAAGAAAAATTGCCGAGCAAGTAGGCTACCCAATACTTATAAAAGCCAGTGCTGGTGGTGGTGGTAAAGGTATGCGGGTTGTTGAAAATCCGGAAGAGCTTGAGGAGCAAATGAAACGCGCCATTAGCGAAGCGATATCTTCCTTCGGTAATGGTGCCGTTTTCGTTGAAAAATTCATCACCTCCCCTCGCCACATTGAAATACAAGTATTAGGTGATAAGCACGGAAACTTGGTCTACCTTTTTGAGCGTGAATGCTCTATTCAAAGAAGACATCAAAAAGTAATTGAAGAAGCCCCTTCTGCCATTCTTACTCCAGAAAAGAGAAAAGCAATGGGCGAAGCAGCGCTAGGGGTAGCCAGGTCATGCGACTATTATAGTGCGGGTACGGTAGAATTTATAGTTGACGAAAATTTAGATTTCTTCTTCTTAGAAATGAATACACGTCTACAAGTAGAACACCCTGTTACGGAAGAAATTACAGGCGTTGATCTTGTAAGAGAACAAATCAGAATTGCTGAGGGACATCCTTTGAGTTTCAAGCAAGAAGACCTTAAAATAAAAGGACACTCACTAGAAGTAAGAGTTTATGCCGAAGACCCTACTAATAACTTCCTTCCAGACATTGGATATTTGAGTACCTATAAAAGACCTGAAGGTCCTGGCATTAGGGTGGATGATGGTTTTGAGGAAGGAATGGATATTCCTATCTATTACGATCCCATGATCGCTAAACTAATTGCCACAGGAAAAGATAGAGCGGAAGCCATTGAGCGAATGGTGAAAGCCATTCAGGAATATGAAATAACTGGCTTTAAAACCACATTGAATTTCTGTGAGTTCGCCATCAAGCACGAGGCCTTTACCTCGGGAAAATTCGACACCAAATTTGTAGAAACATATTACAAACCTGAATTACTCCAGGAGCTAAATCCAGAACACCATGATATTGCATTGGTTTTAGCAGCTTTAACAGTTGAAGAAAAAAGCGACAACAACCTTAAAGTAAAAAGCAATACCACCTCAAGTAACTGGAAATTAAGAGTACGCGATTAACCATTATGGCAAGAATAAAACCCTTTCGCGCTTGGCGATATAACAGCGATTTATCAACAAAGATTGAAGAGCTAGCTTCCCCCCTTTTCGATGTAGTTTCGAAAAAACAGCGGGAAGCGCTTTATAGCAATCCTTACAACAGTATTCACATCAGTGTTCCTAGAGATATTGAAACTCAGAAGAGAACTGTAGAAGAATGGAAAGCGGAAGGTATTATTAACCAAGACCAGATTCCCGGGATTTATGTTTACTATCAGCATTTTACATTGCCAGGAAGTAGACGAACATATATAAGAAAAGGCTTTGTATGCTTTATTGAAGCCACTGATTGGAACAGCGTAGATTCTGATGTGCTTCGCCATGAAAACACAATGCCCCATTCGGTGAATGACAGGATAGAAATTCTAGCACAAAGCCAAATGCATGTTAGCCCAACACACGGACTTTATTTCGACCCAGAGTTCAGCCTTGAGCAGTACATGGACGAGAGCATGAAAAATCCTATTTATGATAGGGAAGATTATCAAGGAGTGCGCGATGTAATGAGCGTCATTCATGATTTTGAGGTCATTAAAAAGTTTGTGGCTAAACTGAAAGATCAACAGGTAATTTTGGCTGATGGCCATCACAGATACGAAGGTTCATTGTTTTACAAGCAACGAATGGAAGCCCAAAACCCAAATCACACGGGCAATGAGGCTTACAATTTTCATTTAATGTACCTCACCAATGCTGAGGCTGATGATTTAAGGATTCTCCCTACGCACAGGCTCTTATCGGGCTTGAAAAACTTCAGCAAGGACGAGTTGCTCAAGAAGCTTTCCGAAGACTTCATTATAAAGCCGCTTGACAACCCCAATGATGTAAATGAAATCATTCTAGGTAAAAAATGGGCCTTTGGTTTACTCTTTGGTAAAGAGGCCGTGAAAGTAAGGTTAAAGCCAGAGAGAATTACTGAGCTAAAATGGAATTTTCCTCAGGTAGTGAAGGACTTAGACCTAACCGTGATGCACTATTTCATTATAGAAAAAGCATTAGGGATTTTGGGTAAAGAACAACGCAGTTCGGAGCATATTTCATTTGAAAGAAACTTCTCAAACTGCTTAGAAAGAACCATGTCTGGTGAAGTGGATTTCGCCATTATCACACAAGACATCAGTATGGAGGATGTGAAAAACGTATGTCATTCTGGTTTTACATTACCCCAGAAATCAACCTATTTCTACCCTAAAGTCATCAGTGGCTATTTATTCGGATCAATCAAAGAAGATGAATTTACCCTACCGTTTGATATTGGCTTCTAAATCGCCCCGAAGACAAGAACTGCTTCGGTCTTTAGAAGTGGATTTTGAAATCAGGACGAAAGAGGTTGACGAGTCTTTTCCTGCAACAATACCTGTAAACGAAGTAGCTGAATACTTGGCGGTTAAGAAATCGCAGGCTATTGAAGATCTAAAAGAAAATGAGTTGGTCATTACCTCCGATACCACCGTATTGAACGAAGGTAAAATCTTGAACAAGGCCGATAATGCTGAAGAAGCGTTTGAAATGATTCGGTCGCTTTCAGGAAAAACGCATCAGGTAATCACAGGCGTTTGTCTTCGTTCTTCAACTAAAAAAGTAAGCTTTTCAGAAACTACCAAAGTTACTTTCCGTGCATTAGAAAAAGCTGAAATCGAGCATTACATTCAAAACTACAAACCTTTCGACAAAGCGGGTGCCTACGGAATCCAAGAATGGATTGGCATGGTAGGGATCGAAAAAATTGAAGGTGATTTTTACAATGTTATGGGTTTACCGCTGCATCGGCTGTATAAGCAGCTTTTGAGCTTTTAATCTAGCCAACAATCCTTCCAATACTCTTTGAAATCAATTCTGAACATTACTAACTAGCAAAGGGTTAAATCACTAATTTTAATCATGCTTGATTTTTGGTTCACGCTTTCTCCTTTCCTTCTAGGGATATATTATCTGGCCATCTTTATTGTCGTCATCAATATCCTCCTAGAAAATCGAAATCCGCTAAAGACCCACTCTTACCTTCTTCTGCTATTGTTGCTGCCTGTTTTAGGCCTAATCATCTATCTCTTTTTTGGGCAACACATCAGGAAACGTAGAATTTTCTCCAAAAGCCAATTGATCAACTCTGCTTTTGGCCAAAAATACATTGATGAATATTTGACGCTCGAGAACATAACTCCCGTGCATAAAGCTTTGGTCAGCGAACAATATGACAAGCTCATTCGCTTTTTAAGTCGCGACCTTTCTCCCCTTTCCAGAAACAATAAAATCACCCTATTAAAAAACGGAGAGGAGAAATTCCCTGCGTTGTTGGAAGCACTCAAGGAAGCTGAAAACCACATTCATATTGAATATTACATTTTCACCGATGATGAGATTGGAGAACAGATCAGCCAGGTATTAATGACCAAAGCACAAGAGGGCGTTCAAGTAAGAATGATTGTAGACGGAGTGGGCAGCCTAGCTTTGAGGAATACCTATTTCGATAAAATGAAAAGTGCTGGGGTTGAAATATACGAGTTCATGCCAGTACTCTTCCCCTCTTTCACCAGTAAAATCAATTACCGCAACCACCGAAAAGTGGTTATTATTGACGGAATCACCAGCTTCACAGGCGGTATTAATGTAGATGACCGTTATATAAACAATGGTAAATACCCAACTTACTGGCGCGATACCCACATCAAACTTGAAGGAGCTGCGGTAAAAACACTTCAGTTTCTGTTTATCCTCAATTGGCAATTCGTTTCCAAACAGCCATGGATTCCAACAGAAAAACATTTCCCGAAAACAGAGCCTTCATTCGGTTCTAGTTATGTTCAGGTAAATGCCAGCGGCCCCGACTGGGATTTGGCCAGTATTATGGACTCATTTTGCTTGGCCATCAATTCTGCCAGAGATAGCCTTCAAATTGCGACTCCTTATTTCATTCCGAATGAAAGCATCATGAACGGAATCACGACATCCGCCAAAAGCGGTGTTTCCGTAGAAATAATGATTCCACATGCCTCTGATTCTTGGATCGTACAAGCGGCTTCCATGTCATTTATGAAACACCTTTTAAGGGCTGGTGTAAAGGTGTATCTCTATAAAAAAGGCTTTCTTCATTCAAAAACGCTAACCGTAGACAACTCCATTTCAGTTGTGGGTTCGGCCAATATGGACCATCGTAGCTTTGACTTAAATCACGAAGTAAACGCCTACATCTACGACCCTTCGGTTGCCCAACAACTGAATGAGAATTTTGAAGCGGACAAGGCTGACTGTATTTTATTGAACCTTAAAGATTGGAAAAACCGTAGTTTGAGACAAAAACTACTAGAGTCTGTCTGTAGACTATTAGCCCCCTTACTTTAGCTTTCAATTTTTAATCCGTTATCACAAAAAACCTGAATTGCATTATTGAGGAATACAGCCAAGCCATCGTTGTAAGCATCAAAATTCGCTTTAAATCTTTCATCTTCAATATACATTTTACCCAATCCCCTGTAAATCTTTTCCTCTACCTTATAAAACCTATTTAAGTGCTTAAAGTGCTCCGCAACCACCCTTTGAACTTCAATAGATGCGGGATCCAAATGCATTAAATTTACCAACCAACGATTAATTTCATCCGCTTCTTGTTGGGTATCGGCCCATTCCGATTTGTTCATTTGGCGTATATTATTCTCGGCTCCTTCCAGCTTTTCCTTCCCCCATCGGTCAGTTACTTCCTTCCTAACTTGAGGAACCTCTCCCTTTGAAAACCCTGCGTACATTTCTTCATCTGAAATCATATCATCTTTACTTTTAAGTGTTTGAATGGTTTTATCAATGGTATTCAGCAATTCAGAAAGCCTGTCGGATCGTTTCAAAAGTGCATCCCGCTGCTGTTCCAAGGACTCAACCAAATCAAAATCTGGTCGATCTAGAATATGCTTTATTTCCTCTAGTGGGTAATCCAGCTCTTTATAAAACAGTATTTGCTGTAATCTAAGGAGTTCCGGTTTCCCATAGTAGCGATACCCTGATTCCGCACGTTCTGCTGGCTTCAGAATTCCTATGGCATCATAGTGATGCAAGGTTTTGGCCGTTACACTGGCCAGTTTAGAAAGTTGCTTTACTGAATACTTTACCATTATGGTTTCAAATAAAAGCTATGACCTAGGGTAAGAGTCAAGCGAAAATGCAAATATTTTTTCAATCACTTAAAATTCATCCCATTAGCTAGGATTTTGTTACCCAGACTTTATTTGTTTTCGCTTATATTGAAATCAAACCAATATGCCATGCCCAATTCATCGCAATACACCAATCTGAATACGATCAAGTTTTTGATGTACAATGTCCATCAAACGGAAAAACTACTTGAAGCCAACCGTTATTCCGCTTACGACAAACCATCAATAGACCTTCTTTTGGATTCCGTCAAAACCTTCTGCGATAAGAGCCTCCACCCCTTTATTAAAGAAATGGACGAAAAGCCTTCCACTTTCAAAAACGGAGCAATCACTATTCACCCACAGTTCGAAAGCATTTTAAAAGAATCGGGAGACATGGGTTTGGTGGCCGCCATGTTCGAAGAAAAAGACGGTGGTTTACAACTGCCAAACATCGTTTTTCATACCCTCTATTTTATGATGGAAGCCGCCAATAACCATGTTACAGGCTATTTGGGTTTGACGGCAGGTACGGCCAATCTCATCGTCTCTTTTGGAAGTGATTTTCTAAAAGAAACCTACGCCCAAAAAATGATGTCGCTGGAATGGACAGGTACCATGTGTTTGACCGAGCCGCAAGCGGGCTCATCATTATCCGATGTAACAACCACCGCCAGTCTTCAGGCGGATGGCACTTACAAAATCAACGGTCAAAAAATATTCATCTCCTCTGGCGACCATCAGTTTGCCGAAAACATTATTCATTTGGTATTGGCCAGAACTGAAGGTGCTCCTTCAGGCACAAAAGGCGTTTCTCTCTTTGTAGTCCCGAAGAAACGAGTTGGGGCAGACGGAAGCCTTAGTGAGCAGCAGGTGATTGTGGCGGGTGAATTTGAAAAACTAGGCCAGCGTGGATATTGCACGGCTCATTTAGCTTTTGAAGACAGTATTGGTCATTTGGTAGGTGAAGAAAATCATGGTTTGATGTACATGTTCCAAATGATGAATGAAGCCAGAATTGCAACAGGCAGAATGGGGACAGGAATAGCGTCTGCTGCTTATTACGCCTCACTTCAATATGCCAAAGAAAGGCCTCAGGGAAGGAAACTCACCTCTTCGGGCAAAAAGGATTTGGAAGAAGAACAAACCTTGATCATCAATCATCCAGATGTGAAACGAATGTTGCTCTTTCAAAAGGCCATTGTGGAAGGTTCTCTAAGTTTAGTAATGCAGGCCGCACAATACGTAGATCTAGAACACATTTCGGAAGGAGAAGAAAAAGAGCGATACAATCTACTCCTAGAGTTGCTAACTCCTATCGCCAAAACCTATCCTTCGGAAAAGGGGCTTGAGGCGGTAAGTACGGGCTTGCAAGTGCTTGGTGGCTATGGGTTTTGCATGGACTTCATACTCCAGCAATATTACCGCGATATCCGAATTATTTCAATTTATGAAGGCACAACCGGCATTCAATCACTCGATTTATTAGGTCGAAAAGTGGGGTTGAAAAAAGGTAAAGTGTTGGAATGGCTGGCCGAAGAAATTCAATCTACGATTAAAGACGCCAGCACTCATGATTCACTTCAATCCAATATTAGAGTTTTAGGAGAAAGCTTGAACTCAGTACAGCAGGTTTTAGGCACTTTAATGCCTCATGCCCAAAATGGTGACTTTGAACGCTACTTGGCGGATGCCACTATTTTCATGGACCTGTTCGGAACTGTAGTGATGGGTTGGCAGTGGCTTAAAATTGGGGTTTCGGCACAAGCCGCATTAGATGCAAGCGACAGCACTTACTCCAATGATTTTTATGAAAGCAAACTCCACACACTCCAATTCTTTTATAAATATGAAATGAGCCGTTGCAAAGGACTTTCAAAAACCATTATGAATGAGTTGGCCTTAACCGTTGACATGAAACTGAGCTATTTGGATTAACTCAACCAAGCCAATACCTTAATCAACAAGTAACAGTTTCTTTCTAAAACTCTACAGCAGAGTTGCTAACTTTACGCCCAATAACCAGTGTTATGAAGAAGCATTTCAAAGTCATTTTATTAATTGTTGTCGTCACTTTTGTATCCATCGCCAAGGTGAATCAAGCCAAAGAGGAATCCCCTTATGTCATCATGATTTCCTTTGACGGCTTTAGACATGACTATGTAGAAAAGTACAATGCCCCGAATTTCAAGCAATTCATCAATTCTGGAGCGTCAGCCGAGGCCATGCTTCCCTCCTTCCCAAGTAAAACTTTCCCGAATCATTATAGCCTGGTCACCGGGCTTTACCCCGGAAATCATGGTTTAGTGGATAACAATTTTTATGACCGTAAACTTGACCTGCGCTACAGTATTGGCAACCGTAAGGTGGTAGAAAACCCAGCCTTTTACGATGGTTTACCTTTGTGGCAATTGGTGCAGAAAAACGGAATGAAATCGGCTTCCTATTTTTGGGTGGGCTCCGAAGCTCCTATTGCAGGCAGTTTCCCCAGCTATTATGAAATCTATGACGGGAAAGTAAAAAATGAAGATAGAATTTCAACTGTACTGGAATGGTTGAAATTGCCCAAAGCTGAACGCCCGAATTACATTTCATTGTACTTCTCGTTAGTGGACGACCAAGGCCATGCCAATGGCCCAAATGGCGCCAAAGAATCTGTTTTAGAAGCAGATCGACTGTTGGGTTTAATCATGGCGCAACTCAAACAAATTGATCTGCCTGTGAATGTGATTATCACTTCCGATCACGGAATGAACGAAGTAGCCAATACAGACGAAAGTTTAATCGACATTGATGAAGTATTGAAAAGCCTTGACAAAGCTGATTATAGACTGGTCAATAGCGGAACCCTTGCCCATCTTTACATCAACGATCCGTCAAAAATTGATCAAGTATATAAGACCATTCAAGGGAAAGAGCAGGATTTCAAAGTCTATAAGAAAGAGGGCTTCCCTGAAAACTGGCACTATCAAAATTCACGAAGTGGCGAGATCGTATTAGTAGCCTCAGCGGGACATTCTTTGAGTTCTAAAGGCAACAGGGAGAGAATGATTACTACAGGCGGAGTACATGGAGAGCATGGCTTCGATCCTTATGTTACAGAAGACATGGCTACCATTTTCTACGCCAATGGACCAAATATTAAAGCCGGCACCAAGCTACCAAAGTTCGAAAACATTCATGTTTATCCCTTGGTAGCCCATATTTTAGGCATCAACGAGTTACCCAAGATTGATGGAAAGTTGGAGGTGTTGAAGGGTGCATACCTAAAGTAAGAAATGTATATTTGGTTTTTTAATCATACACCAAGTACGTAATGACTGAACAAGAAGCCAACGAACTCCTCACAAGTAAGATTCTTAATAAAAAACTGCACAGCATAAAGGTATATAACCACCATCAGCCCTACCCTTTTGTGGAAGACAATGAAGCCGTTGTGGTTTCTGCTGCTGTAGCTTTCCTTTTTGAAGATGAGCCGATCACCTTCTATTGGCATCTAGAAGACAGTATTTTCAACTTCTCTTTGGCCAAGGTAGAAGTAGATGAAGATTGGGATGATATTGAAATCACCAACATCGACACTTTCAAGAATATGGAAGGCGATGAAGTGAATGAAGTAGCCATCAACTGGACCTACTTTCAAAAACTTGATGAGAATTTCGAAATCCTAGAGGAAAAACTTTTTGTACCGCAAGAAATGGTGCTCAGTTTTTACAACGGAAGTCAGCTTCAAATTGCCTGTGTAGATTTTAATATCGACCCCGTTTCAAATGACCTTGTGAATCTCAGTTACCATATGAGTGGCGGCTTGCTGATTAGCGCTGTTCCTTATACAGAAATAGCCGCTCCCGTATTCAACGACATCTAATAAAAATTACAGCTTTCAAAATTTCTGACCTCTCTAAAAATAGATGCGGTTGATAATCATTATGTTTGTGCGTGCAGATTTGAGCCAATGAGTACAGCGAAGACAAAAAACTTACGAAACATCTGGTATGTAGCCTGTCATGGTAGCCTTTTGAAAAAAGGGAAGACCATTGAGAAGGAAATAGACAGTGAGAAAATCCTCTTGGGCAGAGATGAACAAGGGAAGGTTTTCGCGCTTCGCAACCAATGTCCGCACCGTGGTATTCCATTAACTTATGGCAATTTTGACGGCTGCGAAATTGAATGCTGTTATCATGGCTGGAGGTTTAAAACGGACGGCACTTGCTCGAAAATACCAACACTCCCTCCTTCTTCTAAACTAGATGTAACTAAGGTAAGAGCGCCTTATTATCCGCTGCGCGAAGTTCATGGCATTGTACTGATTTACTTACCCAAAGACATGCGCAAGCCTGAGGACATGGACGAAAGCCTTTTTCCTCAGTTTCCTTTAAAGGAAGAAGCCAATTTCGATTTTGTCACCGCAAAACCTATGTCTTGCAGTCTCGATCATTCAGTAATTGGGTTGATTGATCCGGCACACGTTCCTTTTGTGCATCAATCTTGGTTCTTTAGAAAAAAGACCAACCTCAAGCTTAAGACAAAGAATTTTGCTCCTTCGCACCTAGGTTTCAAAATGGTTCGACATGAGCCTTCTAAGAACTCAGCGGCTTATAAAATTCTAAAGAAAGAGCAGACTACAGAAATTAGTTTTCAGTTGCCAGGTATCAGAATTGAGCATATTAAAGTAGGCGAAAATGACATCGTGATCATGACGGCCCTGACTCCTGTGAATGAAAAACAGACAGAACTGATTCAGTTCATCTACACCGACATCAGCTGGTTCAAATACTTAAAGCCTATTTTCTATCGCTTTGCGAATACCTTTATTCAGCAGGATGTAGATGTGTTTGAAAAACTTAAAGAAGGCCTTCAGAACAACCCTCCACTGATGCTCATGGGCGACCCAGATATGCAGGCGAAATGGTACAATGCCATTCGAACGCGTTACGAAAAATGTCAAGAAGAAAAAACGTCTTTCGAAAACCCAATCAAGCCAGAGACTTTGCAGTGGCAGACTTAAGACTATCCACCTAATTAGCACATTAGTCTCATTTTATCTGTATATATTTTTGTTAAATTATAAATCATGCCAAACAGAACAGTCGGTACCATACTAGTTTATTCATTTTTGATCATATCCGTTTCACAACTTAGTGCTCAAAATGGCAAGGACTATATTGTGACTCATATAAGAGATACACTTTGGGGAACAGTTGAGAGAGATGATGATTACTTTAAAATTGGCGAAAAAATCAAGTTCGAAGATTCAGGAGGGAGTAAAAGAATATATTTCCCCGCAGATATTAAAGCATTCAAAATTCGAAACGAATATTATGAATCAATTATAGCTCAGAAAAGGGATAAACTTATCGGGCTTAAAGCTGAGAAAAATGTTTTTGCCAGAAGAATGATAAGCGGACCATTGAGCCTTTTCAAACACAGTTATACTCAACCAACGCCTGGCGGCCTTATGTATGGTAACAACTTCTCTAGCCCTTCTAAAGATATCACAGACTTTTACATTACCATTGACAATGAAAAGCCTGTTTTAGTGAATCCAACACTTCAACATTCTGGAGATGAAATCTTCTTTACAGACTTTCCGGAAATACACGAAAAGATGATGAGTGATAAAACATTCACAATTAACCTTGCAGCACATGAACACAATAAAAAACTAAAGAAATTGGTGGAGCCCTATACACAAAACAAGTTCATTAAAGAAGGAAAAGTCAGGGTTCTTCTAGTTAGAAAACCTTCGTATATATTTAATGGAGATTTAAAAATTAAACTAGACAAAGCCAACGTGGCCACTCTCAAAGAAAACCAATTTTTAGATATAACATTATCGGAAAGCGAGTACTATGATTTGAAACTAACGGGAAAGGGTGTTAAAAAATCAGTCTCTTTTTATGGAAGAACAAACAATGTTATTTTCTTAGAGTTTGCTACAGGAGACATTTCTACTATTCTACCAATAACCATGGAAAAGGCACTCCAATACATGGAAAGCGCAGATGAGATTGCAGTAGATCTTTCACGCAACAACTAAAAACTTTAACCGCAGGCAGGATTGTATTGATAACTCATGTCTAATCCCATATCTGAGGCCTATCCACTCCTAGCTGTCTTAAATAGTTTAGCATTTGACCTGTATGGACAGATTCGTGATAAGCAATTCGATTGAGGTAATCTCCAAGAACTTTGCTTTGCCTCACTTCCTTTCGCTCAATTTTTATCTCCGACAAACCCGACTCACTTAAGCCTTTAATCATGGCTATAAATCGGTCGTGATATTCGGAAGCTATATTCAATTCATGCTGAACGTCAGTATATTCTAACCCTTCCCATGGCGACTTGTAATCCCCAAGGTTTCCTCTGTTTTCAATGATTTTATGAAAAAGGTGTTCTCCTTCCAACACATGACGGATCATTTCAATGATTGAAAAGGCTCCTGTATCAGGCCTCCAGTTTAAATGCTCTTGCGGTATTCCCATCCAAACTTTTGTGCTCCTTCTTCTTACTTCTGAAGAATTGAGCAAAATCACATCTATTGCGTTCATGTTCTGTCTAGTAAAGGGTAAGAATTAAATATCTCCCAATTGCGGACGAAGGATGATCTCCTCCACTACCGTGTTAGGCGACATGGCGTGAGCAGCGTAAATCGCATTTGCAACGTCTTCTGGTTTCATAAATCGTTCTTCTGGAAGTCCAGCTCCTTCCCAGCTTGGGGTATAGGTTGCGCCAGCCAAAATTGAAGTAACCCGTACTCCATGAGGTTTCATTTCTTCACGCAAAGCTTTTGTAAAACCAAGTAAGGCAAATTTTGAAATAGAATAGCTACCACCATTGGCATAGGCTTGAATTCCAGCAATTGAACCTGAGGTAAAAACATGACCAGATTTGCGTTCCATCATCCCAGAAATCAATGCACGGGTCAGATGATACGCACTATATAGATTCGTTTCTATCATCATTTCCAGATTTCCTTCGTCCTCATTATACACGCTGCCCGGAATAAAAGTACCTGCATTGTTCAATAACAGATCCACCGAACGGTCGAAGGACTGAACCATCTCAGCAAATTTTAGCACCTCGTTTTTCTTAGATAAATCTGCCTGAACTGTGTGGATCTCAATTTCAGGAAAAGCCTCATTTATCTCCTTCTTGAGCTGTTTTAGGTCTTCCTGGTTTCGAGCACAAGTCATAATATCGAAGCCATCTTTGGCAAATCTTTCAATGGTTGCCCTGCCTATTCCCTTAGTTCCTCCGGTAATTACTGCCAGTTTTTTCATGTTTGAATAATTGTTTCAAATTTTTACGTTCTACCAACGACTTGAAATTAGATCAATTTGTTCAATTAAGATGGCCCAAGCCGAATCTTTTGCCTCAAGTTTTGTTATTTTACCACCCTGTTAATTTAATCACCCTGATGGAAATGCTTTTTTAATGAAGAGTCTCGGCAAATATTTATTGTTTATAAGCTCTCTTTTCAAAAATCGTGAGTCGTTCAAAACCTATGTCAAACTAACCTTTGAGGAATGTATGCTTGTTGGGATCAACAGCATCGTTTTGGTGGGATTAGTCTCGCTCTTTATCGGGGCGGTATCTACCCTTCAAACGGCATTCAACTTGGTCAATCCACTTATTCCTGATAGTGTGGTGGGACTTGTAGTTCGAGATCTCACGATTTTAGAATTGGCCCCCACAATTACCGCGATTATCTTCGCAGGAAAGGTAGGGTCAAGTATTGCAGGAAATTTGGGTACCATGCGGATTACAGAGCAAATTGACGCCCTCGAAGTAATGGGGATCAATTCAGCTTCCTATTTGGTGCTCCCAAAAATTGTAGGAACTCTTATCATGTACCCACTCTTGGTAATTTTGGCCGGTGTATTGGCAATTTCAGGAGGCTTCTTAGCGGCAAAATTTGGCGGTGTGGTATCTACAGCCGACTACTTTACGGGGTTGAAAATGGATTTCAATCAGTTCACGGTTACTTTCGCTTTAATAAAATCTGTCGTTTTTGGTTTCCTAGTTTCATCCATATCTTCTTATATGGGCTTTTTCACCAAAGGAGGAGCGTTGGAAGTAGGTCAAGCCAGTACACGTGCAGTAACGGTTAGTTGTATCGCCATTTTGTTCAGTGATTTTATTCTCGCTCAATTGCTTTTAGTAAGATGATAGAAGTTAAGAATTTAGTAAAGTCGTTCGATGATAAGGTGATCCTAGATGACGTTAGCGTAACATTTGAAAAAGGAAAAACCAACCTGATCATTGGCGCTAGTGGCTCTGGGAAAAGCGTAATGCTGAAGAATATTGTGGGCCTTTTTAAGCCTGATTCTGGAGATATTCTGTACAATGGACGTGATTTCATTAATGCCCATAGGGATTTAAAAACTGACATTAGACGAGAAATAGGCATGCTATTTCAAGGAGGAGCGCTTTTCGATTCTATGACTGTCGAACAAAACATCAAATTCCCTTTGGATATTCTCACCAAAATGCCCGAAGATGAAAAACTCGATAGGGTGAATTTTTGTCTGAAGCGCGTAAAGCTAGAAAACACCAACAAACAAATGCCTTCAGAGATTAGTGGAGGAATGCAAAAAAGAGTGGGTATTGCCAGGGCCATCGTAAACAGTTCTCAATACCTCTTTTGTGACGAACCCAATTCAGGATTAGACCCTGTCACTTCTATTAAAATAGACCGCTTACTCGCGGAAATTACAGAGGAATATCAAATCACTACGGTGATTGTAACCCATGATATGAACTCAGTAATGGAGATTGGTGAATACATTATGTTTCTGAGCAATAGCCATAAACTTTGGGAAGGCAACAGTGATGAGATCATGCAGTCGGGTGTTCAAGAACTCGATGAGTTTGTATTCGCCAACAAAATGATGCGCAAGTTTAGGGATCAATAAACGTTTTCTAAGCACTTAGAAAGTGCTTTACCTCTTAATTACTACCTCGCCTTTTTCAGAACTCAAAAAGAAAGT
>TARA_R110001599_G_scaffold132349_1_pt1 | contig 16118 bp, 20 predicted proteins | sample TARA_R110001599 | Tara Oceans TARA_R110001599 (sample SAMEA4398360) | marine metagenome | biome: Polar Biome; feature: [MES] marine water layer (ENVO:01000295) within the mesopelagic zone...; material: water (ENVO:00002006), including particulate matter (ENVO:01000060) such... | reverse complement strand
CCAGAAGGTGAACGTAGAAATTCAATGGTCACTCCTATATTATCGTGCGAACTCATGAACTTATATCTTTGCTTGTGGTGTAAGTGGTGAAGATACCAATACCGATGTTTCGTAGCGGCCCAAAGTTGAGAAGCTTCTTGTGCCATGTGTAAGGGTAAATTGTTTCCTTTAGCCCCATCGCCATGACTCAATCCGATTAAAGAGTTTCCATAGGTGTAATACTTGCGGTGTTGAGGGTTTGGATCAACTGTTACTCCATTGGTGTTTCTAAACCAGCTCTTCAAAGCGTGGGCCAAATGGAAGCCGCTCATGTAGTCATGGTTAGACATTGAATGAACGCAATCAACCGGAGCAATTTGCATAAGCATCTCAACGCATTGAACGTACAATTCAAGAGCTGTGGTAAAGTGTCGATACCATTTACCATCTACGTCTTGCGGTGTTCCTCTCGTTGTAGTCTTATGAATGTTATCTGTATGCAAAATATCATTCCCAATACAGAATAGAATCCTATCTATCGGAAATCCCTCAGCGTGCCTTAGAATGCCCTTAACACCCTCAATCACTCGCTTCTTTGCAATCTCTACATTGTACTCGTCACCGGTCTCTAATGCGTCAGCATACTTTCCAATATGAACATCTGCGGGGTTAATGATTAGAAGGTGACCATCCTCAAGTTTTGGGTAGTCAATTGTAGGATATGAAGGTGAGTAGTTTGAAATAAGATCCTCAATGGACTTCAGGAAATCGTCCTTGGTGAACTCGTTAGGCTTGGCAAAGATTGAGAACTTTTGGCTTTTGTACCAATAATGGGAAACGGAATTGACATCAATTCCAGCGGCATCACATTCTTCTTTTAGTAAGGATTCAGCTTTCTTGTCGATTCTATACCGGTCAACAAGCTTCCATTCATCTGGCTTTAGTCGATACCTTTTTTCTTCTTCCAAAATTTATTTTTTAATTTTCTCTATACTTCTTCCAGCGAAATATGCTCCATAAACCGTAATCAACAACGTCTGGTAAATAGGCCGATAAGCCTCTTCTATTGTGAATCCACCTACGTTTCCGTCAAACATCGACATCACAACAAACATTACGGTCAAAAATATAAGTGTCAACGGTCTAATATTAGCACTTAGCCAATGTCCACTCTTAGCATCTGCCTCCCATCTTCTTGTCACTTGTTCTTGTGCTGATTTCTCTGCATTAATCAATAAGTCTTTAAGTTCTTTCTTGGCTTGCAACCTTTCTTTATCGGTTGTGATAACCTTGTCTAGAATGCCTTCTGCATTATCAACCACTTTTCCAAACAATCCTCCGAGTATATTATTAAGCATGATCTATGTATTGAATTGTGACTTTGTTTCCTAGCTCTAATTGTTTTGCTATTGGTGGATAAATTCTCTTGTAAGCGTTAGTGCTTTTTCCTACAAAACCGTCTTTAAGTATTGTATTGTTCTCTTGCGAATCTCCGATGAGAAGACAACCAGCGGTATGCTCGTCAGTATTCCCAGTGTGAATAAGAATGTACTCAAAATTAGGAACATCAGTGACATGTAACATGCCCCTATGAAAACTGCGGTATTTTTTAGTGTATCTCTCATGGAATCCCCCTTCTTTTCTTAGTTTAATTTCATAAGTCCCTTCCGGAACTCTTGTTTCTCCTTTTACTTTTAAAACACGAGCTTCATCTTCTAAAGTATAACACAAAAATCGTAATTTAATATCTGTTTTTTCAAACAATATTCCACTCGTGCTATCTTCTTGACTACTAAATCTTAATACTATCAGTTCCATAGGGCCAAATTATTACCACACTATTAGTCTCACCGCTTTCTGATTCCACGTTAAATTTTTTTGATGAATTCTAAAATGATGTCTATTTTCTTCTGCATCTCGTTTATATTATCCGCCGCCTTCTCGTGATGTCGAGAGAATTGGTTTTTGACTTCATATAAACTAAACACTAAAAAACGATACAAAGCATATAATGCCCCTAGTAATAATACTAATGGCAATCCATATCCTTCTATTAATTTCAAAACTTCTTCCATTATTTATGGTGTTTACATCCTTTGAATGTGGCTAAATCTTTCTCCAAGTCTACTATTCTATCCTCACATTCATTGATGATTTTTATTTTCTTTTCCAACCTTTTCTCTAGGACATCAATATCTTCACCCAATTGTCCGATCTGAGAATAAGCAATGCCCATAGTGAATATGATACCTATAACCCAAATGATGTTTCCTATATTGATAGTGAAGTCCTTTTGCATTATCTTAATCCTAATAGAAAGACGATAGCAATAACACCTAAATATAGAACAAATATCTTTAGCTGCACGTGTTTACCCTTGACCTCTTGATTTCTTTTTATATCCATTTTGATTGACACTTGCGTTTTTACTATGTATTCCTTTGCGTTTTTTACGCTTATTTGGTCTGTATTTAAAACCGACTCCCTTAGCCATTATTTCTTTCTCCTTTTACGGTTATAAATGTATTTGTCTGTCGTGTAAATTATCGTAAGTGCTAAAGCAACGATCTTCATCATTATCTCCACATTTACTAACGACACGAATGATAATGTTCCGATGTTTAGTATCAACACGTCTGATGTTTCTTTTATTAGTGATTTCATTAGTTTTTCATTTTAAATTGCATTCCTATATCAGCATACCATTTTATGCTTCCAGCTTTTGCTCCGGTCCTTCTTATGCTAACAAATATCACATCTCCAGCTGCGAGGCTACTATTTGATGGGGTATTGTCTAGTAAATCAAAGACATGGTTTTGGTTGTTTTGGCTTGTACATGTGAATTCGTTGACCAGTGAAATAGTAACGTTGGAAGTTCCGCCATAATTTGGTGTTGCTTTCCATACACTTATCTCTGCATCATCCCCCGTTCCAGCATTACTGCTTGCAGTTCCTTTTATGTTTGTAAAGGTACAAGCTCGAGGTGCTACAAAGATAGTATATTGCGAGGTCCAGCGATTTGGCTTGCTTGCACCGTCTGCCAATACAACTGCACTATTAACACTGAATGAGCTTGTTCCGAATGCGCTTAGATAGTCGTTTCCGTTTGTACCGGTCGTGAGATAAAGACTTTGGTGCGCATATAAGTCTTTTGTGGTGGCTTTAGTGGCCATCTGTTTGTTATTTATTTGAACAAAGGATTGAATAGGAATTTCACCTAGTATTGTCCCTCTCACAGACATGCTAGTAGCGGTTGCACTTACGTCAGAAGCAACTATTAAGTGATAGGTAGTTGATCCGGTATTGATTATGATTTCATCGTCAGCAAACAACAAAGTGTCTCCTATTGGATAAATGCTAATCGTGGAAGATCCGGTGCTTGGGGCTTTTGTAACACTCACCCATGTAATTAATTCCGGTCCTTGTTTAAATCTTGACATCAAAAGTTGAATTGTAGGGCTGGCCCAATTACTAAATTGTCGTCTGTATCTGTTGTGCTAGATACGTCAGTTCTAACGTTAAAATATTCTCCTTGCACCTCATCCATAGCTGCATCATAAACATAGCCAGCTGGGGCATACAATAATGAATCATCTACTAGTCCCATAATAAAGCCAAAGTTATCTCGATTCCTAAAGGTAAAATTATAAAGATTCTTCAACATGTAGTCTCTTTGGCCGCTGAAGTTTTCCTGTGCCAAAATGCCGGTGATATTTAATTCGCTTCCAGCGGCCCAGGCTTTCCATCTATTGTTGGCCCCATCATTGGTCCAAGCCGATCCATCATATGTTCTTATTCTCCCCCAACTCGGAGCGGAAGTTGTTGGCCCGTCTCCTAGCATCATCTTACCCATATCTTGGACATTGTTAGCATCTGATGATGCATCTGAAGTTCCGAAAACACGCTCAACATCGATTTCTCCATTCAGCATGTATTGAATTAGAGATGGAGCTTGTTCTTGATGAGCTTTGATTCTCACATCTATATCTGCTTGTGTTACCGCACCACTCGTTGACGATGATATGTCGACAAATGGCTCATTATACAATGAAACAAATTTTTGAGATGCATAGTAAAGTGTCCCGGAAGTCGGAAGATCGGTTGTCGTATACGATACTGCACCACCAGTATCAAAAAATTGGCCAGCAACAGCTCCAAAACCAACGACCGGCTCCCATGCCAAGGTATTAATAAAAAACGACTGAGTTAGTGTCCATTGATATCCGGTCCAATAATATGATCCAACTTTTAGCATTTGCAAAATGTAAATATTCAACAAATAGATCCCGTTGGTCAATACATCGGAAGTGAATTTCATTTGTGGTTGTTGCATCACGTTTATCTGTGCGCCAGTAACATCTTGCACATATCCCAAATCCACCAAGTCTGACTCTAACCCACCAATTGTACTATAAGTGTCGACATCGTGTTGTATTCCATACAATCCACTGGTTGCCCAGTTTCCGTAAGTTGCTCTCGATTCTTTTAATGGCTTTAGATATTCAGTTCTTCCCCCAGTCAATTTTATAGCCCCACTGCTCCAGCTTGCGGAGTCTGTAATGTCCATTTTATAATCTGCAGCTGCTAACGTTCCGCTACTTTGATAGGTTGCTGCATAGGTGTAGTTTCGATAAAATATCGTAGTATGCGCATAAGCTCCAATCTGCATAAAATGCCACACCCCGTTGCATTGGAATACCCTAGCACCAAATGTTTTAGCTATTTGTTCCAGCATGTCATAAGCTGAGAATGGTTTGCTTACACCATTGTCATCAGTGTTCATGAATGCCTCCGGATACATTGCGGAAAGTGCCAACGGATCGACTGGAGCGGTTGCTGGGGTGGGCATGCTATCTTCCAGCCAGTTAACCATTGTTTTTAAGAATGTGTCGGAAGAGCCGAAAAAATCAGTAGTAGGATTGTAGTATCTAAATAAATTGCAAATTACCCCCGTAAAGGTGTAGAGCGTTGTTGGTGAACCGGTTACACCATCCCACACATCTTGATTAAATGGAACATCCTTCATCAAAGATAAACCATCAACCGCTCGTAAACTAAACGGTCTAGGCATTGACAAATCATCTTCAGATGCAATGTCCGGAACAAGAACCCCAGTCCAATACGTGACATAGCCAGCTCCATCTCGATCGGCAAGTATTTTCACTTTATAACGAGTGGCGGATGCAGTTCTAAATGTATTAATGAGATCTTGATGATTTGAGTTCTCTATGTACATAGTGAATTCAATACTACTAGCTTTTATCTCTTGATAACGATCCGAATTTCTTCCATTGTAAGTAAGTTGAAATCCTCTTTGAACATTAAACTCATAAACCGTTGCGCCACTATAATCTTCATCAAAGATTTGTATCTTGTAAAGGATGCCAGTATTACTTGTGAAAGGTGCTTCAAATTTTTGATTTCCTAATGCCATTAGAACATTCTGTTTTTATTAGTATTGTATCTATCACTAGCTAAAACTATATTTTCACCACTAATCTCTCCAATCACACGAACTGTCTGAACTGAGTTACCCATCATTCCCTGGAGTTTAGATAGTGGAGCAATAACCTCTGGATCGGCTTGTGCGCCAGGGTTATCACCAACCAAAGCAGCTGTTGGCCCAAATGCTAAACCTCCCTCGGCCAAAGCTGGTAACGGAGCAGCCATTATCGCTCCGGCTTGAGCAACTCCAAGTGCAGCATTTATCGCTGAGAAAGGTAGACCACCACTTGCTGGATAGGCTGCAACTGCACCCATAACCGCTTTTGCCGTATAAGATGCGACAGAGAATAAGTCGGCCACCTTTTGCGCTTTCGCTTGTTTTCGTTTTAAAGCTCTCTCTTTAGTTGCTTGATTCTCTTGTAATGTTTCAGCTTTGTCAGCAAAATCCTCATCAATTGCAAGAAGAGCATCCTCTTTTTCTTGCTCTGTCATTATAGCATTCTGCACCGCAAAAATCTCTCTCTCTTTATCAGCTTCTAGTTTTTCAAGATCAGCTTCTAGTTTTTGCTTATCCGTTTCAATTTGGCCCTGAATAAATTGGTTGTAAATACTAGCGGCTTGATTAACAGCTCTCCCCCAAGTTTTTTCAAATTCCTCAATTGCTTTGATGGCAGTATTTGCCCATTCCGTTATGTCCTCTGCACTTTTATTCCAAAAGCCTCCATCATCTTCTGGCTCTGGCATAAAAGATCCATAATCAAATTCTTCTGGCCCCATAGTGAAAGCACCAGTTGTAGTAGAGGCTGATTGAGCTGATCCGCCTCCACCAACACCAAGAGCCGCACCCATCAAACCAATTGCATCAGCGGCTTCGGATGCTTGGTTTTTTACCGCATCAGTAAAGGATCCAAATTCGTTTTCATAGGTTTTAGTTTCTGACTTTAGGTCATCAAGCCCATCAGCAATCTTTTCAAATGGATTGGGAATTGTATTTTTGCCAAAAAATTCCAATACAGTGTTGAAGCCTTCGAGAACCATGCTCAATGGGTTGAACTCTATAAGCCATTGAAGAGCTTGAATAAGAGCATTCTTCCACCATCTCCAATCTCCCAATCTCTCTTTAAACGCATCCCAATTCTCCCTCACATATACAAAAGCGGCAACAATTCCAAGAATTGCTCCAATAGCTAATCCAATAGGCCCGGTTAACGCTGCGAATGCGGTTGCCATTGCTCCAATAAGAGAAATGGCCGGACCAATTCCAGCAATGAGAATCCCTAATGTGACAGCGACCGTTTTCATGCTACCACTCAAAGAGCTGAAGTGAGTTAGAACAGAGCTAAAAACACTCATTAACTTTTGGAAAATAGGGATTAACATTTCACCAAGTTGTATTGCAACTCCTTCGAGTTGACTTTTTAGCTTTCTTAGTGAACCACCCAATCCGGAGTCCATAATGTCTGCCATTCTCTTTGCTTCTCCTTCTGAGTCTCTAAAGTCTTCATTGAGAGATTGTATCTCTTTCCCGTTATTCGCTAAGATAGTTGCAACGGTAGCTCCTCTCTTACCAAACATTTCCATCGATGTGGCTAGAGGATTCGTAGAGTTTTGAATCTCTGCCATTGCTTGACCCATCGTCTTACCTTCCTTAGCAAGATCTAGGAAGATATTTCTAAGAGCAGTTCCGGCGGTTGATGCCTCAACACCATTATTCACCAAGACACCCAGAATGGCAGTTGTTTGCTCAATATCAGATCCGGCTTGTTTTGCTACTGGAGCAACCGAAGCCATTGCTGTTTCGAACTTACCCATGTCTAGAGCAGAGGAACTAAATGAATCAGCCATTACATCAGCAATGCGATTCATGTCACTAGCCTCTAAGCCAAATGCATTCATTGTTTTTGCCGCTACTTCTGCAGCTTGAGAAAGATCTGAATCAGTTGCTTGTGCTAAACTTAGAATCGAACTAGTCGACTCGTTTATTTGTCCAGGTGTTAAACCTAATTTAGAAAGTTCTAATTGAAGACCGGCTACTTGAGAAGCCGTAAACATTGTGGAAGATCCTAATGCTTTTGCGTTTGCTTCTAATGCTTTAAACTCTTCTCCCGTTGCACCAGATATTGCTTTCACTTTAAGCATTGATTGCTCAAAGTCCATGAAAGTTTTTCCGGCTATTGCGCCAATACCAACCAAAGGAAGTGTAAGAGAAGTAGTCATTGACTTACCAACTCTCTTCATAGAAGATCCGAATTTCTTTAGTCTTCTTTGAGCTTTAGTTAATCCTTTTTGAAACTGAGAAGAGTTCAGTCCCAGGAATAAATTGATACTTTTTTTGTTAGCCATTTTTGTTTCCTATAAAAGAATTTGTATTATTTCCTTCCTTTTTATCTTTTGTCTGTTTGGCTTTAATCCTCTCGTGTCTTTTTAAATCAAATATCGCTTGTTGTCTTCTTTTAGTTATATCGTCATGAGACTCTTGTTTTTTATCAATAGGCAATCTCATGATGTCTTTTGGTGCTATCTTCTTTCCCTTCTTTAAGTGAGGAGAAATAATGTAAGCACAAAGCGTTCTTGTTAAATCCCAATTGTGGATCTGTTCATCTGCTAACTTTTCAAGATAGCCCGTTTGCATTAAACGGAACTCTCTCATTGTTAGATCCCAAAACTGATCCGGCATTAGCCCTAGCCTTCCATACGCAATCTTCTCTAGATCGTGGAATTCTACTTTTTCTTCTTGGGAACTGGCTTGCTCCCCTTTGAGTTTCCCGATGCTGGAGTATCAAAGCTATTTCTTAAATACCCCATAGCAGTTTCTAGAATCCCAAAATCATCATCAAGAATATCAGCAATATCATCAACCTTGTAAGAACATTCTTTGCCTGCTTTTCTAGCCCCATCTTTTAATCCACAAAGGATAAGAATACATGCCTTATCTAGATCTAAATCGTTAGCTAATGAAGCAAATTCATTAAGACTTGTTTTCGTTTCTTTGCAAAATAATCTCAACGCATTCATTCCAAAGCGTATCGGCAATTGCTTTCCTTCAATTTCTATTAATTCGTACATTTTCTTTTTTTTGTTAGTTAGTAAAAAAGGGAGGAGGTTTTACCCCCCTCCACTCAATTAGTTAGTTGCTGTGGTAACTGATCCAGTACACTCAAAGCTTGCTGAGAATGTGCTTGAATCTTCTACTCCAGAAGAGATAGACAATGAAGTCAAATATCCTTTCACCTGATAAACAGTGTCACCAGTTTCAGTTGTACCGAATTCAATGTTAAACAAAGTTCGGTTGTTCCATAAAGCATAAAGTTCTTCATATCCGAATGTAGCATCTAGAGCAGTCATTGCCTCACAGTCAATTGTAAGACTTCGTAGACCTTCTAAAACTGCTTTATATCCAGCGGATCCTTTTGTTGTTGCATCACGAGTTTCCATTGAGAAACTAATTGATGCAGATGTTGAGTGGGTTACCGGAACAAATGTTGTTCCAGCACCTCCAGCAGTAGCGTCGATTCCGACAATAATGCTAGTTCCATTTACAATACCAGTTGTAGCCATTTTATTTAGTTTTTAGAGTTATTTACTTGTGGTTTAATTACTTCTTTTTTAGGTTTTTCAACCTTTTCTTTTTTAGGTTTTTCAAAATTGTGATCTTCTAATATCTCTACCACTCCTTTAGAATATAGAATCTGTGCAACCTTGGGGTTGAAGTTCATTTCCATACCTTCTTTGAAAGGCTTTGCGCTATGAAGAACATGTGTCTTTAAAAATCGTACTTTCATATCATTATCGTTTTATGCGGAATTGGTAACTCTGATTAAGAATGTATAATCCCCTTGGTTTATGACTTTCGTCAAATTCATATCCTTCACCTTGAAAAGATACGTGTTGGATCTCAGCGTATGCGCCACTCCCAACAGTATAATCTAGAGCTGCTCTTACCGCCGCTCCATTGCTCACGAGGTCCTCGTAATTATCCTGAAAGATACTAATAGTAACGTTGACAGTATCTAAATCTGATGCGCCAGTTGCTCCTTTGGTGTTGGTTGGCTCGTTACTATTAACACTATATACTAAATAAGGAAGACGTAATGTTCCTCCAACGTTATTTATCTCAGGTCTGAATCTAGTTCCAAAAGCTGAGGATACTGCTCCATTGTTTCTAAGTGTGTCGAATATGTATTTTCCTGGATTCATTTACTTTATTGATGTTCCAAATAGTTTCTTACTCTTTTTATTCAACTCCTTCCACACTTCGCTTTCAAAAAGATTCAAAGATGCGCCTCCAGCTTTGTCAGCTGTCTTAGGCAACAATCCAAGTCCCCCCACAGTTTGAGAAGATCCTCTTGGACCAAACCCATACTCTAACATGTAGAAGTAGAATCCTGATCTTTTCTTCACCCATTCTTGAGCTGCTTTTCTTCTTTGTTCTTCTGTTTGCCCTTTCTTTTTCTTTATAGACTTAGGAACTTTAATCAATGGCCCAACGTAAGCTCCGATTTTCCCACTCTTCATTCCTTTCTTAGAAGGAAAGACTCTTATCGATTTCCTTAGTTTGCCCACAGTATATCCCAACGCTCTTCTTTGTTCAGCGGTCTTAGACGCTTTTGACTTAATAAGATCTTTCAACGCTCTTTGCATTGGTTTTGATGACCTCTTGGCCGCATTAGTCAATGCTCTTCTCTGCTTTCTATCCGTAGGGAATAACTTTTCAAGGTTATTCTTGATTTGGATCATTGACATCTTATCTATATCTAGTGAAACCTTGTCCATTAGTTGTCTTCTTGTTCTATTAGTCTAGTTAGATAAAGCTTCATTCCCTCTCTTCTTCCTAGTTCTTCAATCCCATTCACAATATAGTAAATACTTGCGGCGGAATCAGTCGAGAATATCGGTCCTTTTAGTTTAGAAGAAAGCTTGATTGAATCATTGAATCTCACTATTAACTCCAAATCTGATTTGCCATGTAAAGATCCTCCATCAATCACAGTGTCATATCTTTTGTATACACGTCTAGCATAAAGATAAACCCCACCGGACATAGTATCAACCACTTCACCGTAAGAATTCTCTGAACTAGATGCGCTATATAATTGGAAGCGCAAATCAAGCTTCCCAATGTTTAGCATATTGTGATATTTTTAATCTGATTCATTATATGTTTTGCAGCTAAAGGAACTTCATGAACTACTGTTCCAGTGATAACGTCTTGTCTCATCTCGTAATATCTACCAATCATCAGATACATACATTGCTTCCCAAGTAAGTGTGTTGCTGGATTGTCAGAAATAACTGTACTTCTAATTCCTGAGTCAAACGTTATTTCAATAGAATCCGGCTTGTCATATAAAGTCGGCCAGCTAGTTACCGGATACAATCTAAGAGAAGCAGTCACTCCAATACCATTAGAAACATAGTAGTCAGTATCTTTTACTAAGGTAGTGAGAACATTATTTGAGTTGTAATACTTCAGTGTGGGTGTTGTTGTTGATCCACTCATGCCCAAATCAATGACCTCGTCTTCCGGCCATTCATCTCCAGTTGCAAGAAATTCCTGAGCTGTTAGTGTTAAAGAGCATTCAATCTCAACTAAAGATTGAGTAATTTTTATTAGTTCTGTAATATAAGTATCATCTTCCGTATATGAGCTTTCAATTCTAAGATGTGCTTTTGCTTCTGCAAGTGTTACAGCCCAAGTTGATCTGTCATCACTTGGTCTGATTCTAAAATATGGTAAGTATTCGCTCATAGTTTTTATCTTTAAGAATTATCAGGAGGGATGGCCAGAGCCAAGCCCTCCCGATAAAACAACAAACAGAAAAAAGGATTCTTAATTATGCGTTAGCAATCTTAACGAATGCAGTGTCATTTTGTACTGCGTCACCATCTACTAGAGAAGTAACAATCATTCGTGTTTGACCAATTCCAGCATCAGTAAAAGGATCTATCAAAATATCCAAACCGCCAAACTGAGCGATGTGAACTTTAGAGAAGTCACCTAATAAGTAATCTGATCCAGCGTTTCCGTTACCAACAGCAGCAGAAACAAAAGAGAAGTATCCAGCAAGCATTTTGTCTCTATTATCATAGATAGGAGAAACTGAAGCAACTTGTGCTAGAGTCTTAACCTCAGCAAGTGCAGCTGGATCTAATAACCAAGCCATTCTTGATCCTTCTAGAGAAACACCATTAGCAAGTAAAGTGCTTTCCATGTTTAAAAGCTCGGCAGCTGTTGGTGCAGCACCAGCAACACTTTGAGTTGCAGCATCTAAGAAGATAGAAGTAGGAGCATTAGTAACATCAGCAGCACCTAGTAAAGCAGCCTCTAAAGAAGCAGCAACCGATGCAGCCATATTTTTGCGAAGAGCAGCCTCGATTCCAGCATTCTGAGTCATTGCTTCAGCTGAAACATTAACAATAGAGATACATTTTTTAGGACTCAAAGTTACATTTCCAGCAGTACCAGCAGCAGTTGGAGCGCCAGCTGTTCCAGCTTCATCTACCCAACCTGAGTTGATTGCACTAAACACACCGAATTTTTGGTTGTCAACACCAGAGTAAAAGTTTGCACCAGCACTATTCAAAACTAAGTTGTTTTGTAATTGGTCAGTCCAAGATACAAACTCAGTAGCGTTTCCAGAGTCAGTTCCAACTTGCGCTCTGTATTCAAGAACAGAAGAAGGAATAGCTAGACCTCTGTAAGATTGGCCACTATAACGAGCTTCATTCAATGCCTCATCGTGCATTTCTTTTACTAATCCACTCATGTTTCCAGAGTGAGCAGCTTTGATAGCTTCTTGGAATGAATAGTCACGAATTTCTTTTGGACTATTAGTTACTTCTTCAACCTTACTTGCTTTGTTAGCTTGTAAAGATTCAAAAGATGCAGCACGTTTAGCCATACCAGCTAAAGAGTCTGCTTTTTCGTTTAGAGAATCGAAGTTAGTTGTCTCATCATCTGTAAGCTCACGACCTTCAACTTTCGCTGAGTCTACGATTGCTTCCATATTTTCAACAACTGACGCTCTCTCCTCTGTGTAGAATTTAGATGTTTTCATCTTGCGTTTCAGTTTTTAAAATTAGTTACTTTTTATTTATGATCGATAGACGAAGCTCACTAAGAGATCGTCTAGTTAAATCCAGTTCTTCCTTCTTTCTTTCTTCCTTCTCTTTTTCTAGGTTTTCTTTCATCACTTTTTCCTCTTCTTCTTTTTTCCACACTTCCATTGAGCGTAAACCAACTGAAGCTTCTTCATAAGCTGGGTACGTAACAGCAGAAACATCATAAAGCCTAGATACCTTTTTGATAGTTCTCACATTGACTCCATCTTTAACTTCCCATGAATCATCATCAACAGTAAAAGCAAAAGAACTTTGATTGATAGTTCCGTTCTTCATTAGCTCCATAAGATCTCTTCCCAAAGAAGTGTCAGCTACATCCGCCTCATATCTTAACCCAACCTTGTCAGTTGAAAGCCTAAGAGTGTTATTGGTTGTTCTAGCTAAAGGCAATCCGTCATGGTTGATTAAAAATCTCACGTCATCATTTAGTCTGCCCTCAAATGCTCCTTCCGATATGATCTCTCTAAAGCCCATATCATTTGACAAAGTATTGAACACACTTGCATATCCCACAACGGTCTTAGTGTCACCTTCTTCTCGGATCTCTAAATCTTGCACATTGAATGTTCTGATTTCTTTATCAGTCACACTTCTTAATTCTTGTGGAGCATTCTCCAATTCTTTTGATTCTTCCATCTTAATTTTTTTTACTTTATTCTCTGACCAAGTGAAGGCTGCATCACCACCCCAAAGTCCCCAGGCTATTCGGCCAGCTGATGGATAACCATCTTCACCAGCATTGAATCCTTCTCCTTTTTTGTCAACTTCATGTCGACTCAAATAGCTAAATATTCTTTTGACTCTGTTAGGAGTTATTTCATTCTCTATTATTGCCTTTGCAGTTCCAACACCTATATCGGTCCCTCCTCTATCAAACTCTTTTCTCCATTCCAAAGCCTTCTCAGCCTCTTCAATCATTCCTTTCGTAGGTGTTAAATCAATGTCACTAATTGCTCTGTCTTCCTCTATTTGTGCAATGCAAATAGCCAACCTTTGGTCATCATCATATTCAGCAACCATTGTTTCATCAATCATACAACGGTCAATGAATTGCTCTTCTGATTCGTTGTATTTAGGAGTCGGAATTGGCATCGTCTTCGAGCTTTTCTCCAATAGGAGCATAGTTTAGAGCATAGTAGTGCTGATCACCAATGTCTCCAATATCATTTAAGTCTTCCAATCTTCTTATTTCGTTAACAGATAAAACACCAATCGAACTCATGTCCTTGTAGAATTTAGCTCTCGCCTCTGAGTCTCCTCTTAGTAATCCATTAGTGTTGAATTTTATGTAGTAAGAGTCTTGCTCGTTCTCTCTAAATAGTTTTCTCTCTAACTCTTGTTCAAGGTTAACCAAGTAAGGTCTTAATGTATGAATCAAAAAGTCGAGACTTTGTTGCTCTATATTTGAGAAGGTAGCTCGCTCTAAATCTCCAATCATGTGAGGCGGAACTCTAAAGATTCTCGCTATCTCTGAAACTTGAAACTTTCTAGTGTTTAAGAAATCAGCATCTTGAGGACTCAATGAAACTGGTTTGAATGCCATTCCTTCTTCTAGGATTGCAGTCTTATGTGCATTGTTTGGTCCTCCAGCATAAGTAGAATTCCAACTGTATTTCAATCTTTCAGCCGCTTCTTTAGATAACTTCCCAGGGTGAGATAATATCCCAGATGGAGCAGCTGCATTTCCATAAAAGCTTCCACCGTATCTATTGGCAGCAATACTCAAACCAATTGTGTCTCTGTGTGTTTCTATTACACTCTTTCCTTTAATACCATCATATCCCAATCCTAAAAAGTGGAGCATGTTTTCGTTTGATATTATTTCACTATTTTCTCCCCTAGTTTCATAATACAATTCACCATCAACAAGCTTACAAGATACGTTGTCGCTGTGAATATAATTTAGAGATATTGGCCTAGCATTTCCGTCTCGTTCTATCTTGAAAAAACTGTTGCCATTCAAAACTAGATTCGTCATCAAGATTTGTCTCCAAGTAAAGCTGGTCATATAACTATTAGGCTTTTTCGCTAATAGTTTGTACACTGGGTGAGTGATGTCATTTGTGCGATCACCATCTGATTCTTTTTTAAGAACATTGATTGGAAGTGATGCCACTGATTCCGATAGAACTCGGACACAAGCGTAGACTGTGCTGTAAGTCAAACTTGAGTCTTCGCTTACGCTGACTCCGGTGTTTGCTCCGCCTCTTCCTAGTGCTGCCTTGAGAAAGTTATTAGTTCTCTTTTCCTTTTTTCTAAATAGATCAAATATAGATGCCATAGTTTCTAGTGAGATAATACAAAGATAATGCTAAATACAATACCTTTTTTAAATAAATGTAATATTAGATTCCTCATAAACAGATGGCCCAGACTTATCATCTGGATTCATCATTCTCCCTAATGCCATAGCAAGTGAAACCATGCCATCAATTTTTTCTTTCGATTTCCCTTTATCCATCTTAATGTTTCCAGCCGGATCTAGTCTCATCTGCAAATTAGAACACATCCACCTCAACACTTCATTTCCTCCATGGTTTAATTGTTTTGCTAAAACCCTTCTTTCTATTTCTTTGACGGGCGCTGACATACTAACAAATCCCTGACCGAATGGAGCCATTGGCAAACCTTCACCCAAAAGGTCTATCACTAATTGAGAAGAATTCCAACGGTCATAAGCTATCGATTTCACAACAAACTTCTCAGCTAAGTCTTTGACTTTAGCCTTGACAAAATTATAATCTGTCACGTCACCATCTGTCAATTGCATTAAGCCTTTCTTTTCCCATCCTAGATAATCGATTCCATCTCTTCTACTTCTTATGAACGCATTTTCTTTAGGGGCAAAGAAATATGGTAGAACATCTACACGATCCTCTGATGGGAATATTAAAACTAATGCTGTAACGTCTCGAACACTGGCGAGGTCAAGTCCAGCATAACATTCTTTCCCAACAAAATCTTCTTCTTTGATTTCATTAAGATCACATGTCATCCACTGTTGGTCGCTAAGCCACTTGGTCTCGTTGGTAGTCCATTGATTCAGATGCAAACGTCTGAACGTATTCTCGTAAGAAACAATTTTTTGTGCTTTCTCTGCCTCTTTTGCTAAGTATTCTTTTTTGACAATTGTTCCAAAACCAGGATTGGCTTTTTTCCAAGTTGATACTTTTGTGAAATCATCATCTTCATCTGCCGCATATATACAAGTCAAAAATCCTTCATCTTTAATTATCCCTTTTTGAACTTTGACTGCATATTCATGGACCTCCCAACAGATGGAGTTCTTATCGTATCCGGCTGTGGTGATAGCAATGGTCAATGGTTGTTTCCTTGCTCCGGTTGATGTGGTTAATGTATCCCACAAATCTCTGTTAGGTTGAACGTGTAGCTCATCAAAGATGATTCCGCTAGCATTGAATCCATGCTTCGTAGAAGCATCGGCCGAAATTGCTTTGTAGAAACTACCGGACTTTTCATGAACAACTGAGTTCTTGAATATCTTACAATTGTTAGATATTACTTTATCGTTAAGACACATCTGTCTTGCCAAATCAAATACAATTCCAGCT
>TARA_R110001599_G_scaffold173064_1_pt1 | contig 16124 bp, 11 predicted proteins | sample TARA_R110001599 | Tara Oceans TARA_R110001599 (sample SAMEA4398360) | marine metagenome | biome: Polar Biome; feature: [MES] marine water layer (ENVO:01000295) within the mesopelagic zone...; material: water (ENVO:00002006), including particulate matter (ENVO:01000060) such... | reverse complement strand
TAAAATTAACCTTCTATTTTCAAAACGTATCTAAAGTATCGGCACATCTAAGTATAACTTTAGTTTTAGGCTGTGTATATTTTGGTCAGCAGGGAATCTATTTCGATTGAATTAGAAAATAAATAAGCATGCTTTCAACTAACCTTTATTTGATTAGGAATTTAGAATTTCCGCCCTATTTCAAAACAAAACAAAACAAAACAAAACTCACACAATTATTGAGAACAGAATATAACCAAATAAATATTGCTCGGAAAACAAGCTAAACCGGAATGTTCAATCGAAGTTAAAATTACAGTCAAATATGGAAAATATATCTTTAAAAGTAACAAAACCTGTATTTTTTCACTTTCCCAAAACGATGGTGTAAATATTCTTTACAAAGTACGCGTCTAGTAACTTCCACCTAATTTATTAAAAAACATGTGAATTAATTAAATACAACTAAGTACACTTTATAATCATAATGAGCCAAAAAAATACACTTGACCTAATAAGTGGTTTATTCTAATCTGAATATAAAGTTTATTATAATAATTATGTGGAATGAAAATGAGCAAAATTGCGAAAAGTTATATCTGTGGTGAAGGTAATCAACAGTTAATTTACAGCACTATAGGAAATAAATTTGAAGATATTGCCAATCAGTTCCCAGACAACGATGCACTCGTCGTCTGCCATCAAAATATTAAATGGTCATATAAGCAACTTAATGAAAAAGTTGACGAGCTCGCAACAGGATTACTCAATTTAGGGATAAACAAAGGTGACCGCTTAGGTATTTGGGGCCCTAATAGTGCTGAATGGGTATTAACACAGCTAGCCACTGCAAAAATAGGCGTTATCATGGTATGTATTAACCCTGCATATCGTTTATATGAACTTGAATACGCTTTAAACAAGGTTGAATGTAAAGCCATAATTAGTGCTGAATCATTCAAAAGTAGCAAATATCTATCAATGCTAAATGAATTAGTGCCTGAGCTTGAAAATGCTCAACCGGGCAAATTACATTCCGAAAAATTTCCACACTTAACAACTGTAATACGTATGGGTGATGGTAAAACGCCGGGCATGATTAATTTCAATAATGTTTTACAGCTAGGTACTGAAAAAGAGCAAGACACATTAGCAAAATTACGTGTAAGCCTTCAACCCGACGACCCTATCAACATTCAGTTTACCAGCGGTACAACAGGCCAACCTAAGGGCGCAACACTTACCCACTGTAATATTTTAAATAACGGCTCCCTTTGTGCTGACGTCATGAAATTTACCGACAAAGACCGACTTTGTGTTCCTGTTCCTTTGTACCATTGTTTTGGTATGGTTTTAGGTGTTCTGGCGTGTATAAGCCATGGCGCAACTATAGTGTTTCCGTCTGAAGCCTTTGATCCTTTAACCACCTTACAAGCTATCGAGAGTGAAAAATGTACGGCATTACACGGTGTTCCCACTATGTTTATTATGGAGTTAGAGCATCCTGAGTTTGCTAATTTCGACGTATCAACATTAAGAACTGGCATTATGGCAGGCGCTACTTGCCCTGTTGAATTAATGAATAGCTTAATTGAAAAAATGAATTTAACAGACATTTTGATTGGCTACGGACAAACCGAGTTAAGCCCACTTAACCATATTACCAAACCTGATGATTCTTTAGAAAACAGAACACAAACCGTAGGTCGTGCAATACCTTATGTTGAGGTAAAAATAATTAACGAACTTGGTCAAGTATGTGAGCTTAATGAACCAGGTGAAGTTTGTACACGTGGTTACTCCGTAATGAAAGGATACTGGGGCGATGAAGAAAAAACGCGTGAAGCTGTTGATGATGCAGGTTGGTTACACTCTGGCGATATAGGCACTATGGATAATGAAGGGTACGTAAAAATTACCGGTCGAATTAAAGACATGATTATTCGCGGTGGTGAAAACATTTATCCAAGAGAAATAGAAGAATTTTTATACACCCACCCTAAAGTTAGGGAAGTACAAGTGTTTGGTGTAGTAGACGAAAAAATGGGTGAAGAAGTTTGTGCATGGATACAGCTAAAAGAAGGTGAAAAAGTAACAAACGAGGAGATTATCTCTTTCTGCAAAGGCCAAATAACCCACTTTAAAATTCCTCGTCATATCGATTTTGTTACCGAATACCCAATGACAATTACCGGTAAAATTCAAAAATTTAAAATGAGAGAATTAAAGCAAGAAGAGTTAAATAGTTGTAAGTAATAAGGTTAACACCTTAATAAAAGCACAAACTATTACGTACAAAACGACTTTACTACATTTTATTAAAACGTTGATGGTCGTTTAAATTAACCTTAAGATTATTCATTTTATGACCTTCTTGACAGAAAAGAAGTAAAGGAATACTCTAAATAAAAATAGGTCATTCGTACTATTTTTGAATATACATTAGATAGAGGGATGCATTTTGTTAAAAAAAACACTATTAGGTATTACATTAATACTGACCACCCCACTACTCTTTGCTGCGTCATTAAATAAAGATGATTCTGCAGGAGCTAAATTAATACGTTCTAATTGCTTAGGCTGCCACGTTCCAACTGATGAAGGCTTAAGCCGTATAAGTTACCAAAGAAAAACGCCTGAAGGATGGGAAATGACTGTCAACAGAATGCGTTTAATGCATGGCTTAAAAATTAACAAAGGTGATTTAGACATAAAAGGCAGTGGTCTACATGAGATTGTTAAATACCTAGCCGACAACCAAGGCTTAGCACCTATTGAAACAAAAGGTGTTAGATACTTGTTAGAGCAAGACCTAAATAAAATAGAAACACAATTTGATGACGAATTTGAAATTATGTGTGCTCGTTGTCACTCAGGTGCTCGAGTAGCCTTACAGCGAAGAGAACCTAAAGAATGGAACTACTTAATTGATTTTCATTTAGGACAGTTCCCGTCTGTTGAATATTCAATGTTTGGCCGAGATCGCAATTGGTTGGGCATTGCACGCGAAAAAATGGTACCGCTTGTTTCTAAAAAGTACCCTTTTAATAGCAAAGAATGGTCGGCTTGGTATAAAGCTAAAAAACCTCTACTTGCAGGTCAATGGATCCTTAGTGGTCACATGCCAGGTAAAGGCTATTTCAGCGCCACTATGCAAGTAAATCAAAACAAAAAAGACAATTACGCTTTAAACGTTGAAGGCAAATATGCAAACGGTGAAGCGATAAAAGGCACAGGCAGCTCGGTGGTTTATACCGGTTACGAATGGCGAGGCAATATTAACTTTGGTGATATTAGTTTACGCCAAAGCCTTGCAGCAAGTGCTGATGGCCAAACATTAACAGGTCGATTTTATCAAAAAGGTCAAGAGCTTGTTGGCATGAGAATCAATGCTATTAAAGACTCTCCTAAAACACAGCTATTAAGCGTTTACCCTAATCATATTAAAAAAGGTGAAACCACTACATTAACCATTACAGGTACAGGTTTAAGCTCAGCCTTAAAGCTACCTTCAAGTATTGTTGTTAATAATGTCATTAGCCAAAGCGCAAACCGTATGGTGGTTAACATTACCGCTAAAAGTGATGCTGCTATTGGTTATGTCGACATCAACGTAGGTAAAGCAACGCTTGCCAAGCAACTAGCTATTTATAAACAAGTTAACGCGTTAGAAGTTATTCCTTCTTATGGTGTTTCTCGTGTCGGTGACAACGGTGGTTCTACGCCTAAAACCGACACCCTTTTCAGAGCGATAGGTACTGATTACGGTAAAGACGGTATTCCAAATACAGAAGACGATCTAAACCTAGGTTATATAGAAGAAGTTACTTGGGAAGTTGTGCCGCGCGACGAAACAGCTAAGAAAGATAACGACGTTAAGTTTGCCGGCCAGATGAATACCAGCACAGGTTTATTCTCGCCAGCAAATGCAGGGCCAAACCCCGAACGTTACCGAAGTACTAACAACGCTGGTAACTTAAATGTTATTGCAAAATTAACTGAAAACGGAAATGAGATCAGTGGCATAGGTCGCCTACTAGTAACCTTGCAACGCTGGAATAATCCACCACTTAAATAAGGTGATAACGTATGAATTCAACATTAGAAGTCATAGAAAATAATCTTCACCAAGTAGAAGTGAAAGATAAATCGTTTATCTTTCATATTCCAACGACAAGTTTATTTGAACGCGACGAATTAACCGGCGACATATTGTCTTCAATACAAGGACAAGAGAACCCTACTGATTCATCATTAACGCAAGCATTAAGCGGCCGTTATTCAGAAGTCGACATTATGTCAGCCTTAGGCGAATTAAAAAGCCTATCGTTAGTAGGTCAAAAAGGCCTGAATAACGGCGTGGAAGAATTTGTTCCTTTAGCATTAGACAGCGCGCCATTAACAACCGTAGTACTCAGTGTTAATACGGGTTGTAATTTAAGCTGTACCTACTGTTATAAAGAGGATCTTGATGTACCTTCTGCCGGTAAAAAAATGGATTTTAAAACAGCAAAACAATCTGTTGATATGTTACTGAAAGAGTCACCTGATCAATCACGTTATAACGTTGTATTTTTTGGTGGCGAACCGCTATCAAATTTCACCTTAATTAAAGAAGTTATTGCTTACTCAGAAGAAGTGTTTGCGGCAAAAGGAAAAATTGTTGATTTTTCAATGACAACCAATGCAACACTATTAACTGAAAGGCACGTAGAGTACTTTGATAAACACAATGTCGGTTTATCAATCAGTATAGATGGGCCAAAGGCGTATCACGACCGTAATCGCATATCTGTTAACGGCAAAGGCACTTACGACACCGTAGCTAAAAAAGCAAAAATGCTGCTTTCAAAGTATCGTAGTCGCCCTATTGGTGCGCGAGTTACCTTAACCACAGGCCTTACCGATATTGATACTATTTGGGATCACTTATTTAACACTTTAGGTTTTAGTGAAGTAGGTTTTGCTCCTGTTACTTCAGGCGATGTAACTGATTACAACCTTAAGCCCGAAGAACTGGTTGATGTTTTTAATAACATGAAAAAGCTTGGTGAAAAATACCTTGCTGCTGCACTCGAAAACAAAACTATTGGTTTTTCAAACTTGCATCAACTGATCACAGATATTCATGAAGGCACTAAAAAAGCCCTTCCTTGTGGCGCTGGTGTTGGCATGGTAGCGGTAGATCATGAAGGTGGCCTTAACCTTTGTCATCGATTTACCGGTTCAGACCAACCTCTACTTGGCGATGTAATTAATGGCTTAGACAAACCTGTACTAAACGACTTTTTAAATAAAAGACTCGATAAAAACGGTGTTGTTTGTTCGACATGTAACATACGTAATTTATGTGCGGGTGGTTGTTACCACGAAAGTTATGCTCGCTATGGCGACCCAGCAAAACCAACCCTTCATTACTGTGACTTAATGAGAGATTGGGTAGATTTTGGCATAAGTGTATACACGCAAATAATGGAACACAACCCAGGTTTTTACGACACCTATATAGCGCCGAGGAAAGCTCAATCATGAAACACTTAAAAGCAATAAACAACAAAGCTCGCAAAGTTGATGAAGCTGTAAAAATAGGTGATCTAGATGAAGTTATGGCAATGCAATCTCCGGTAGGTTGTACCGCTACAACAGATCCAGGCTGGGAAGTAGACATGTTTGGTAGCGTATCAGGATTATGCCAGCCTATGGAAGCAGACTTATACGGTTGTTCAGACCCATGTTGGTGGCCTGCACAGGTGCCCGATATGATGAACACCTACCCTGACTGGTCTAAAAATGCCGATTCTGCAACCAAAGATTGGCGTAACCTTGATTCTGTGTATCCAGACGAAAAGGAATAAAAAATGAACATCAACTTTTGCCCCACTTTATTTTTGAGTAGTTTAGTTTTATTACTAAGTGCCTGCCAAGATTCAAGTTATAGCTCAAAGAGCCCCCAACAGGCATCCACAACATCAACAGTCAGCACTGCTAAAAGCACAGCAGAAAAAGAGTTTTTGGTTACCGTCACACGTCCAAACACCACGCTACATTTAATTGATTTACAAACAAACGAAGTTATCCGCCAATGCGACCTACCGGCGGGTCCTGGACCTGGTACTTTAGTTATATCGCCAGACAGCTCAACGGTTTATGTATTAACAGATCATTTTAGCGATGTTTATGGCGTTAATATTGATAACTGTGAAGTGGTATTTTCAACACAGCAATCTACCGGAAACATTCGTGTAAAATCCATTGCATCGATTGCGATAAGTCCTGATGGTAAAGAAATTTATACCCATCAAAATCGTGTAAAGCTAATGAACGATCATTACGAATTGCTTCCTCCACAAATTGCGGCGTTTAATACCGCAGACGGATTAAACGTAAAAGCAAGCCGCACTTATGATGCACCCAGACAGATAGCCACTATGGATACTTTAGAGTCGGGTGAATTAGTGATGGGCGGGCAAGATATTTTCCTAATGGATATGCATTCAGGTAAATACGACATGATTTTGCCGAGCTTAAACGACAAGCAACCAGGTTACTCAGGTAAAGATGTATTAACCGTTTGGCAAATGGGTAAAATTAATAATGAGTTTTACCGCATGTACAGCCGAGCTAAATATAACGGTGAAGACGGTGATTTAGCTAACGCTGAATACATATGGGGTCATGAAATAGTTGACTTAAAAACAGGTAAAGCGTCTGCAAAGGATTTTGGCCCTATTGAAACTGTATTGTTTACTTCAACACGTCGTCCGGGTCAGCTTAACCGTGTATACGGTACATTGAATGACTTGAAAGAGTACGACTCAAACACACAAAAATTGATACGTTCGGTTGATTTACCCTATACCTATTACTGTATTAATTTTTCGCACGATGGCTCTAAAATCTACCTTTCAGGTGCTCTTGCCGATGTTGCAGTTTATGACGCTGACACCCTCGAAAATATTGCGACTATTCCTCTGACAGGTGATGGCGCTATGTCGACAAGCATCGTATTTAAACGCCAAGGTTAGCAAAGCATAATGAGCTTAGCTGACGCACTTTCAGCCCCCCCCCCATCAAACAGTCCTTCTCCAACAAGAAGGGCTGCATTAACTTGGCTATATAGTTTTTTAGCCCTGCATAAACGTGAGATACTCTTTCTCGCGTTATTTTCTTTAATCACTACCGCTCTCGTAGTTTCAGTACCTTATTTAAGTAAATTAATTATTGATCAAGGCTTGCTAAAAAAAGACTTCAACGCCTTGGTTTTATTTTCTTGTAGCTTATTTTTTGTAGGCCTTTTAAGTACCTTACTTTCGGGCTACAACCGTATTAAACACACGCAATTATCAGGAAAAATACTGTTTGCGTTACGTGAAGACGTATTTCAACATTTACAAAAATTACCGAGCACTTTTTATCATAACCAACGTGTTGGCGACATCTCTTCTCGAATGGACCGCGATGTTGCTGAAATACAACGCTTTGCTGTCGATACTTTGTTTTCAACCTTCTCTGCTATTTTAGGCTTGAGTGCAGCCACCATAATGATGATTCACTTACATTGGCAATTATCGCTTATTCTTTTAGTTTTAATCCCCTTTGAGCTTTTTTATTTATTTAAAATGAGACCCAAAGTTGAACGTAAAAACATTAAAGTACGTGAAAGCGCTGCTGATATTTCGTCATTTTTTGCGGAAAAAATTCCTGTTATTAAGTTTATTCAATCGTCTGGTGCTGAAGAAAAAGAGCTAGATAAGCTAGGACAATTAAACCATAGCTTTTTAGGTAAACTTATTTCACTCCAAAAAACAGAATTTTGGACATCTGCGATACCTAGCACTTTAGTATCGCTTTCACGCGCAGTTATTTTTTTGATCGGTGGCTATTGGGTTATTGAAGGTAGTTTTTCTTTAGGTTCGCTTATTGCTTTTACAGCTTACGTAGCTATGGCTATAGGCCCCTTACAATCGCTGTTAGGTTTATATTTAGCATGGCAAAGACTCACAGTGAGCTTAGACCGAGTAAGCTTTTTACGCCAGCAACCACTAGCACAGAACAACGAACTATTAGCGCAAGCACATGCACTGCCAGAGCAACTTAAAGGTGACATAACACTAACATCTTTGTGTTTTGGACATACCCCACAATCTGAAATATTTAATCATGTAAACTTACATATTCCTGCGGGCAGTAAAGTCGGCATTGTTGGTCAAACAGGTATTGGTAAATCAACCCTACTCGATTTACTACAGTGCCATTTATTACCTCGTTCAGGCTCTATCAAAATTGACGGAATAAACCTCGCCAATATAAAAGTGCAAGAATGGCGAGAACGAATAGCTATAGCACCGCAAGACCCCGTAATATTTAGAGACAGCTTTGCCAATAACATTCGTTATGGTCATCCTCAAGCTTCTGACACTGAGGTATACAACGCCGCTATTTCTGCAGGTTTAGAGTCGCTTATTTTAAAAATGCCCGACGGAATAAATACCACCATCAGTGAACGCGGTACTGCCCTTTCAGGAGGAGAAAAACAACGTATTGGTTTAGCGCGAGTGTTACTGAAAGATCCTGTTATTGTTATTTTAGACGAACCCACATCAGCAACAGATCAAGTTACTGAAAGCCATATTATTGAACAAATTGATCAGCTATTTGCTAACACAACACGCATTATTGTTAGCCATAGCGGTAAACCTATTGCCAACGCCGATATGTTAATTGAAATCACCTCATCATCACTTAACGTAACTAAAGCTGATAAATAAGATGCTTAAAATAGGAATTATCGATAGCGGCATACCACCTACTTATTCTTATTGTGTAGTTGAAGCAAAAGACTTTACTGGTAATGCAACTACAATCGATCAATTAGGCCATGGCACAGCCGTTACTCGTATTATTAGCCACAACCTAGCGTCTAACATTGTTGTTGCACGTGTTTTTCACGATAAATTAGTATGCACACCTTCTCTAATTTCCGATGCAATACACTGGCTAATTTCAATGAAAGTTAACATGATTAATATGAGTTTTGGGCTAAGAAACGACCGTAGTGTATTACGGGAAGCGTGTGAACAAGCCTTAAGAAAAAACATTGTATTAGTAGCCGCCGCACCTTCGCAAGGCGATCCGGTATATCCATCAAATTATAATGAAATTATAAAAGCGACGGGTGATGCTCGCTGTAAACCCAACGAAATTTCTTGGTTAAATTCACCACAAGCTGATTTTGCGGGTTACTCAGGTAAACCCCACTTAGGCCCTGCAGGCGCAAGTATTGGTTGCGCGTCGGTAACCGCAGCTATTGCACAAATAAAAATGAAATACCCACATTACAATCAAGCCGCTATTATTGAAACTTTAAAGCAAAGAGCAAGTCATCAAGGAACTCAACGAGACAGTTCAAGGATAGCCGCAGGGTACAGTCATGATAAATAACCTGCATAGAAAAATTGCCGTGCTTGGCTGTGGCCCTGCTGGCATAGTCACCGCATTAGGTTTAGCTAAAATGGGTTACAACGTTTGCGTAATAGCGAATGTTAGGCGGCATAATGTAACCGAAGGTATTTCTGAACGAGTGTATCAATCACTGTCGTATTTAGGTGTACAGCACGCATTAAAAATAGTCAGCAGCCCGATTCCTCGAAGTGTTAGTTGGAATGGTTCTCACAGTGCAGCAAACACAGAACGACTCATTAGAAGAGTCGATTTTGATATCGCATTATTAAAAGATTTAGCCGATGCTAATATTCCCTTTTATGATGAAACTATTCTCAAGGTAAAAAAACAAAACAATCAACATTGTGTTTTGTGTAAGTCAGGTAAAGATTTTGTTACTGACTTTATTGTTGAAGCCAGAGGCAGAGCTGCGCCACTCACTAAAAGCTCCCATATTAAAGGATCAGATTCTCTTTCTATTTGTCAAAATTGGAGAATAACCCAATCATCATTAAGCTCACCTTTAATGTCGCCAGAAGCCATGGCTATTAGTATTGAAAATGGTTGGTTGTGGCTAGCCAATAACGGAAAAGGGAATATTTTCACACAAGTCAGTATTGGCGCTAAAAGTATTACAGGCGCTGCAAACGCGAAACTTTCATCCTTTATACATAAACTGGTTTTAACAAGACCTGAACTAGCCCATATTACACCTTACATTGAGCCCTACGGCAAAGTTATCGCTCGTTCAAGTAGCCCTATTTTTAATAAGACGCCGATAGAAGCAGGCGTATTATGTGTGGGTGATGCGGCTATGTCTGTTGATCCGCTTTCAGGTAATGGTATATTTCAATCTCTGTCTTCAGCACTTATTGCTCCTGTCGTTATTAATACTTTATTCCATAAACCAGAGAACAAAGTATTAGCAGAAACACTTTATACTGAGCGCTTAAAGCATCTGTTTTATCGTTTTAGTCGAATAGGTAGAGACTTCTATAAAATGGAATCTCGTTGGCAGCAACATCCTTTTTGGCAAGAACGATGCACGTGGCCAGATCAACAACCTGCTCATCAAGAACAAGACCGGATTATTAGTGTTGCTAAACGACCAGTTATTAATGGCAACTTTATTGAAGAGAAAGAAGTAGTTATTACCGCAGAACAACCTCTAGGTATTTGGAAAATTAATAACCAAAATGCGATTGATGTGATGAGTTTACAATTAAAGCAGTTGAAGCTAATTAGCTAGAGTTCAGGTTAAGTCGTTTATTCACTAATTTTTATTAAAACGTTAATGTGGCTTTTAAGCCATATGAGTAAAAATAAAAAATCCTTGTAGCCTAGGATAAAGCGTACAAGGCAAAAGTAACTTCAAATAAAAACAAATCTAACTAAAATTATTTAAACCAAAACTATGAAAACAAACCTTATAGCAGCTTTAATCACTCGAATTTGTTAACTCGAAAAAATAAAGCTACTTAATTCTCTTAAACATTATTAACGTACTAAGCCTTATTAATGTTAATGATTTTACAAGCCGTAAATTCTTTAACGCCTTCTTTACCCCATTCAGCCCCAACACCAGATTCTTTAGCGGGTGCCATATGTATTTGAGGACCAAAAGCACAATGTTGATTAATCCACACGGTACCGGTATCTAATCGAGCCGCTACTTGCGATGCTCTTTCAATATTAGATGACCACACAGAGCCACCTAAACCCATTTTACTATTATTAGCGCTGGCAATAACATCATCTAAATTAGAGTATTTAACAATAGGTAATACTGGGCCAAAAGGTTCTTCATCAACTAAAATACAGCCATCTTTTAAGTCTTTAATAACCGTTAACGGAATAACATACCCGGGTTGATCCGGCGCTTCTCCACCAGCAATAACAGTACCTTCTGCTTTACCTGCAGCAATATAAGATAATACTTTTTCGTACTGCGCTTTGTTCTGCACAGGACCAAATTGCACGCCTTCATCCATACCATTACCTACAACCGCGTTATTGGCTAAGGTCGCAATTTCATCACACAATTCATCATAAATAGATTCGTGAACATATAAACGTTTTAGGGCAATACATACTTGGCCACTATTAATAAAAGCACTACCAAAAATACCAGGAGCAATCGTTTTAGGGTCGGCATCATCAAGAACAATTGCAGCATCGTTACCACCAAGCTCTAACGTTAAACGTTTCATGGTATCGGCTGCACTTTTCATAATCGCTTTACCCGTTGGAGTAGAGCCAGTAAATGAAATTTTAGCTATATCTGGGTGCGACGTAAGTGTTGGTCCTAAATCATTATTATCAACAATCACACTAACTAAACCTTTGGGCACTATGTCAGCAATAATACGACCTAAAATAAGTGTAGAAACTGGCGTAGTTGGCGCAGGCTTCAAAATAATAGCGTTACCTGTTACTAACGCAGGAGATAATTTATAGGCAGCAATTAATAACGGAAAGTTCCAAGGAATAATCCCTGCAACCACACCTAGCGGCGTACGATGCTCTTCAACTCGAGTGGTTTCGGTTTCTTCTAATATTTTAACGGGAAATTCGTGTGATGCGAGTGAACGACAAAAAGCCTCAGCAAACTGTACTTCCATTCGAGCAAAATCAAGTACTTTACCCTGCTCTAAGGTAACCGCTTTAGCAAGTTCTTCAGCGTTTGCGGCTATAGCGTCTGCTATTTTATTAACAACTGCTCGTCGCTCTTCTTCTGGTACATGTTTCCATAATAGTTGAGCTTCTTTTGCCGCAGCAACAGCTATCATTACATCTTCTTTACTGGCTCGAGGTACACTAGTAAAAGTATCACCTGTGGCAGGGTTAATAACATCTAAAGTTGATGTACCTTCAACAAGTTGCCCTGCTACTAACATTTTATATTGACTCATAATCTCCCCTTTAGGTAACCATTGACCTAATTTCTAATAATATTTTAAAAATTTATAACCCTTTAACCGAATCATCAGATAAAGGGCTTCAACAACTTATGTGTTATTCAAATCTATAATTAACCGACACACCCCACCAACGGGGCGAACCGTAATAACTCTCAGTTAATCCAAAACCAGCTTGTGCAGGCGTCCCTGATAAATCGAGCGCCATGGTTCTATACTCTTTATCTGTCAGGTTATTTACGAAAGCCGCAACTGTCCATGTATCATCATCATTGGTATAAGACACTCGCGCATTAGATAAAACATAAGAAGATTGATGCCCTACTGGGGCATTTTTAAGCTGGAAGTAATGATCAGATAAGAATGTAGCGTCAAATTGAACCGCCATAAATCCTTCCATTACTTCCCACTCATAGCGCACTAGTGCATTGGCGTTCCATTCAGGTGTCATAATGGCACGTCGATCTAGTAATTGACCGTCAGGCTGCCTAAAAGCATCCTCAACATTGTTATCAATGTAAGAAATGCCAGCCATGATGTCTAAGCCGTCCATCGGATTTGCTTGAATTTCAACCTCAGCACCTTTAACCACTGAGTCAGTATTAAAAACGAAAGTGGTTAAGCCTTCTAATCTAAAAGCTTGATAGTCTTGATAGTCATAATAATATGCCGCACTGTTAATTCTTAATTTATCGTCAGATGAGGCCCATTTAAGCCCTAATTCATAAGCATTTAATATTTCTTCATCAAATCTCATGTCTTCGACATTGCCGTTAAGCGGGTTACCGTCAAATAAGTCAGTCGGGTCTAGTGGTGCGTTGTATCCTCCTGCTTTTACACCGCGGTTATAGCCTAAATAAACCAAGGTACTTTTATCCACTTTCCAATCAAGCTGTAATTTTCCGGTAATTAAATCGTCATCAATGCTTTCATAAGTGCCTTGCTCGGTGAGATCGAAAACACCACCTAAGCCTCCACCACCTGCGCCTGCGGGACCATAATGAAAGTAATCAATATCGGTTACTAAACCAAAGGCATCGTTCGATACAACATTAGAAGAATCTGCTGAATCAAAAAGTGAGAAGTAGGTTGTTAAATTGGCATCTTTTTGTTCGTTTGACCAACGAATACCAGCAGTAAAAGAGAGCTCATCAGTAATATCTATTTCAGCTTGAGCAAATAATGCCGTTGTTTTAGTTTCGGTTTCAAAAGGTGTATTTAAACCAAGATGATTTAATGAGGTATCGTTAAGACCAAACCCCGGGAATTGGGCAGAGAAGAAGTTTTGTGCTGCGCCACCGTTAGCAAATTCACCTTCAATATCAAGGTAAAATGCTCCAACTACCCAATCAACTGTGTCAGTAAAACCGCCAACACGAATTTCTTGAGAAAACTGTTCTAAATCACTTTTTAAAAAGAAAGCAAAAAAGTCATTAGGTGATGCATCAGAATCTTCGAGGTAATCTTTTTTTAGGGTTGAATAATCAGTGATAAAAGTAACATCGAATTCACCAAAATCCATTTTAATATTACTAGTAGCGCCTGCAGTTTCTAATCGATTGTAACCAATCACATTATAAGCTCCGGCGTGCACATCATTATCAGTGTCTTGATAAGAAGGAGCTAAAGAATCGCCTGTTGCTTGTAAATCAGGGCCATCAAAATTTTCACCTAAACCTGTTGTAGGGTTTAAACGTGCTGAACTGTGTTCAAAAAATCCTGAGTTAATGTCTTGTTCACCCGCTCTGACACTAATTAACCATTCAACATCTTCAAAACTTTCAATCAATAACTGACCTCTTAAACCCCAGTCGTTACCGTTGTTTAAGTCTGTACCAATACGGTTTTCAATATAACCATCGTGCTTATTTTTAACAAAAGACAAACGAGCTGAAATATCATCGGTAAGTCCGCCACCTACAGCACCTTCAAACCGGCGTTGATTGTATGCACCCAACGTTAAGTCGACATAACCTTCAACATCACTGGTTGGTTTTTTAGTAATATAATGAACAAGACCACCTGTTGCATTACGACCAAACAAAGTACCTTGTGGGCCACGTAATACTTCAGCACGCTCCATATCAAATAATTGGAATCCTGCTCCTGATGCAGCACTGATATAGGCTTCATCAAGGTATATAGCGACTGGAGACTCTTGATGATCTCCAGAAAAATCATTTTGACCTACACCACGAATACTCACAAAAAATGATGACGGTCCATTGGGCTGAATGGTTGTAACTCCTGGAGCCATTGCAGTAACTTGCTGCGCATTATCTAAACCAAGGGCATCCATTTGATCGCCACTTAACGCTGTTACTGCAATACCTACAGATTGTAATGGTTGAACTCGTTTTTGTGCCGTTACTTCGATACTTTCGATGACTGATGCAGATGTTCCTGACGAGAGAACACCTAGACATGCAGCCATAGCTAAGACTAATTTTGATTTTTTATACATCTCACTTTCCCATAAGCAATTGGATTTATTTAGCAACGAGCAATTCGGTAGTTTTATTATTTTAAAAGTATTAACTATTAGTGCTCTGCACATTTATTATTGATTATTAAATACACATGCCGTGTGTTTTTTAAACACCACCATGCATAATTCAACTGTAGATTAAACCCATTTTTAGGTCAAGCGTATTTTTTATTAGTACGAGTGTATTTTTATCTTTAAGCATTAAAAAATAATTTTTTAGCTTAAATTTCAACCACTTGATAACATAAAAAATAGTTTAATATTTAATTCAACTCACCTTACAATTCATTTATCATATGGCTATATATATTTACTATTAGTGTTATCAAGAAAGGTATGATGTGACTTACAAAGCAATCTCCAAAGGTTATACAAAAGGAGAAAGAAGAATAAAAATTATTTTAGAAGCCGCTGAACAGCTGTTGATTGATAGTGGCTATCACAATTTTTCAATGCGTAAAGTCGCGACTAAAGCTGGCGTGAGTGTCGGCAATTTACAATATTACTTCCCTACTAAAGACAGTTTACTAGAAGCACTTCTAGACCATGTCATTCAAAATTATTTAGATATATTTCAACATATTAGAGATTCACTTTCACCGAAAGAACAGTTTGTTGAAATTATCAGTTCCGTAGTCAAAGATTTAAAGACAAAACATACCACGGTCTTTTTCCCTGAGCTGTGGAGTATGGCTAATCATGATAAGCAGATCAGTAAGATCATGGACAAAATGTATGGACGATACCGTGCTATGGTAGCGGAAATAATCAAAGACATTAATCCAAGCCTGACAGATATACAGACACATCGATTAAGTTTATTTATAACTGCATCTATCGAAGGTCACACCATTTTTATCGGATATAAAAAACCATGGTCAAAAGAAACTGAAAACATCCTCAATATGGCAATACAAAGCTTTATTTGGTTAATAGAGCATGGAGATATACCCACCTAAAAGGCTTAATTAATAACTATTGTGAGCTCACCTTCCCTGACAATAGTTTTAACAAGTAATTGAGCCCTCTATACTGAATAACGGTTTAAAGGAAAGTGTTGCTAGCTATAAATTAACCATTTAACAGAAAAAAATTAACTCTTTAGGTACTAGGGCTCTGTAAGCTAAAGGCGTTTAATTATGCAGGTATAATCTGAAGGTGTTAATTTTATATTTGATGGAATAAACAATACGACGCAATAATTATTGCGAAGCGACATCCATTAATCGCTACTCTATCGTATTGTTCAATGTCTAAACTTAACACTAAATTTGATATTAAAATGGCCTGAGTATGCA
>TARA_R110001599_G_scaffold319121_2_pt1 | contig 16132 bp, 20 predicted proteins | sample TARA_R110001599 | Tara Oceans TARA_R110001599 (sample SAMEA4398360) | marine metagenome | biome: Polar Biome; feature: [MES] marine water layer (ENVO:01000295) within the mesopelagic zone...; material: water (ENVO:00002006), including particulate matter (ENVO:01000060) such... | reverse complement strand
GGGCTCATAACCCAAAGGTCACAGGTTCGAGTCCTGTTCCCGCTACAGAGAAAGAAAAACCTGATCAGAAATGATCGGGTTTTTTTATGCCCTTTGGGCTTTCTTTGAAACAATGACATTCGTTTCAACCCGGATTATGAATAGGCTATAAGGTATAATCGCTTACTCTCAATGTTCTCTTCATTAACAGAAGAGCGTGATCAAGTCAATCTTTAGGATTTCAGAGTGCAGCGCAATCTTGGTAGGCTAAGTCAACATTCGGTTTTTGATAAGCTTAATATTTGCCTCCCTCACACCGTGATTTTTCGAGAGTATGCCCCACTGATTAAGGGCATATTTGGTTTGCTCAATAACCTTGTCAATTTGAGGACGGGTAAGATTGGCTTCTTCGCCTAACTTAATCAAATGTTTGCTTGAAGGGCTTTTTCCTTCCCCCATAACCATTGTACTTTGGTGACCGCCCGGGCCTGACGAAAAGGTTAAGTCATAGGCAGGTGCAAGTTTCCATTGTCCAGTACTATCCATAAGAAACGAGAAATTCTTTCCATGATCGTCTCGATTATGTGAGAGAATATTAAAAACAGAGAGGCGAAACATTTTTTCGACTTCCCTAATGTCTTTTGTAAGCAATCCAGTTAAGGCTATTAAATCTTCATAATCCAAAGCAGGAGTTCTGAAATCAGAATGCAATAGACCGCTGGCTGTATGCATATGAAGCCTGCCATTTTTATTTCGATCAAACCGTTGGGTGGCAAAATATCCAGCCCCTTTTGATGCAGGGAACAGGTGGACTTGTGTCATTTCAATGCCAGCTTCTTTAGCCATCAATGCATATACATATTCAATAGCTCCAGCATCCAGACCGTCTGTAGAATTAGCAAACTTCACAATCCAATGTTCATAATCTTCAGGCAGATCATGTTTTCCGTGAATGATGTGCTGCTTGTTTTGTTCAAGACCAACCAAAGCTTTTGGTCTGGCTCCAGCCGATGACCCATTTAAATTAACTAATTCAGCTAGAACGTTTTCAGCCTCTCCATCCAAAACCTCCTTGGTTTGATTAGAAAGAATATCAAGATTTATGCTTTCCTCCAGTTTCTCATCACTGTAATCAGGTTCATAAACCAAAGCACCAAGCCCCGTTAAACCAACCTGAGCAAGACGATCTAGTGGGCTGAACTCATAAGGCAGAAGGTTGCGACTTTTCATTAAGCGATCAAATAGCAAGCGCCCCCATCCATCTGGTAAGCTGTCATTGAAAACGCCTGGTAAGCCTTCAAAAAGCTGTGGATTGAAAGTTTTAACACCCGATTCTAAAGGGAGTCTTAAAGGAGATATGTCTAACCCTAGACCAAGAAATACTTTTTCATACTCAAAGTAAATTTTGTAATTCCTACTGGCCAATCGACCCACTGGAATAGTCTTTTCTCCAAAGTTAAGACCGACCTTTACTTCGTTCAATGATATAATATTGCTCATTCTCGCCACCCCCTTTGTCGCTTTTTATCCTCCTTATTTTTCAACACATCATCGATAGATGAGAACTTTTCATCCAAAGGGTTTATGGCGTCAATCAGACTTTCAAGACACCCAAGAGCCATTGCAAGTTTGAAAAAAGACTCTAATGAGATTGACCCTTTTTGCTCGAACTTGCGCAACGAGGCCAGACTAACACCTGAACGCTTGGCTAGGCCTGCTTGTGTCAATTCCTTTTCTAGGCGTAAAGTACGCATGTTCTCTACGGCTTTTCTTAAGGCTTTAGATGTTGTTATAAGTGAGTTCATAGTGTTACTTATATTTCAAATATAACACTTATTACTACTATAGTAGTAATTATTATATAACAAGTTTCATTGTGAGCACAGCGTAGAGACGAGGTAATCTTGAGTAACAATAGGACAAGAACTATTCCATTTTCGGTTATATATGCCTGTTCGGCCCCCACTATTTAATAGGCGATCATCAAACCAAACTCTTCTCCAATCTCAACTTCCATCTTTGCCAATCAGGTAACACGCTTTCTAAGAGCAAGTAAAAACTACGACTATGGTCGGGATGCACTAAATGGCAAAGCTCATGAACAATTACATACTCAATGCATTTAGTTGGTGCTTTGATGATTTCTGGATTCAGCATAATCTTACCTGTAGGAGTACAGCTGCCCCAACGGTTCTTCATTCTTCTAATTTCCAATTCAGGCTCAAGATTGAATTGCTGAAACAAGGCTAGTGAACTGGTAAATGCTTCTTCAAATTTTTGTGTGCTATGCGCCTGATACCAAGCAGAAAGCAATTGTTTCACTTTTATTGGGCTAGGTTGTGCAATTGTGCTCACTTCAAAATTTCCAGCTCGGAGTTTCACCAAATTAGATTCTCCTTGACGGATTTTCAAGAGATACTTTTTTACCCAAATACAAATGTGATTCTCCTGAGACATATTCTCTTTCGGGGGTTCTGGGTAAAAACTGATCCAAGTATGCCCATTGCTTAATGATCCAACGGGCTCTTTTGAGCACCTTTTCTTGAACTTCTTGAAGGTTGGTTTTAAGAGGAGCCAGTACATTGACACTTAAGTCTGGATTCACCTCAATGGCCAGGGTTTTGCGATCGCGCCAGTCAATACCAAATGTAATTTCTTGCGTGCTGTATTGAGTGTCTTGTCCTGAAACAGTGTCACATAAAAAGTAATGTTATGAGAAAATAGAAAGAAAACCTGATCAGAAATGGTCGGGTTTTTTGTGTCAAATTCTTTCTTATTCTTACTCCCTCGACTGCTTAATAAAAGCATTGGCCAGCATACGTAACTGAACTCGATGAGGAAGGACCCTGCCCAAGGCCCTGTAAAATTTAGGGAAGACTCCTGGAATAGAAACTGGTTTTCTATTGAACATTCGACTCAAAGCGTATTCAGCTACCTGCTCTGCCGTTTGTCTGGTTATTTTTGAAGCGAAACCCATATTTGCATCGCGCTTAATCACATCAGGATTCGTAAGCACGGCCGCAGGGCAAAGTATAGAAACAAAAACGTTGGAGTCTTTTAGTTCGTAGCGAAGTGAGTGTGAAAATGAACTCACGAACTTCTTACTCGCAGCGTAAACCCCTTTGTACGGTATATCACAATAAGAAGCCATACTGGCAACATTTAAAATATAGGCCTTGTCAAGCTTTTGCATTCCGGGTAAAAAATGGTGGGTGAGCATTACCATGGCCACCATATTCAACTGCATTTGGCCAAAATAGAATTCCGATTTTTTCGAGAGAAAATCGCCAGAATTGCCCAAACCAGCATTGTTGGCCAAAAGGTCTACGACAAAGCTGTTCTTCTCGCACCATTGAAAAACCTCTTGAGAGGCCCCCGGATCCATCAGGTTGACACCTAAATAATGGAACTCTTGATTAGGGTATTTACTAGTCAGCGCATTGGCTACTTCTTCTAGCTTAGGTTCAGGGAGTGCCACTAAGAGCACATTAAAGCCCCTTGCAGCACAGTTCTCTGCAATAGCACGACCAATGCCATTACTTGAGCCTGTTACCAATGCAAATTTTTTTCCGTTTATCATTTGTTGTCTGTTCTTAACCAATCTACCGTCTGCTGAATTCCACTCATCAGTGGTGTAATCTGGTAGCCTAATTCCTTTTGAGCCTTATCGCTTGAAACGCTCCACTTATACAGATATTTCCTTACCCAGCCTGGTGTGATCATTGGCTGCTTCCCAAAATTTTCAGCCAAAAATAACTGAAGTTTACCGAAGGTAAGCATAACTCCCAACGGCATTTTATAGAGCTTGTATTTTTTACCGCCAATTTCCGCGATCATATCAAAGAGTTCGTGGTAGGTAGCATCTTCGCCACCCAGCAAATAGCGCTCTCCAGACCTTCCGTGCTCCATGGCCAACATATGTCCGCGAATCACATCTTCTACATACACATAGTTACCCGTGCTAAGCCCATCTCCAGGCATAAACTTCCATTTACCATCAATGTACTGCTTCACCAATTTGGTGACAGAATTACTCACATTAAGCGGGCCTGGGCCATAAACACGAGTAGGGTTTACAATGACGATGTGTTGCCCATCGGCAGCACGCTGGCGCATTTGCTCTTCCGATTCGTACTTTGTGCTTTCGTAATCGGTAAAGAAATCAACTTGTCTTGGTGTATCTTCATTTACTGGGCCGTCAATGGCTGGGCCAATTACTCCTGCAGTAGAAGTGACCACTACTTTGGAAACGCCTTGCTTCTTGGCGGCATCTAAAACATTCGTGGTGCCGTCAATATTCACCCTTCTAAAAGTGTCGTCTTTAGCCCAAACACTGGCAAAGGCAGCCAAATGATAAACTTCATCGCAGTTTTCCATTCCTCTTTCCAAGGCCTCAGTATGAAATAAATCTCCTTCTACGGTTTCAATATTGGGATGAACTAGAGTTTCAGCCTTGGCTTTAGAGCGAACTAAAGCCGTTACACTGTGGCCTTGGTCGGCCAAAGCATGTATTAGTTTTTGACCAATAAAACCTGTACCTCCAGTGATAAATATCTTTTTGTTCATTAAATAACTTTCATGTCAGGGTGATGCCTTAGCGAAAAGAAAAAGTTGGACAGCGCCAAGGTGATGTGAACGAAAAAGGCCACCCAAATTGTTCCCGTAGTAAGTGTAATTAAACAGAGTAATAAGCCGAGAGGAACGGCTCCAATGCTTTCTTCTAAGTTCTTTGGCACATGTACTAATACGTATAAAGCAACATTTAATACAATGGCGGGCCATTCGCCCAATAGAGGAACTGTAGCAAAAAGCAACAGACCTCTGAACATCAATTCGTAGCCAAATAGATAGGACACCCAAGTGAAGGCATTTTTTGCCACCATCGCTTTCGTCCACTCCTTTTCTCTTACATTAGGGTAAAAGGCCAAGTTTTTTTCCTTCTTAGAATTGAAAAAATTCATGGGGATAATCACCGCTGCCAAACCCAAAATCCAATAGAGAGACGTGGCGTGATTCTTAAAAGTTACTCCATAGTCAACTGGACTCTTACCCAAAATCAACATCATTAAAATGGCCGGAATAACTCCAATGGTCATGGCACCTAAGTAGCGAAAATACCATTGAGCCTTTGTGTTGCCACTTGTTTCGCCATATTTATTGGCAAATCTTTGTTTGACTTTAGGTGAAATTGAAACGAAGTGATAGACACTAAATCCAAGTGTGAGTAAGCCAATGGCTAAAATCGGTTCTAAAAATGAAGGGTCCCAAATTGGAATTTGCATGCTGTCGCTACCGTTGAGTCAAGTTGCAAAAATAAGAACATCTCTTACATTTACGTGTAGAACCATTTAAATTCAACATCATTTAACATCATGGGCCGCCACATCACATCTATTCTTCTTTTACTACTTCTTTCTTCTTCTGTATTGAATGCTCAAGAAGAGCAAATCTCAGGCAAAGAACTTCTAAATCGAAGCATTGCTTTTCATGACCCAAGCGGGCAATGGCAACGCCTAAAGATGGAGTTTGTAATTGATCAGGAAATGCCTGATGGTTCTACTCGTCCGTCCAATGTAATCATCGACAATCAAAAAGGAGCTTTCGAGTTGTCGTTTGTAAAAGACAGCCACTTATTTACCTGGAAAGTAGATGGAAGAGATTCTACTGAATCATTTATGGATTACAGAATAATTACCGATTCTGTAAGAGTTGACACACTCCAACTAAGCCCTGACAGGGCCAGAAGATGGAGGAATTATTATAGCTACCTGTATGGCTTGCCAATGAAGTTAACCGACAAGGGTACGAACATTGACCCCGTAGTTCAGAACACTACTTTCGATGGAAAGCCCGTTCTAGCCTTAAAGGTTACTTATGATAAAAACGTGGGTTCCGACACTTGGTATTTCTATTTCAACCCAGACACTTACGCATTAGCGGGCTACCGCTTCTTCCATAACGAAGCTGAAAATGATGGGGAATACATTCTTATTGAGGGTTTAGAAATCCAAAATGGAATGCGAGTTCCGATGCACAGGGCATGGTATACGAATAAAGAAAACCGCTGGTTGGGTACAGACAGATTTGTAAGTTTAAAACTGACGAGGAATTAGAATTACTTCTTCTTTTTCAAAGAGTTAATAAACTTAGCCCAAGCAAATGGGTTCAGAAGTGGGTTTGATGTTGGCCCCGATCGGTACTGCATCTGATTATACTGCTGATTCATCATGTACCGATAATTGGCATCTGGACTGGCTCCCATAGGCATGTTGAGCACCATTTGTTTAACCGCATCAGGTGAAAATGCATTCAGAACGCTTTCTTGTTCTTCGTTCAGGTTCATGGCCAAAAACGCCTCTTTAAAAAGCTCTTCACTAGGAAAACGGTTCACCTCTACATCAGCTAGTTGGGTAACCTCTTCTTCCATGGCTATAATGACAGTGTGTTGATCTCCAACAGAATCAGGCACCACTATTTTACGATCTTTAAAACCAATGGAGGTGAAAATCAAGGTATCGCCAGCATAGAATGCCTTACTGAACCAACCTCTATAGTCAGACACTGTTCCTCGGCCAGTTTTAAGGGCAAAAATATGAACTCCAAAAACGGTTTCAGTACTATCGGCATTCATTACAAGGCCAGAAAGTTGAACCACATTAGAGCTGTTATTCTGAGCAAACCCTTTTTGAGCACCACAAAAAATGAAAGCACAAAGCACAATGGCGCGGAGAGAATATGTGATTACTGTTTGTTTCAATATACTTGTGCTTTTAATTTTGTTCTACGTGAACTTAGACTTAAAGATAAGAAGATAGAACTTATAATTTTTTCGCTTCACAATATTAACAATCATAAAGGGGAATTGTGTTGGCTTAAACCAATTATTCTTCTCAATTTAACAATAATTAACCCCGTACTTTCAAAGGTGGAAATCACTGAACAACAAGTAATTCAAACTACGGGGGCAAAGTCAATTCAATGAAACTCAAAAACTTTAGTCTGCCCTTTGGGGCTCAAATCTTTAAATCTTTGTCTGATGAAGCGAGGGTAAGGGTTCTACACTTGCTCTTGAAAAACGGTGAAATGACCATTTCTGACCTAGAGCATATTTTGGATTACACGCAAACCAAAACATCGAGGCACGTTACTTATTTAAAGAATTCCAATATTGTGAATGCGCGCAAACACGACCAATGGGTCTTTTATAGTATCCGGGAAGAAGTGGAGCTGGTTATGGTGCAGATTTTCAATTTCTTAAACAAAGACACCCGCCTCCAAAAAGACCAGGAGACTTATGAAATACTTAAATCTAATCGTGAGCTGGCCGAAAATAGAATTTCTAAACAAGGCTGGTCTGTTTGAGTTTCCATAATTTCTAATCGCTATTTTGAAAAGCTACCAACATATTTTCTTCGACTTGGATCATACCCTTTGGGATTATGACACCAATGCCATGACGGCCCTGCACGAACTTTACGATCATTATAGGTTCGAACACATTAGCCATTTCGACAAGCAGACTTTTGTTCAGCATTTTTTTGAAGTGAACAACGAACTCTGGAGCCTTTTCAACAAACACCAAATTCAGCGCGAACAAATTAGAGAAAGGCGATTTGCCACAATTTTCGAAAGGCTTAATGCCAAACTCGACATTGTTCCGCAGCAGTTAGATTATGAGTACGTAGAGCTCTGCCCTACCAAAGAAGCAGTATTTGAAGGAGCCCACGATATTTTAGATTACCTGAAAGAGCGTTATCAGCTCCACATTATCACCAATGGTTTTGACGATGTACAGACCATAAAAATGAAAAGCGCAAAGTTGGATCATTACTTTGATGTGATCGTGACTTCTGAAAACTCAAAGTCAAGAAAGCCTTCAGCACCCATTTTTGAACAAGCATTACTAAGGACTGGGGCCGTCTTGAATGAGAGCATAATGATTGGTGACAACCTAGAATCCGACATTCAAGGGGCACGAGATTTTGGGATGGACCATGTTTGGTTTAACCCTTCCAAACAAACCAGCCACTTTCCGCCCACATACGAGATTGAAATGCTTAGCCAATTAAGGAACTTACTCTAGCCAATCGGGTTTTTTATCCATAGGCGAAACCTTATATTTGCCCAAGTCAATTTATGGCCCTGAAATGCTTTGGGGGAAAAACAGAAAACAAATTCAAAAAAAGTAATTATGGCAACAGGATTCTTCAATGTACCTTCCGCTAGAAACGAACCGATAAAAAGCTATGCTCCGGGTTCTCCTGAGCGTAAAAGCTTACAGGCAGCACTAGCCGAAGCGCGTTCTAAACAAGTGGACATTCCGATGTTTATCGGAGGAAAAGAAGTGAGAACGGACAACAAATCTCCACTAAGCCCTCCGCACGATCACCAACATATTTTAGGACATTTTTCTAACGGAGATGCCTCTCATGTTTCGGCTGCAATTGACGCTGCTATGGCAGCAAAAAAAGATTGGGCTAACACAAGCTGGGAAAACAGAGCAAGTATTTTCTTGAAAGCTGCCGAGCTTATTGCTGGACCTTACAGAGACAAATTGAACGCAGCAACTATGCTGGGTCAGTCTAAAAATGCTTACCAAGCAGAAATTGATGCGGCTTGCGAAACTGTAGATTTCTTGAGGTTCAATGTGCAGTACATGACCGAAATTTACAAGCAGCAACCAGATTCAGCGCCAGGTATTTGGAACAGAGTAGAGCAAAGACCATTAGAAGGTTTTGTGTTTGCTTTAACTCCATTCAACTTTACAGCCATTGCAGGTAACCTTCCTTCGGCACCAGCCATGATGGGAAACACTGTAGTTTGGAAGCCTTCAAACACTCAGATTTATTCTGCTCACGTATTGATGGAAGTATTCCGCGAAGCGGGTGTTCCTGATGGCGTAATCAACTTATTCTATGTAGATGGCCCAACGGCTGGAAGTGTGATTTTCGAACACAAAGATTTCGGTGGAATCCATTTTACTGGTAGTACTGGAGTATTCCAAAACATATGGAAAACCATAGGAGGCAACATTCATAAGTACCGTTCTTACCCAAGAATTGTAGGTGAAACTGGTGGTAAAGATTTTATCATGGTTCATCATTCGTCTAAAGCGAAAGAAGTGGCGACTGCTATTTCTAGAGGTGCTTTCGAATTCCAAGGTCAGAAATGTTCTGCTGCATCACGTGCTTACATTCCGTCTAACCTTTGGGAAGATGTGAAGAACTATGTGATCGCAGATTTGAAGTCATTCAAAATAGGTGGCACTGAAGATTTCGGCAACTTTGTTAACGCTGTAATTGACGAAAAATCATTCGATAAAATCGCCAAGTACATTGACGATGCCAAAGCAAGTGATAAAGTAGAAGTAATCGCTGGTGGTGGTTACGACAAATCGAAAGGTTACTTTATTGAGCCAACTGTATTGTTATCTAGCGATCCTAAGTACACTACAATGTGCGAAGAGATCTTCGGCCCAGTAATTACAATTTATGTATACGAGCCAAACGATTACGAAGCAACATTAGAGTTGGTAGACAATACTTCGCCTTATGCATTAACTGGCGCACTTTTCTCTGCCGACAGATATGCACTTGAAGTGGGTATGAAAGCTTTAGAAAACTCTGCGGGTAACTTCTACATCAATGATAAGCCAACAGGTGCAGTTGTAGGACAGCAGCCATTTGGTGGAGCAAGAGGTTCTGGCACAAACGATAAAGCAGGTTCAATGATCAACTTATTGCGTTGGGTTTCTCCACGTTTGATCAAAGAAACATTCGTAACGCCAATCGATTACAGATACCCATTCTTGGGAGAGTAATTCTTAAATAATCAACTAAAAAGGCCTCAATTGAGGCCTTTTTCTTTTGCAAATTTTTTCATCTTAAATAAAAAACCATCGAGGTCTGAAATATTGAAGTTTACAGTGCCTCCCATAAGAATCATAGGTGTAGTGATCGTGGTCAGGTTCAAACCAAATTCGGCTACATAATAATTCATCATGGTAGAGTTTTCAATATCTTCATTAACATTTAGAACATGATGTTTAATTTTTCTCGATTCAAGATAATTAAGAGTTCTATCGCACCTTGAACAATTGTCTTTATCAAAAACAATAATAGAGTTATCTGCTTCTTCTTCCGACAAGCCTAACGATTTGGCTATTTGTTTAAACACCCCTCCCTCAAAGTATCTGTAATGCCAATATTTATAATTGTAAGTCCACTTTTTTGATTTATCTATAGGCTCAAGAATTGCAAATTCTTTTTCTTCACCTGCTGGAATTTTGATTTTCTCAATCATGTCCACCACCTTTAGGTTATCAAGCGTCAATTCGAATTTGAACTCATAATCTTTTTCTGTAATATTCTTTGCCTTAAGGTAGACTAAGTTTTCTTTCTTGATGTACTCTATCTTAGCATAATCTTGTCCATAAGATAGTTGAGAACCAATCAGAATCAGAGTGCATAAGATTAAGCGTATTAACATGTTACTATATTAATTTAAAAATAAATTATGACCTCCAATATAGAGATTGCTTCTAACTTTTTACTTAAAGAAGCCAAAGATAAGCTAAATGCCTTAAAGCCATCAACTCATCCGTCTTGGGGAGTTATGACACCTCAACATATGGTTGAACATCTTATTGTGGTGTATAAACTATCAATGGGTAGGTTTAGCGTGCCTGTGGTTTCAAAAGAAGAAGATCGGCCAAAACTGAAAGAATACTTAATGAAGGACAGCCCAATGCGCAGAAATGTATCTGCACCCAATGGTAAAAGTAAATTACAGCCACTAAGATTCGCTGACCTTGAAGAAGCCAAACAGAAGTTCATTGCTGAAACAGAAACCTTCTTAAAGTTTTGTGAAGCCCAGCCAGAGTTTATCGCTAATCATCCTTATGGCGGCCCCTTAACTACTCAAGAATGGTTGCTCTGTCATAGGAAACACATCAAACACCATCTTATCCAGTTCGACCTTATTCCAGATTATGAATGATCTAGAACACTACAGGCGATTAGAGCGATTATTTGATTCTGCTCCTTTGAACCAAGGGATTTTCGCGGGTTCTGAATTGAGCGTAAGTGACCGCGAAGCAACTTTGGAACTCACCATTGGCAGTCAATATTTTCATGCGGCCGATGCCATGCATGGCGCCATCTACTTCAAACTGCTAGACGACTCGGCCTATTTTGCTTCAGCTTCTGTGGAGAAAACCTTCTTTCTACTTACAAAATCTTATACGATCCACTTCAGGCGTCCAGTTTTTGAAGATCGTTTAAAGGCCATTGGAAAAGTAGTTTCAGTTAACGAAAAGGAAATCATCAGCAGTTCTGAAATCTATAACCAAGAAGGAAAGCTTGTTGCGCATGGCGAAGGTGTTTTTGTGAGAGGGCCTAAGAGGTTGGAAGAGTTGATTACCTAATCTCGTAGATTAAGTATTATGAAAGTGAAAAGAAATATCAAACAACTATCAACAGTGGAGCTTTTGTTTGAACTGGATAACGAACGTTCTTCTTACCCAAAAGAAGAAATTGATAATGAAATAAAAAACCGAAACCTCACTGAAGAAGAGCTTAAAAAAGCATACACCGAGAAGCAGTTTGTCACTAAAATCAGGAGTGAAAAAGTAAATAAATCAATGTCTGCTACTCAAATGATACTTCTCTTTTTATTCCCAATTGGTATTGAATCTCATAATAACGATGGAGGGCCAGAGCTCTCTTCATGGGAAACTAAGGACGGTTTTTATAGATCAGGAGGTTATAAAAGAATTGCTAGACAACGTTTCATAATAAAGTTAGCTAGCCTGCTTTTTTGGTCTATTCTTGCTATTGTATTTATGTGGTATTTAAGAAATAGGAGTTAAACCTCAAATCCTCCCCCTAGCCCCCTCCAGTATTCCTTCGTGTTTTTATTGTCTGCTTTCGGTTGAGGGGGAAAGTGGTTACCGATAGTTTGGCTCATAAAAAGGACAGGCTCTCCAGAGAATTCGGGGCGGTCTTCCCTTTCAGGGTAAGACGCTTAGAGTGACGATCATATTTAGCCATTCCACTCCCGAGGATTTTCTTCCGCTCCCTTAAATGTCTTTAAAAACGCTGTTGAGCCCACGTACTTTTAGGTACAACAAAATTTAGAAGACATGAGAAAATTCAAAACAACAATTCTAGTCGCGGTATTAAGTATCATCAGTTTTCAACTGAAAGCCCAAGATCCCGGGTTAAACATTCGCGTAGTGGGTAAAGGTCAGCCTATCGTGCTTATCCCTGGGCTCACCTGCTCTGGGGAAGTATGGGACTCTACTATTGAAGCCTTAGATGCAAACTTCGAGTACCACATCATCACCCTGCCGGGTTTTGCGGGCAATGCGCCCCTTGCCGATCATGAAGGAAAGTATTTAGCCAAAATGAAAGATGAAGTGGTCAAATACATCCAGAAAGAAAAGTTGAAAAAGCCCATCATTATTGGTCATAGTTTGGGCGGATTTTTAGCATTGAACATTGGTATTCAGAACCCTGATCTGGCTTCAAAATTGGTGATTGTGGATGCGCTACCCTTTATGACGGGTGTAATGATGCCCGGCATGACAGCAGAAGAGGCCAAGCCAATGGCCAAGTCCATGAAGACTCAAGTAGTGGCTTCTGCCAGCCAACCGATTGAAGGAAGAAAAGCCTACCAGCGCCAAATGCTTGTGAGTATGATTAATGACCCTGCTCAAATTGAAATTGCTACAAACTGGGCGATTGATAGCGATCAGGAAACTGTAGGCGAGTCGATGTACGAAATGTACACCACCGACCTCCGAAGTGAACTGGGTAAAATCAAAGTAAAAACTTTAGTGTTGGGCGCTTGGGTGGCTTACAAACCGTTTGGCTCTACCCGAGAAAGCACTTTAAAACTTTACACAGACCAATATGCCAACTTAAAAGGAGTACAAGTAGACATGACAGACATTGGCAACCACTTTATTATGTGGGATGATCCCGAATTCTTTCAGAATTGGTTGAAAAAGTTCTTATAAATTAGCCTAATAGAATAGCGTTCGAGTCATTGACTTGTTCGCTTTTCTGTTCAATTTCGAAAAAGATGAAGCAATCGACACTCTATTGGCTCTGCCAAATTTTTGGCTGGGGTATTTACACCCTCTTTAGCATCGGCATGATCTATGTTTTTGCTGGCCCCGAAAACATAACTCCAAATATATTGCTGCTCCAGTTAATCATTGGGGTTTGTCTGTTTCTTTTCTCACATCTCTTTCGCTGGTTTATAAAAAGGAATGACTGGACACAATTATCCATAAAATCCTTATTGCCAAAATTGATCTTGGGGGCTATTGTCGTTTCTGCCCTCTCGCAATCTTTCATTCATTTGATCATCTACTTTGTTCTCCCTTTAAAGGGTATCATGCCATTTAGTTGGATCAATTTTGTCGGTTACATTGGGAGTGTTTCTATTGTAATGGCCAGTTGGGCGACCCTCTATTTTGCTTACAATATTATTCAGCGTAACCGAAGAAGTGAGATTGAAAAGCTTGAGCTTACCTCGGCTTTGCAAGAGGCAGAGTTGGCGATTCTTAAAAACCAGATCAATCCTCACTTTCTGTTTAATGCACTGAATAATATCAGATCGCTTATTCTTTCCGACCCCGAACAAGCGCGTTCTATGGTCACTCATATTTCGGAACTTCTGCGTTATTCTATCCAATTTAATGCAGCCGAAAAAGTAACGCTGGGGCAGGAAATTGCCATTGTGAAAGATTACCTACAACTGGAATCCATTCAGTTCAACGATCGGCTGACTTATGCTTTTGAAATAGATGACACTAGTTTGGAGATCAAGATTCCTCCAATGGCCATTCAGCTTTTAGTGGAAAACGCCATCAAACATGGGGTTTCTCAAATGACTGCTGGTGGAAATATACTCATCAGATCGGTACTTGAAAATGACCACTTAAGAATTGAAGTTTGTAATAACGGCCAACTTAAAGCCAAAAGTAAGCGCGAGGGAATTGGACTGAAAAACCTGATGGAACGTTTAAAAATTCTGTTTGGCCATTTTGCCGAACTCAAGGTTGAAAACTCTTCGGAAAACACAGTCACCGCATCACTCAAAATTCCATTGTCATGAAAGCCTTAATTATAGATGATTCAAATTTAGCAAGGCAAGAACTTAAGCACTTGCTGAAAAATAGAGATGATGTTCAAGTCATTGGCGAAGCTGAAAATGCAGAGGATGCTTTGGAGAAAATCATTGATTTAAAACCTGAGCTGCTTTTCCTTGATATTCAGATGCCCGGAAAAGATGGTTTTGAACTGCTTCAGGAATTGGAAGATGCCCCAGAAGTTATTTTCACTACCGCCTTCGACCATTATGCCATGAAGGCTTTTGATCATAACGCACTGGACTATCTTCAGAAACCAATTAAGGACGATCGTTTGGCTTTGGCTTTAGAAAAAGCAGCAGCAAAAATCAGAAAGCGGGCATCGGACTTAAAAGACAAAAATGTATTAGGCCTGAACAACCAGGTTTTTGTGAAAGACGGAGAAACCTGCTGGTTTGTAGATTTGGCGGAAATACGAATCTTAGAAATCATGGGTAGCTATACCCGTATTTTCTTCAAAGATCAAAAGCCAATGATCCCGCGCTCTCTCAATTATATGGAGTCTCGCCTAGACACGGAAGTATTCTTTCGCGCCAACCGCCAACAGATCATCAACCTGAAATACATTGCCCGTATTGAACCTTGGTTTAGCGGAACACTCAAAGTCTATTTAAAGGGTGGTGAAGAAATCGAAGTATCCCGCAGACAGAGCATCAAGTTTAGAGAAGTAATGAGCTTTTAATAGCCCCTAAGCTCAATAGTCATTCGCATGGATTAAAAGTCAATCAAATTTAAATTTTCGATTGGGTTGAAAAATTCTGATATTCAATGACTTAAATCTTAAAACCTCTCAACTATGAAAAAGAAAATCCTTCTCGTTCTCAGTGTACTTTTTGGGCTCATGTTTATTAATGCAGGCATGAACAAATTCTTAAACTACATGCCGGTACCAGATGACATGCCAGAAGGCCTTGTAAATTTAATGGGTGCCATGACGGAAATAAGCTGGTTAATGCCACTTATTGCTGTAGTCGAAATCATAGGTGGGATCCTCTTTATGATCCCAAAATACAGAGCATTAGGTGCAATAATGATTTTCCCAATAATGGTCGGAATTATGTTAACGCACACCATAAATGACCCATCTGGTTTACCATTGGCTCTTGCTTTCCTTGCCATTAACCTTTGGGTGATATTTGAGAACAGAGCGAAGTATATGCCGATGATTAAATAAATGCTTGATTTATCCCAGGCCCTCTACATAAGGTCTGGGATAAAATTAAATGCTATTCCCCTCCCTTTCCTGAAAAAACAAGGCTTATCCTTCTCAGAAGTTACTTTTCCCTAGCCAACTCTTGTCCATTATACCCCACAAGAGATACAACCCAAAAGAAATTTCCCCTCCCCCTAAATCCAGTCGTACATGGAGCTCCGTATGTATGACCGTAACCAAAAAACAATCACCTAATGAAAAAGAAAATCACACAATTACTGATGATCGCGTTTTTCGCCATAGGAGCAAATTCAATTCAAGCCCAAAGCACCGTAATGGTAGGGGGAGAAAAGATGTACCCGATGAAGAACATTATTGAAAACGCAGTTAACTCTAAAGACCACACCACCCTAGTTGCCGCAGTGAAAGCAGCAGGCTTGGTAGAAACTTTGCAAGGCGCAGGACCATTCACGGTTTTCGCACCCACCAATGCAGCATTCGACAAATTACCAGAAGGAACAGTAGCAACACTATTGAAGCCTGAAAACAAAACAATGCTGACTCAAATTCTTACTTACCATGTAGTGGCAGGTAGAATGGATTCCAAAGCCATTATGAAAGCCATCAAAAAAGGCAACGGCATGGCAAAATTAACAACTGTAAGTGGAGGCATATTAATTGCCAAAATGAACGGTGAGAAGAACATTACATTAACAGATGAGAAAGGAAACTCATCCAACATTTCCCTGTACGATGTTTACCAGTCTAATGGAGTTATCCATATAATCGACTCGGTCGTACTTCCTAAGTAAACTATCAAATTTTACATAACTATTTAC
>TARA_R110001599_G_scaffold91286_18_pt1 | contig 16155 bp, 16 predicted proteins | sample TARA_R110001599 | Tara Oceans TARA_R110001599 (sample SAMEA4398360) | marine metagenome | biome: Polar Biome; feature: [MES] marine water layer (ENVO:01000295) within the mesopelagic zone...; material: water (ENVO:00002006), including particulate matter (ENVO:01000060) such... | reverse complement strand
ACGCCGTATGAGGGAGACAGTTGGTCGAAAAAGAATAACGTTAGCCACTTTGATATGGCAGGTTGCAGAGATTCGCGCAAGGGGAAGTCAACTTGACGCAGGTGCTTGGCGAGACTTTGCCGGTATTTGCACATTTTCGCCTAACTTCGGGTTCCATTAACCATAAATCCATGCGGTGTCACGTAAAATTACCCGTCACCCTTGGCAGGCACAGGCTGTTTTCGACAAATTATGGCCAGATTTTGATGCGAATATGACTTTAAGAGCGCCGAGTACGAGTGACTATATTTATAATGAGTGGGTGAATGTGATGAAGATATTGGCTGTAGATGACGATCCGACAATACTGGAGATGCTGCGTGACAGTCTGACCAAAAAGCTGGGGTTTGACCTCGTGTGTGCGGAAACTGCCGAAGATGCGCTGAGTTTGTTGCAAGACAATCAGAACTCATTCGAGTGTTTCTTGCTCGACATAATACTTCCTGGGGTCGATGGCATTGAGCTGTGCTCTGTTATTCGCGGACTTCAGGCGTATAAAAGCACACCTATCATTATGATTACTGGCAGTCAGAAGCATGATCTGATGGAAAATGCTTTCCGTGCCGGTGCAACTGATTTCATTTTCAAACCCCTGAATGGCGTGGAGCTTGCTGCGCGGATAAATACGGCCGGGATGCTTAATGACAGCATGCGTCGCGAGCGCGAAGCATGCCATTCGCTCGCAGAGCTTACCGAATTGATGAAGATCCGGCGTGACGAAAGCTTCGACCTGAACGTGGTCGGCGTGGATGATCTGCATGGCTTTGAGAACCGCCTGCTGCGTCTGCCCGAAGGATGTTACGCGATGAACCTGTTCGTGGTTAAGTTGCCGCAGATCCGGAACATTTTCGGTGCGGTTACGCCACATGAATTTTGCACGCAAATGGTATGCGTTGCAGAGGCAACGGTCGACGCCCTTGCGCAGGATCGCTTTTTCCTAGGGCACGCAGGTAGCGGCATGCTTGTGGGCGTTGTAATGGGGCGTGCCCGGTTCAACCCCGAGGCAACGCAGCGCAAAATTGAAGCGGCACTGGACGAGAACACGACAGTTCAGAACACTCAAACCGACCTTGCCGCCGATATCGCGGTGCAGTCTATTTCCGGTCAACGGCTGTGGTCGGGGTTGTCAGCCTGCAACGCCATTCGCGATTATTTAGTGGCGAATAAAGTAGAAGATGGCAGCCAAGACGATGCTTCTGAAGATCACGAAGAGTTGCTGGCTGGCATTTAACAAATAAAGCGGGAGCATCGAAAGATGCCCCCGCTTTTTGCAGCTACGGTCGAGAAAGATTAACGAGAGAACTTCTTGTGCTTTAGCCGCTTGGGCTCCATCGCATCATCACCAAGACGGCGCTTTTTGTCTTCTTCGTAATCGGTGAAGCCACCTTCGAACCATTCGACATGAGCGTTGCCTTCGAACGCCAGGATGTGCGTGCAAATCCGGTCAAGGAAGAAGCGGTCGTGCGAGATAACCACGGCGCAGCCCGCGAAATCGACAAGTGCGTCTTCGAGCGCCCGCAGCGTTTCGACGTCCAGATCGTTGGTAGGTTCATCGAGCAGCAGTACGTTGCCGCCCTCTTTCAGCAGACGCGCCATGTGCACACGGTTGCGTTCACCACCCGACAGCAGGCCGACTTTCTTCTGCTGGTCGCCGCCCTTGAAGTTGAAGGCGCCGCAATAGGCACGCGAGTTTACTTCGGCATCGCCAAGCTTGATGATCTCGGCACCGCCAGAGATGGCCTGCCAGACGTTGTCATCAGGGTTCAGGTCATCGCGCGACTGGTCGACATAGGAAAGATCAACGGTATTTCCCAGTTCGATGGTGCCGGTATCGGGTTGTTCGTTGCCGGTGATCATTTTGAACAGGGTCGATTTGCCGGCGCCGTTGGGGCCGATGACGCCGACGATACCGCCGGGTGGCAATGAGAATTCAAGATTCTCGATCAACAGCTTGTCGCCCATGGCTTTGGACAGGCCTTCGACCTCAAGCACCTTGTTACCCAGGCGGGGACCGTTGGGGATGACGATCTGGGCGCGGGTCAAGCGCTCGCGCTCGGAACTGTCGGCCATTTCGTTATAGGACTTGATCCGCGCCTTGGATTTCGCCTGACGCGCCTTGGCCCCCTGACGCATCCATTCCAATTCGCGCGACAGTGTCTTTTGCTTGGATTTGTCTTCACGGGCTTCTTGCTCAAGCCGCTTGGCTTTCTGGTCGATCCAGCTGGAATAGTTCCCCTCGTAGGGGATACCATTGCCGCGGTCGAGCTCGAGGATCCAACTGGTGATGTTATCAAGGAAGTACCGGTCGTGGGTGACGATCAGGATCGTGCCCTTGTAGTCGATCAGGTGCTGTTGCAGCCACGCGATGGTTTCGGCGTCCAGGTGGTTGGTCGGTTCGTCAAGCAGCAGCATTTCGGGCGCTTCAAGCAGCAGCTTGCACAGCGCCACGCGGCGGGCTTCACCACCGGACAGCTTGGTCACATCGGCGTCGTCGGGCGGGCAGCGCAGGGCTTCCATCGAGACGTCGATCTGGCTGTCGAGATCCCAGAGGTTCTCCGCGTCGATCTGATCCTGCAAGGCGGCCATTTCGTCGGCTGTCTCGTCGGAATAGTTCATCGCCAGTTCGTTGTAGCGGTCCAGAATGTCTTTCTTGGCTTTCACGCCCAGCATGACATTTTCGCGCACGGTCAGGGCGGGGTCCAGATAGGGCTCCTGTTCCAAGTAGCCGACCTTGGCACCTTCAGCGACCCATGCTTCGCCCGAAAAATCCTTGTCCTTGCCGGCCATGATCTTCATCAGCGTGGATTTACCCGCGCCGTTTACACCGACCACACCGATTTTCACACCGGGCAGGAAGTTCAGGTTGATGTTGTCGAAACATTTTTTGCCGCCCGGATAGGTCTTTGAAACACCGGACATGTGATAGACATACTGATAGGCGGCCATTGAGAATCCTCGGATAAGCTGAATACGGTTTGGGATGTGCAATATCGCCCGCAGCGGGCAAGATCAAACACTCAATATGTAAGAGCCGCTCGGTAAATTTGAAGGCCTGATCGCCTTTCATTTCCAAGGGTGCCGGATCGGGCCGATTCATGGGGGCCGCGCACCTGATCCGCAGCGGTTTCAATTCATGAAATTTATGGTTGCCTTGCTGCGCTGTTGGTTCCAATAGCTTCCGCGCTCCGGCGGGTCATAAGTCGGGCACAACAAACACAGCGAAAACAAATGCCGCAAGAAAAATCATTTCGTGTTTTTGGACATGCCAAGGTAAAGTTTTACAACCGGGGCGCGTGCAAACCTCGGGTTCGGCACGAAACGACAAAGGCAGTGCTCAAAACAGAGGGACATAAATCATGACAACATCAACCATCGTGGTTGGGCTGGATGGAGGAGAGGCTGGCGCGCGTGCTCTGGCTTTTGCGACCACCCAGGCCAAACTGATCGGCTCGTGCGAGCTAAAGCTTGTTTACGTGATCGAATGGTCGCCGTTCAGCTTTCAGACTTCGGAGGAAAACGCGCAGCGTCACAAGCGGCGCGAAGAAGAATTGGCATTGGCCCGAGAGCGTATCGTCGAGCCCGCTGTCAAACAGGTAACCGATGATGGCGTTACCGTTCAGGGCATTGTGAGGCACGGTGATGTCGCTGACATACTGGATGACCTCGCAAAGAAACACGGTGCCCAGCAGATTGTGGTGGGTCGGGTCGGCTTGCGCGGTCTCAAAGAGCGCATGTTTGGCGGTGTCACAGGTCGCTTGGTTGTCGCATCAAGCGTGCCAGTCACGATTATTCCATGAAAGGGCTGACAATGAATAAGTTTTTGACAACGGGGCTCGGCGCGGTCGCGAGCACGGTCTTTCCCGCACTGGCATCAGCGCAAGATGCAGTCGGGATGGACCAACGCATCAATGACGTTTTCGCCGGATCGACCGGATGGTTCGTCAACCTGATCTTCATGTCCCTGCCGGGCACCAATTTCCCCTGGATCGTGTTGTGGCTGGTGGTGGCGGCGTCGGTGTTCACCCTGTATTTCGGGTTTATCCAGTTCTGGGCGTTCGGCCACGCCATATCCTTGGTAAAGGGCGATTATTCCGATCCCGATGATGCCGGCGAAGTCAGCCACTTTCAGGCACTGGCCACTGCGTTGTCCGGTACCGTCGGCCTGGGCAATATCGCGGGCGTTGCCGTCGCGGTCGGGATCGGAGGGCCGGGTGCCACGTTCTGGATGATCCTGGCCGGTTTGTTGGGGATGGCATCGAAGTTTACTGAATGCACATTGGGCGTGAAGTATCGCAATGAATACGACGATGGCACCGTTTCAGGCGGCCCGATGTATTACATGACCAAGGGTTTCAAGGAACGCGGTCTTCCACTGGGCGGTTTCCTGGCGATCGTCTTTTCAATCTTTACCATTGGCGGGGCTTTGGGCGGCGGAAACATGTTCCAGGCGAACCAGGCGCATGCGCAGATTGCCGGAATCTTGGGTGACTATCCCGGTTGGATCACGGGTATTATCTTTGCTGCCGTGGTGTTTGCCGTGATCGTGGGCGGAATCAAGTCCATCGCGAATGTCACGGAAAAGGTCGTGCCTTTCATGGGTGTCTTGTACGTGGGCGCGGCGCTGGTGATCCTGATCGTCGAATACGACAAGATCGGTTGGGCATTCGGCCAGATCTTCGCAGGTGCATTCACCGGGCTTGGCGTGGCCGGGGGCTTGGTTGGGGCCCTGATCCAGGGCTTTAAACGTGCTGCTTTCTCGAACGAGGCGGGCGTTGGGTCGGCGGCGATCGCGCACTCTGCGGTGCGTACCAAGGAACCCGTGACCGAAGGTGTTGTATCCTTGCTTGAACCATTCATCGACACGGTGGTGATCTGTACGATGACTGCGTTGGTCATCACTATATCAGGGGTTCTGGTCACGGACCCTGCCACGGGCCGTTTCATCCTGAACGAAGCCGGTACAGCGATCAAAACCGTAGACGGATCGAGCGGCGTACAATTGACGTCGGCGGCGTTTGCAACCGGGTTTAGCTGGTTCCCCTATATCCTGGCGATCGCAGTGGTGTTGTTTGCCTTTTCCACGATGATCAGTTGGTCGTATTATGGGCTGAAGGCATGGACCTATCTGTTTGGTGAAGGCAAAACCAAAGAGATCGTCTTTAAGGTAATCTTCTGTTTGTTCATCATCATAGGAGCTGCGGCCAACCTGGGCTCTGTCATCGACTTTTCCGATGCCATGATTTTTGCCATGGCCGTCGTGAACATTACAGCGTTGTACGTCCTCATGCCGATCGTGAAGCGCGAGATGAAAAGCTATTTTGCGCGTCTGAAATCGGGCGAGTTGAAGAAATTCATCGACTAGGCCGAGTATAACGCGATTGACAAAGGGGCTGTGCTGCCCTCCTTTCGGCCCCTGATGTATTTCGGGGGCCGTTCTATTTGGGCGATCATTTTCCATATGCCACGGCAGGACAGGTCATTGGCTTGCTCGGGGGGTCGTTTGACCCCGCGCACACCGGGCATGCGCACATCACGCGAGAGGCGCTGAAGCGTTTTGGCCTTGATCGGGTGTGGTGGTTGGTCAGTCCGGGCAACCCGCTCAAGGTGCACGGCCCCGCGCCGATGGAGCAGCGCCTGGCGCATGCACGCCAGATTATCCAGCATCCGCGTGTCGTACTGACCGATATCGAAGAGCGCCTAGGGACCAGACATACGGCACAAACCCTGACCGCCCTGCGTGCGCGGTATCAGGGGGTTCGATTTGTGTGGCTCATGGGGGCGGATAACCTTGCGCAACTACATTTGTGGCAGAATTGGCAACACATTGTCGAGACGGTTCCTATCGGGGTTCTGGCCAGACCCGGTCAACGTATTTCCGCCCGAATGAGCCGGGCCGCATCGCTGTATGCAAAGTACCGGATCCCGGCGCAGCAAAGTCAGCTGTTGCGCAGCGCGGAACCTCCGGCGTGGTGTTTTGTAAATGTGCCGATGACCGATATCAGTTCAACGGCAATACGGGCTGCGGGTGCTTGGTCAGCGTAGTCGGGTCGACGCGATACCCGCAACCAGTATGACGCCCAGCCCCGCCCAAGTCAGCACATCAGGCAATGCCCCGAACAGCAGCCATCCCAGGGTAACAGCCGACAACAGCTGAAAATAGATCAACGGCGCTACTTTGGTGGCGGGAACCAACCGGTACGTATAGAGCATTAGCAGATTTCCCACCATAGAGCACGCCGCACTCACCACTGTCAGGCTCGCGATCGGCCCGGTTAGGTCAGGCAAATGTAAAAGCCCCCACGGCAAGAGAAGAAGGCCGCTGATCAAAAGCTGGCTGAAGGACAGGGATAGCGGCGGTGCCAAGTGCGACAGCCATCGCGACATGGTAAGAAATATTCCATAGAACGTACCCGCCGCCAAAGCCCACAGCAGCCCGATGCTGACCCCATACCCCGGTTGCACGACCAGCAAGACGCCCGCGAAACCTGCGACGATCAGGACGCTGCGGGCCAGCGTGATAGGTTCGCGCAGAAATATCGCGGCCAAGGTATAGCTTAGCAGCGGACCAATGAAGAACGCCGCAAACACATTCGCAACCTCTTCGGTTTGCAAAGCGGTTTGAATACTGGTGATGCCGCCACAGAGCATCGCGGCGCGAAGCCAGATGCGCCAGTTCCTAAAAAGCCGAAGCGTATCGGGCGGTACAAAAGGGAGCAGCAAGAATGTCCCGAACGCAAAGCGCGACCATGCCACGAACACTGGTGCTACGCCCAACTGCGACGTCATGATCTTGCCCGCGCTATCGCCGGCGGGAATCAGGGACATGGCGATGAACATAATTACGATGGCGCGCTGCATGCCATTGAGTTAGCACGGCCTTAACCCCATGAAAATGTGATTTGCAAGCGCTTGTATGCCGTGCCGACTCGGGTTTATGTCGACCATATGAAAAGAAATGTATCACGTCGTTTTTTCCTGGGGTCAGCTGCGGCTGGTCTATTGTCCCCTGCGGCCTTTGCCGCTCCGCCGACAACCTCACTGCGCCCCGTTTTAAGAGGCGATGATCTTTACCGGCAATCAATTCCCGAAGCCGCCGACATCATTGCGCAAGCCAAACTGAGCGGCCGGGTCAGCTTTGCCTTGGCCGATGCCAGCACCGGTGCGGTGCTGGAGCAGACCAATTCGCTGGTCGGGATGCCCCCAGCCAGCGTCACCAAAGCGATTACAGCGCTTTATGCATTGGATGTGCTTGGGGCTGATCACCAGTTCGAAACACGGCTGCTGGCCACCGGTGAAATAGTGAACGGCGAATTGCAGGGAGACCTTATTCTTGCGGGCGGGGCAGACCCCACGCTTAACACGGATTCACTGGCTGAAATGGCCGCGAAGTTGAAGCAGGCGGGCATCACCCGCGTTCGTGGCGCTTTCAAAGTGTACGAAAGTTATCTGCCGATGATCGACCGCATAGACCCCGACCAGCCGGATCATGTCGGATACAACCCAGCAGTCACCGGCGTGGCCTTGAACTATAATCGTGTTCATTTCGAGTGGAAGCGTAACAAGGATAGCTATGCCGTTACGATGGACGGGCGAAGCGGTAAATACCGCCCCGAAGTCGCAATGGCGGTGATGCAAATCCAGGACCGTGCTTCGCCGCTTTATACCTACACGGATAGTGGCGCGCGAGATGACTGGACGGTCGCGAAAAGAGCTTTGGGAAGCGGCGGGGCCAGATGGTTGCCTGTGCGCAAACCTGGCCTTTACGCCGGCGACATCTTTGCAACGATGGCCGGCGCTCAGGGGATTCGCTTGGCCCGCCCACAAATCATGACGGGCCCGCTTGCTGGTACGGTCGTGGTCGTACAGAAAAGCGAAGCGTTGCGGGAAATATTGCGCGATATGCTCAAATACTCGACCAACCTGACAGCAGAGATGGCGGGGCTTGCGGCCACGACCGCACGTGGACGCCAACCTGAAACGCTAAAGGATTCCGCTGCCGAGATGAACCATTGGGCAAAGCAAAATCTGGGCATGGATGCCCCGGCGCTGGTTGATCATTCGGGCTTGGGCGAAGACAGCCGACTATCCGCTCGCGATATGATGACCGCTTTGGTCAAGGTTTATGGATCCGGTACTTTGAAACCGATCCTGAAAACGGTCAAACTTCGCGATTCCAAGGGCAGACCGATGTCCAATCACCCGATCAAGGTCGAAGCGAAGACTGGAACGCTTAATTTTGTTTCGGCGCTGGCCGGGTATATGACGGCACCAAATGGTCGTGTCATGGCATTTGCGATATTCGCAGCCGACGAACCACGCCGCGCAACCTTGAGCCGCGCACAGCGCGAACGCCCCGAAGGCGGGCGGTCATGGAACGGCCGTGCCAAGCGCTTGCAGCAAAGCCTGATCGAGCGATGGGGCGCTTATCACGCCGTTTGAGGGCAGGCTTCGGAGGCAAGAGGCCCGCGCTGTTCAGACAAGATGTCGTGCCCGCGCACCCCGTTCAATCGCGGCCGCGTGCAAGCGGTCCAGCACAAGCTCATAGCGGATTTCTTCTAGAAGACGCAGTTCCGTTTCCTCTAGTTTCCCGTCTGCGGCTGCGACATCGCAAGCAAGGGCATAGGCTGTTTCGTTCAACCGATCAGGAAGCGCCCCTTTGATAAGACCGAACAGGGCATCAAGCCCGTCTTCTTGTTCGAACAAATCGAAGACCATCTGACTGACGGTGCTGATCCGGTCCAGGTCGTATCCCGAAAATATCGGAAGAGTATTTACAGCGCTTTGGATCTTAAGCAGTTCCGTCGTGCGAATATCTTCGTCTGACGCCGAGACCGCGATCATCAAGGCCACCAGGCAATCCTGAGCGCTCAGTGTCAGGGACGTGTCATCGTTCATAAGATATTCCTGTGAATAAAGGTCGTAGAGGTACAGATTATTGACGCCCCGTCGGGGACGCAATAGGTACAGCCTGCTTAGACACATGGGGTGTCGGGCACAATTGATGGAATCCAAGACATGTCGCAGATGCGTGAAGCAGCCCTAACCAGCAAAGCGTGGCCCTTCGAAGAAGCACGCCGGGTATTGAAACGCTACGCAAACAAGACCCCCGAGAAGGGGTATGTGTTATTTGAGACAGGTTATGGACCATCGGGTTTGCCGCATATCGGCACCTTTGGCGAAGTTGCACGCACGACGATGGTTCGCCGCGCTTTTGAAGTGATCAGCGACATTCCGACGCGTTTGATCTGTTTTTCCGATGATTTGGATGGGATGCGCAAGGTACCGGGCAATGTGCCGGACCCCGAGGTATTGGTGGAACATTTGCAGCGCCCGCTGACATCCGTGCCCGATCCGTTCGGGACGCACGACAGTTTTGGTGCCCATAACAATGCTATGCTACGTCGTTTTCTGGATACGTTTGGCTTTGAATACGAATTCATTTCGGCTACCGAGTTCTATCAGTCAGGCAAGTTCGACGAGGTGCTATTGCGTGCCGCCGAAAAATACGACGAGATCATGGCCGTCATGCTCAAGTCGCTGCGCGAAGAGCGCCGCCAGACCTATTCGATCTTCCTGCCGATCCACCCTGAAACGGGCAGGGTGATGTATGTGCCGATGAAAGAGGTCAACGCCAAGGACGGCACGATCACGTTCGACGACGAAGACGGCACGGAGATGACCCTGCCGCTGACCGGCGGCAATGTGAAGTTGCAGTGGAAGCCCGACTTTGGTGCCCGTTGGGCCGCCCTTGATGTCGACTTTGAGATGTACGGCAAGGATCACAGCACCAACACGCCGATCTATGACAGCATTTGCCGCATTTTGGGGAGCCGCCCGCCAGAGCATTTTACCTACGAGCTTTTTCTGGACCAAGACGGGCACAAGATCTCGAAATCCTCTGGCAATGGACTGACGATCGACGAATGGTTGACCTATGCCAGCGCGGAATCGCTGTCGTATTTCATGTATCTCAAGCCCAAGACGGCCAAGCGCATGTATTTCGACGTGATCCCCAAGGCGGTGGACGAATATCACCAGCAATTGCGCGCTTATGAGACGCAGGATGACAAGGGCAAGCTGAACAACCCCGTTTGGCACATCCACGGGGGCGATGTGCCCAAGTCGGATATGATCGTGCCGTTTTCAATGTTGCTGAACCTTGCATCGGTATCGTCGGCCGAAGAAAAATCGCAGCTGTGGGGCTTTATCCAGCGTTATGCGCCGGATGCGACGCCCGAAGGCAACCCCGGGATGGATGCCGCTGCCGGCCATGCAGTGCGCTATTACAATGACTTCGTGAAGCCCGCCAAAGTATTCCGCGCCCCGTCAGATCTTGAGCGGGAAGCCTTGGAGGACCTGCGGGATCGGCTGAAAAGTTGGGACGGCGGGCTGGACGCCGAGGCGTTGCAAACGATGGTTTTCGCTGTCGGTAAAGAGCGGTTTGAACCTTTGCGCGACTGGTTCACAGCGCTGTATGAGGTGTTGCTGGGGGCCAGCCAAGGCCCACGGTTTGGCGGCTTTATCGCGCTTTATGGCGTCGACGAAACCATTGCTTTGATTGACGAGGCTCTGGCAGGCAACTTGACCACGGCGTGAAACTCTTGCCCTGTGATGTGCGTGGCTTAATCTGAAGTCACCACGTCATAGGGAGAAATGTGATGCGCGGCACCCTTCTGTCAAGCCTGTTCGGGATGGTTTTGATAGTGCTGACAACGCTTGGTGCCACGGCGCAGCAAGCTGATATAGAAAGCACGATTACCGGCCAGTTCGAAGCATTCAAGGCTGACGATTTCGAGGGGGCGTTTCAATTCGCCAGCCCCAATCTCCAGATGATGTTTCGGTCGGCTGAAAATTTCAAACGAATGGTGACGGCTGGCTACCCAATGGTCTGGAAACACTCAGAGTTCCGTTTTCTAGACCTCCGTGAGGCCGCCGGGACATGGTGGCAAAAGGTTCAGGTGACCGACCTGAAGGGGTTCACTTATTTACTGGACTATCAGATGGTTGAGACCACGGATGGTTGGCGAATTGCAGCGGTTCAGCTTTTGGATGCACCAAGCGTTTCGGCCTGACCGCCACTGTGTATTGATCCGGAGAGACGCCGCAGGTTTGCCTTTTGGGCGTACGGTGTTGTCAGGTCCGTTTAACCTCGTTTGAATATTACCCCACCCGTGCCGGTCGAACGCCGGAGTGTTGCAATCGGTGGGGTGGCATATGTCTTGGCATCGCACCCTTTAGAAAGGGATGACGATGAACAAGGCAATTACAGATGGTCTGCTGCTGACACCCGCAGCGTTCGCAGGCGGGCTGGACATGTATTCCAGCGGCGACGGCACAGCGGGGTCAGACACCTATGCCAATGCGATCAACGCGGCGTTCATCCCAGCGGATCAGGACTTTGGCGGGGCGCTGGAGCTGATCAAGACGCAGGCGACGCAAAAGTTGCGATATATGGGGCAAACACCGTTGCTACCCGGATGTTACTTGCGGATCACCGCCCGTGTGAAAGCGATCAGCGGCAACCTGCCCGCAGTGCGCATAGCGGGTTATCCGGCGTTAGGCGACGGTAGCCGTGTGGGCGGTCTGGTCGAATACGGTCCGTCTGTGCAGCTAACCAGCTATGGCGAGGAGGTCGAGGTCAGTGCGATTGTCGGCTCGGGCCTGCGTGGCGGCGTTGATATGGTATGGGGGATGAGGCCCGTCTATGGGCATTTTGGACTGGACCTGATCGGGCAGAATGGTGGGGTTGTTCGGATCGACGACCTGGAGGTCGAGGATGTCACCGGCGTCTTTCTGCGTGACATGCTGGCCCAGGTCGATGTGCGCGATTACGGTGCGGTCGGCGACGGAGTTACCGATGATAGGCCCGCGTTCGTGGCCGCCAATGCGGCCGCCCAAGGGCGCACGGTGCTGGTGCCCAAGGGGACATATCTGCTGAACGGGGACGTGACCTTTGATGCTCCTACCCGGTTTGAAGGGACGGTCACTATGCCAGTGTCAGCGGTACTGTTGTTGCGTCAGAATTTTGATTTGCCACATTACATCGACGCATTCGATAACGAGGAAATTGCGTTTCGCAAAGCATTTCAGGCCCTGTTGAACAATGCAGACCACGAATCGCTCGACTTGGGAGGGCGCAAGGTCAGCGTCACCGGACCGATTGACATGCAGGCCGCTACGCCGGAACGAACCAGCTATTCCACGCGCCGCGTTATCCGCAACGGACAGCTCGAGGCCGCCGCCAATGGATCATGGGATACTGTTGTCGTTGATTCACAGGCTACTTATGCGCCGTCGGATGCACGCAAGCTGACCAATGTATCAAACGTTGCGAATGTTCCGGTAGGGGCGCTTGTCACCGGGGGCGGGGTTGGACGGGAAATCTATGTAAGGTCCAAGAATATAGCCACTCAGGAGATCACCCTGAACGCCCCTCTGTTTGACGCGGCGGGCACACAGAACTTCAGGTTTTCAAGATTTCAATACATGCTGGATTTCAGCAACTATAGCTCGCTTAGCAAATTCGTGCTCTCTGACGTGGAGTTACAGTGCAATAACGTAGCAAGCGGCATCAATCTGGCCCCTGCCGGGACCATCTTTCATGTACGAGACGGCTTTATATCTCGCCCCAAAGATCGGGGCATCACCTCGTCCGGCGGCGGCTGTCAGGGTATGTTCGTCGATCGCTGCCAGTTTCTGTCATCGGAAGACGCAATGGCGGTTTCGGACAGGAAATCCATTGCGATCAACTGCAACGCCAATGATGTAAGGCTTCGCGACAACCGTGCAACTCGTTTCAGGCATTTCGCTTTGCTTGGCGGACAGAATAATATCGTGACTGGCAACCATTTCTTTCAAGGAGACACGGTAAAAAATGGAATACGGTCAGCAGGTCTGATCATGGCGACACAGCATACTGCCAGTGTGATCAGCGGAAACTATGTCGACAATTGCTTTATTGAGTGGACCAATGAACAAGACGCTGCCCCGGAATACAGTAACGAATATTCTTTCAGCGCCCTTTCCATAACCGGCAATATTTTTCTGTCCGGCGAAGTCGCGCCATGGTTCAGCTATATCGTCATCAAACCGCATGGGGTCGGACACGTCATCAATGGGCTGACAATCAACGATAATCGGTTTCGCAGCATTAACGGGTTCATTGATCGCGTCGAACGTATCGACACCAGTTTTGCTGATATGGACTATTCCAAACTTCGAAACATCGAAATGAGCGGGAATTCATTTCACGGCATCAGCAACCCTGTTTCCAATCCGGTACAGGTTGAACATACCCAAGCCAGTCCTGCTCAAACGTGGATAGTGGATATTGCCGATCGCTTTCCGTTCGGCGGGTGGGCAATCGCAGTCGATAGTATTGTAATGGATGGGCCGGTGCGCGATGCGTCGAATATTGCGCAGCACACGACTCCTTATGTCATGACCGACCAAGGCGCTGATCGGAACCTTTTTCATCTGGTCTGGAATGCCAGTGTCAAAGGCTCCGTCTTTTTACAGGCGCGTATCGATAAACGCTGATGGCGTCGTCTGCCGTCACGCTTGCCGATGCATATCAGAAATTGCGCCAAAGCGAAAACTTCGCGGTCACACTGGTCGGGTCGCCGATCAGTGTTTCTGCCCCCACTTGCAGTCGGATACGGGGGCGGGATTTGAGCGGACGAAAAACGATCGAAGGTGCGAAATAGGTTGCATCGGCGTCTGCCGATCCGGAATGAAAGATCTGGAACATAGCGGTTAGCCGCGGGGTGAAATTCACGCCCACTGTACCATCCATCTTGGCCAAATGTTCGCTTTTATACACATCCCACACCACCGAGGTATCGATGGCCATCCATCCATCTATCCCGCTTAGACGGTAACCGCGGCCCCATGAAATTCCTGCCTGGATGTTGGGCAGAATGAGGTCGCCGTTCCAATCCACCCCCATGCCGAGTTCGTAGGCCCAGACATTCGACCGCCGCTGTTCGACCAAGGGACGGCGGACAAAGAAGGACGCCGAACCTGATTGCAGACCTGACGCGGCAGTGTCAAAACCAAGCTCCGCTCCCAGCGTCAGGTCGTCTCGGACCCCGAATTCCAGATATGTAGTCTGGGCCAAATCACGGTTTTGAGAAACGGTCGCTGTGGATGAAGTGAACCCAGTACCGCGTTCGCGCAACCAAGCTCCAGCAAAGGCAGCAGGACAAGAGAGCAAGAACAAGACTGATGCTAACGCAAAACGCATGGTCGTGATGGCCCTTTCGGGTTTGACCATGGGTCGGGAGGCTTAACAAATTACTTATCGATTGAAGTAAATGCTATAGAAACGCCAAAAGGCCTGCAGGATAATGCAGGCCTTTCGGTGAGTTTATCAACTGTTATACGCGGACTTTGTCGCCGCGTGGTCCAGCAATAAGCCATACGATAAAGCCTACAACCGGGAAGATGATGATGCCAAGCACCCAAAGGATTTTGGAGAGTCCCGAGGCACCTGATGTGAAAACTTGATAAATCGCATATATGTCTGCGATGAGGATGATGAGACCTAGAATTCCATATTCCATAGTGAATGCTCCTGCATTGCTAATGTCATTTACTGGTGAGACAACATTTCCATGGAATTAATGTTCCCGAAAAAGTTACTGGAACAATTTCGTGAATGAAGGAGTTGCCCTTCCAATCGCCCCTCGGGGCATGAATGGATCGGAAGGAAATACTATGAAAACCTCTACAGCTGTAATCGGTGGACTGGCCGCGGTCGTGGTGATCGCAATCGGCGTATACATGGTCGATATTGATCAGACTGAAGAAGGTCGTCTGCCCAATGTGGACGTGTCCGTAGAGGGTGGAAACCTACCTGAATTCGAAGCGAAAACCGGGTCGGTTAATGTCACCAAGGAAGAGGTTGACGTCACAGTTCCAAAGGTCGAAGTCACCACTGAAGAAAAATCTGTGACGGTGCCCGGAGTGAGCATCACTCCTCCGTCCGAGTAATTCAATAGACTTGCAACGCTAGCAAGGCCGCCAGTTGAAAGTTTCAGCTGGCGGCCTTGTCTATTTAATCGCGGTGTAATTCTGTGGCAGGCTTTGCCCCGTTGTCACCATCAGAGTTAAAGGTGAGGGTGACGGTATCCCCCGCCTGCAAATCCGAGGGCACCATGGTTTTGGCGTCAAGTGTCCAGACCGATTTGTCCTTGAAAACAATTACATTTGCCAGCCGATCGTACGCGACGATTGTCCCAGATGTTTGGTCTGCAAACGCAGATGTGGAAAAAACAGCTAGAGTAAGGGCGGTGGCGGTAAACAGGCGCATTTGAAATCCTCCGATTAGGCGCAGAATCCACAGGTGGGATGCCGAGCGGTATTATACACGTTCCGACGTCACCGTGAGACAAATATGATGCCAGCGTGCCATAGATCCGTACATCGGAACTGAAAGCGCAATAAGCTGGTTGGATTTGCGTAGCTCTTCCGATGTGAAAGGAACCGGAAATGAAAGCCCAATCCAAAGCTCAACAGCGCGCCGCTGGTGCGGCACTCTCCGCAAAGCGCGGTGAAACCAAGGTCAAGGATCTCCAAGGGGCGTCCAAGGACATGTATGACAGCATGACGGAAGACGAACTGGAGGAGATGGCTTCGACCAAGCACGATGGGTTGCCCGAGGACGTCGACGATAAGGCCTAGCGTCTGCCCCCGTATCGCGACTTGCCTCCGCGCATTCCGCCACGTCCGGCTGTGGACCGTCCCGACGCTTTTTGGGCATTGTCCACGGCCTTGTCCACTGCGTATTGTCGCGCCAGAGGGTCATCCGAAATTACCAGGTCCACCGCTTCTAAACGCTTGACCTCATCGCGAAGACGCGCGGCTTCCTCGAATTCGAGGTTTTCAGCCGCTTTCCGCATATCAGTGCGCAAGCCGTCGAGTACAGTTTGCAGATTGCCGCCCGCCAACGGATTGTCGATCTTGGCGGTAACGCGATTCATGTCCACGTCGCCTTTATAGAGACCGGCAAGGATGTCTTCGACGTTCTTTTTGACCGTAGTCGGCGTGATGCCGTGTTCTTCATTGTATGCCAGCTGCTTGATGCGACGACGGTCCGTTTCGCCGATCGCCCGC
>TARA_R110001599_G_scaffold21587_1_pt1 | contig 16157 bp, 22 predicted proteins | sample TARA_R110001599 | Tara Oceans TARA_R110001599 (sample SAMEA4398360) | marine metagenome | biome: Polar Biome; feature: [MES] marine water layer (ENVO:01000295) within the mesopelagic zone...; material: water (ENVO:00002006), including particulate matter (ENVO:01000060) such as...... | reverse complement strand
ACCGGCGCTGGCCCTCCTGCCTCTACCTTGTGATCCAAAGTGCTGCGGTTATGCTATGAATCCAGGTTCGAAGCCGGATTATCCGAGAATAACAGCAAATTCAAAGACATAGAGCTTCATCAGCATGCTCTTAGCATCACCCAATCAGCTTTAGGTGCCAATATAAAACGGAGCTTATTTCTTGGCCACACACCGGTGGTCACCTTCCATCTGTCAAAGAGGTTCTTGATTATATGGAACGGTTACTTGGCCTTGTCAGAGATACTGGGTTTAGCCACCTCCATAGTCAGTAGTAGCGTATACATCGAGCTACTCTCCCTTTCAATAAAGGAGTTAGGCGTTTTAGTGACCAATATTGGTGAATTAGGTTATGCCTTATGTTGCAATGGGTATTAAAATTAAGCATGTCCTAGCTAACGTAGATGGCATTATCAAGAGCTTCGGCATCCACCGCATACCACAAGATAATAAAGTTAATATCAGAATAAAGGCCGAAGGTTGCACAAACCCTGCCGGCCACACTTGTGATAAAAGATTTCATGCTGCCAAGGCATCCTTCGGAGCCAAGAATTACTCACGGCGGGTAATTATTTTCTAATACGCTGCTCGACAAGAGCAAGCCAAAGTTGCTTTACTCGATGGCCACATAATAGATCGGCAAGATGTCACTCCCCTCCAAAAGCTATCTAAAGAATTAGAGGGAGTTTAGTTTATGTAGCTATTTCCCTGCTTTTCTTTAGCAAAGCGAGCACGTTACTCATCACGCTTGCAAGTGCATGTGGACCTGCAATGAAGCCTCGCAGACACATCCCGGCTTTGTTGGGCAGTTGAGTGCAGGCCAGATCGGCATGGGGGGTCTGATAGCGAAGGCCTTTCAAACTGGAGGCTTCACCAGCACTCCCCAATAGAAAAATTCCGCACTGGCAATCAAGCCCGCGTTGCGCAAAAGGGCGAATAAAATCAGCACTGCTTACAGACATTGCATCTCGGACAAGGAGCCGATCATTTATATCAAAAACCTCAACAGTATTTGAAAAAAAGAGCGGAGGACGTCCATTACCTGATGGATCAAATCGGTAGAATGAATCCACGATCACTGCTCCAGAGTTACCGGCCATCCGCACTCGGGTAGTATTGTGTGAATCACTACCGGGAAAGAGGATTAACGGTTTGGGCATGTATTCAAGCCATGCTCCAGAATTCACATCCAGCTTGATTTTCTGTGATGCACGGCCACCGCGCATGCTATGCACCTTGGTGGCAGATTGATTAGTCAACTTCACTCTGGTGCCAGTCCCAAGCTCCACCGCAAGCCGAATATCGTCGCCCTCCACTAGCCCACCACCCAATGCCTGCAGACAGAGATCTGCACGCTGGGAGCAAGCAGTGGCACGATGCACTCGAGTAATGTGGTATGGAAACCGCAGCAATTGTTCCGCCAAGTACGTTTCCCCTTTGGGGCTAGACTGGAATCTCAAAACTGAGCGCGAAGGAACTTTCACTAGTTGGGCATCAAAGTCTACACTCACCGGAACAGAGTTTCCCTAGTCAGAATATCAATAAGTTCATCAATACCTTTGCCCCGGTGGCAGTCCGTGAGTACTACTGGACGGCCATCCCGAACCCCTCGAGCATCTGTCATCATACTGTCCAGATCAACGCGGACGTGTGGTGCTAAGTCAGCCTTGTTTATAACGAGGAGGTTCGAGCGCAAGACCCCAGGGCCCCGCTTTCTAGGTATGTCGTCCCCGCCAGCGACATCGATCACGAACATCCAGTAATCAACTAGATCAAATGAAAATGTAGATGCAAGGTTATCGCCTCCGCTCTCAACTAGTATGAGATCCAGCTCTGGGAACTCCGCTTCCAACCACTCAGCGGCTTCGATATTTAGAGTAGGATCCTCACGAATCACCGTGTGAGGACAAGCCCCAGTTTCCACAGCAAGCACGCGAGCCGGATCAATTAGACCACTGTGCCGAATTCTTTCAGCATCTTCCCTAGTTACCAAATCATTTGTAATCACAGCTACTTGGTAGCCCTGCTCTTGAAGTCGGGGTAAAAGCACCTCAATCAACGACGTCTTACCCGACCCCACTGGTCCACCTATCCCGATGCGAGCCGGCCCGGGCTTATGAATAGTCTCTTGAGACAGCATCTCAGTCGGCGTAATGTCCATAATCACCTCAACATGTAGCGTTGCGAAAGAGGTACCTCGGCAGCTGGTTCGCAGGTGGCAAGCTCACCGTCTACATAAACATTGAAAGTTTCTGGATCAACTTTCACATCCGGACAATAATCATTGTGAAGCATATTTGCCTTTCCAATCTTGCGTGTGTTGCGTACCCCCACTAAATTTTTCTCCAAACCGAGTTTCGCTCCTATATTGGCGTCCAATGCAGCCTGTGCAACGAAGCTCACGCTAAGTGCGCTGGGGTTCCGCCCGAAGGAACCCCACTGAGGCCGCATTATCAACGGTTCGCAAGTCATCAACGAGGCTGCGCTGTCACCCATTACACCCCACGCAATGAAGCCGCCCTTCACCACTAATTCAGGCTTAACGCCAAAGAAGGCGGGCCTCCAGAGCACTATATCCGCTAGCTTGCCGGGCTCCAGCGATCCCACTTCATGGTCTACGCCGAAGGCTCGTGCTGGGTTGATGGTGTACTTGGCGATATAGCGCTTTATACGTTCATTGTCCCCCCTGCTTGTACGTTCGCTGGCAAGACGTCCCCGCTGTGTACGCATTTTACTGGCAAGCTGCCAAGTCCTGCAGATAACCTCATTGATCCTGCCCATGCCCTGACTATCGGATCCAAGCATGGAAATAACGCCCATATCATGCAGCACATCCTCAGCAGCGATGGTGCCGGCGCGAACGCGTGATTCGGCGAAAGCAACATCCTCTGGTACAGCAGGATTCAAGTGATGACACACCATGATCATATCCAAGTGTTCATCGAATGTGTTCACTGTGTAAGGGTTGGTGGGATTGGTAGAAGAGGGTAAACAGTTTGACTCGCCAACAATTCGAATTATATCTGGGGCGTGTCCTCCTCCGGCGCCCTCTACATGATACATATGAATTGTGCGGCCTTTGATCGCCGCCAGAGAGTCCTCCACGAAACCACTCTCATTCAAGGTATCGGTATGTAGAGCTACTTGGAAGTCCATCTCATCGGCAACGCTGAGGCAGCAGTCGATGGCCGACGGGGTAGCGCCCCAGTCCTCATGGATTTTCAGCCCCATGCAGCCACTCTCAATCTGATCAACCAACGAGCGCGGCTTTGAAGAGTTGCCACGCCCGAGAAAACCAAAATTCATAGGCCACTGTTCTGCAGCCTGTAGCATGCGAGCCACATTCCATGGCCCCCCGCTGTCAATGCCAACGGTGATTGGGCCTAGTGATCCACCTAACATTGTAGTTAGGCCTGAGGCAAGAGCGTGATCCACGAGCTGAGCGCTATCAAAGTGGACATGGCAGTCAATCCCGCCGGGGGTGGCAATCATGCCCTCTGCATCGCGTACAGTCGTAGATGCCCCGCATACTAGATTCGGATCCACGTTGTCCATGATAGATGGGTTGCCTGCTTTGCCGATGCCGACGATTCGGCCATCCTTGATGCCGATATCTCCCTTCACCACTCCAAGAACTGGGTCGATTACCAGCGCATTGCAGATCAGCATATCCAGAGCGCCATCTGCACTGCTGTAACCTGCCATTAGTCCTAAGCCATCACGCAGAGTTTTACCACCACCGTGCATACACTCATCACCGGGAAAAGCATGATCTATCTCTACCTCCGCAAGCAGCTCAGTGTCTCCCAACCTTATGCAGTCGCCTTTTGTTGGGCCAAACATGGCTGCGTAGTCACGCCGAGACATTTTCATAAACTATACTCCCCTGAATTTGGCAACACGTGCACGTTCAAGTGCCCTACGCTTAATTTCTCCCGAGCGGGTCGATCCTTCGGTTAGCCCATTCAACCCCCAAATCTCTGCATCACCACCAAACTCAACAAGAACTACCTCTATATTATCGCCCGGCTCAAAACGCACTGCGGTTCCAGCGGCGATATCCAGATGCATACCAAAAGCACTGGCGCGATCAAAATCAAGCTCTCTATTGGCTTCGAAAAAGTGGAAATGGCTGCCAACTTGGATTGGTCTATCGCCAGCGTTACAAACGGTAACTTCAACGCTGCGACGCCCCGCATTGATCTCGATATCACCATCTTCAGGCAGAATGGCGCCGGGGTTAATATCGTTATTGATTGATTCAAAACCCGGCCGAATGGGCTCGTGGACAGTTATTAATTTGGTTCCATCTGGAAACGTCCCTTCTACCTGTAGCATGGGCATCATTTCTGCGACTCCCGGCATCACATCATCGCTTGTCAAGATTCGAGATCCGGCACCAATCAGCTCGGCAACCGAACGGCCTTCACGAGCCCCTTCGATCATCTCGTCAGCAATCAGCGCAACCGCCTCTGGATGGTTCAGTAGCAATCCTTTAGCACGGCGTTTGCGCGCTATTTCTGCAGCCGTGTAGATGGTTAGCCGCTCAAGCTCGGTGGGTGTAAGTAGCATTGCTAAGTCTCCTATTAATTTGAGAACAGTCGCTGGTGCTGAGTTTCATGGCATATCGACGCTAGATCATGCCTAGGTGTATAGCTTGACGCTTCGTCTGCCGTTGGTGCAGGCTCTGCTATTAGCTCGGCAATTAACGGTCCGACCCTAGCAAGAATGCGCTGAGATTCCACATGTCCTACTAGGCTTAGCCGCATGGCTGCACCCAATAGACTGGAACAGCAGGTATAAGCGGACAAGACAGCAGCTTCTTCCATACGAATACCCAGGCCAGCACAGAGCATGCCGTGGACTACCGCCAAATGCCCAGGTACTTCGCCAGCTCGCTGCTGGCGCCGATAATCGGCAGCGCCAGGAGTTGCCAGCTTCTCATGAGCCAAAAGTAAAGCGCCGCCAGCGCGGCGAGACCCGATTCTTTGCTCCTCCGCGAGTGACATCGCTTCAACCAGATTATCCAACTCTGCAATAACATTACCGTTATCAGCATTGGCGTGAGCAGCCTGCAAAAAAGCACGATCATAGCTGGCCCAGCGATTACGCAATTGGATTTCCAAGAAATCAGCAAGCTCAGACTTCTCAACTACCCAACCTTCGTTAAATGCACCCTCCAAGCCCCATGAGAAGGACACGGCACCTGAGGGGAAAAAAGTATCACCATGCTGTAATAGGAGGAATAAATGCGCAGGTGAGTTCATGTATCTACTCGGCTGATGGCACCACTGGCTAGTAAAGGCTCTAAACGGTTGAGAATGTTTTCTAGCTCTCCAGTGGCAGCAATGTGCAGTACTTCTCCATTGAAGCGAACGCGCCAGTGCATATTGCCCGCGAAATACCCTAACTCAAGTGCCGTTGCAACATTAGCCACATTCAAGCTGAGCCAGTTCTCAGCCTCCTGTCGAACCACTACAGCACGCTCTAGCTCCAACACAAGAATGGCACCATCAAATAGACGCAACTCTCGTGGCAAAGCGATACGATATTCACTGCCGTGATCGGTTTTAACACGCAGTCGCCTTCTCGCCATGTCCTCACGATCTAGAAATATAGTTTCCACTTTGTGCTCGTGAGCGAGAGCGTGTATGCGAGCCGCCACACTAGGATCCTGCTCTTCGGCTACAATTTTTGTAACAATGATCGATTGCGGATCTTCTTGCACTTGCCCTCCCCTCACGCTAAAGGTCTAACATTAGCTTTGATTAAGCTATTAATTTTTTATAATAAGCATATATCGTGCCATATTTTTAAAAACAAATTTAAATCAACATTATATTTCACATTGGCCTCCCGCTATAAATAGACATATCTATAGCGTTTGAAATGTGTTCCGTTATGGTGCATTGGGTAGAAGAACATGCATCATAATGATCATTTTTATCTACCTGAACTTATAAAGTGAAAAAATGACGACTATAAATGCATAATGTTGAGGACAGTTTTCAAAAGCCAGTTACTGCCTCTGGCAAAGCAAATGTAAGCGCCCTTAAATCGGCCCCATTGACCCGCTTGAGCTAACCGTATCGTTTATTGGGTCACTTTTTTACGATGCGTTCCAGATCCACGTTCCAGGGCAAGAGGGCTTCTAGTGCCTCCAGCGTGTCGGCGGTGGCGATGCGTTCCAGCACATACTGGATATAAGCGGCAGGCTCTAAACCATTGGCTTTATTTCGATGAGCGAGTAGCCGGTGGCGCTGGCGTGCGCCCCGCGTGAGGTGTCGGCGAACAGACAGGCTTTACGGCCTACCGTCAGGGGGCGGATGGCGTTTTCAGCCAACAAGTTGCTGATCTGCAAGTCACCACGCTCACAGTAACCGACGAGGGTATCCCACTGGTTCAACGTGTAGTCCATCGCTCTGCGCGTCAGGCTATCTTTCAGCACGCGACTGACATTGGCTTCAAGCCATTTTTTGAAGGCGACCAGACGCGGAACACTGAGTTCCTGGCGGACACGGTAACGCTTCGCTAAGGTCTTTGATTTGCCGTTCGATGTCATAGAGTTTATTGATATGGCTAAGCGCAACCTCTACTTTTGAAGCTTTGCCTAGTTTCTGTTTGCCACTACCGCTGGTCTTGGCCGCCTGGGACGCTTCCACGAACTTGCGTCGCGCATGATCCCAACAGCCAATACGGGTAATACCGTTGGCACGACACACCTGACCGTAACCGGCATAGCCATCGGCGTATTTGCTGGTGATGATGTAGGCCAGCAGGGAGATCGTCGCGATGCATTGACCCAGAGGGTGAACCGGACGAGCCGCGGCCACCATACGTTCTTCACCGGACTGTTCGAACACGGCCTTTTCTTGCCAGTATTCGAGGACTTTAAGCCGGGCGGGGATAAACTGTAGCTCTTCCTTGACCTTGGTGAAGAAGGTGTTGGTGGCACCGGCTTTTTGGTCACAGGGTGGTCACAGACAGAAAATAAGGGCTTACGCGTTAACGTAAGCCCTTGAAATTATGGCGCGCCCGGCAGGATTTGAACCTGCGACCCTCGGCTTCGGAGGCCGGTTTCAATTTTACAGCCCATCTTTTTTATCACCGGAAAAATTTATAAAATTAAATATAAAACAATAGCTTATAATATTAATCACTGCCTTAAAACTCTTCACCAAAACACCAATTAACGCCATACTGTGCCTTTTGGCGGCACAATATTGGCACACACCGTGACTTTTCCGCGCCCTGTTTTTGACCGGATTTGACCTTTGGCCAACGCGCAATATGTGCCTGTTTAAATGATTTGGCTACGCGTAAAACGCCAATAGTGCCACCGCCGAAAAACGCAGCACCATACGCACAATCTGCCCTTACCACTACCATGTAAACTCATCATCAACGCCAACACGCGAACGGTTTCGGCTTTGGAGGCCGGCATGTCATCTGCTTATCGCAGCAAGTTGCCCATAGGTATTCAAACGTTTTCGGATATTCGGGAAGGCGGCTATTACTACGTCGACAAAACACCGTTTATTGAGCAGCTGACCCATCAGAACAAATACTACTTTCTTTCTCGCCCGCGCCGCTTTTAAAAGCCTGCTGCTAGATACCTTGGGCTGCCTATTTGAAGGCCGAGATCATCTGTTTCAAGACTTATATATTCATGATAAGTGGGACTGGCAACAGCAGTACCCCGTGGTGCGTTTGAGTTTGGTAGCGGTGTTGCCAACAGCCGTGAGGATTTAGATGCCAACATCCGCTATCAGCTTCAGCAGCAACGGAAAAGCTGAATATTGAAACACCGCCTCCCGAACGCATTGCAGACAACTTTGCCAGTCTGCTTGAAAATGCACGGAGTGTTCACGGCCAACGCGTGGTGGTGCTCATCGACGAGTACGATAAGCCCATTTTGGATAACCTCTTGAATACTGAACGAGCCCGCGAACTTCGCGAGGGACTGAAAAACCTCTAGAGCGCGCTTAAAGACGCCGACCCTCACCTGCATGACCGGCGTTTCCAAGTTCAGCAAAGTCAGTCTATTTTCGGGGCTAAACAACCTCAACGACATTACACTAGATGCCCCTTACGCCGCCATTTGCGGCTACACCGATCACGATATTAATACGGTATTTGCCTCCGAGCTGCCAGGTCTTGACTGTGAAGAGATCCGCGCTGGTACAACGGCTACCGCTGGGGCGGAAAGCACGTCGATACTGTTTATAACCCCTTTGATGTATTGCTGCTGTTACAAAAACGCGAGTTTGGGCCGTACTGGTTTGAGAGCGCCACGCCCAATCTATGTAACGTCCCCTTCACTCCAGCAGTGAACCCCAACTGGTGTTTTCCTACGGCTCGGGTATCACCGTCTGCATCCTTCTGCTGGCCGCCGAACTGGCGGGCTACCATCAGCTATCGCTGTACGACGGTCCTTGGGCAGACTGGGGGAGCGATGAAGCACTGCCAGTGAATTAGGGTGTTGAGATGCCAGCCATCACAGCAATGAACAACCTGCTGTTGGGAGTCAAACGCAGCCACAAATGGCGCTGATGCCTATTGAGAGACAGCACTCACCACTACCGCTACTCCTTGGTGAGTTTATCCCACTCGCCATGCTGCCACACAAAGCCTTCAATTGAGGCGCTGTAAAGCTCATCATGCCAGGGGCAGGCAATGGTAATTAAGGTACCCAACGTTTCAGTCTGCCATTGCGCAATAAGCGCTGCCATTGCGCCTAACACTGTCTTCTTGTTGTCATCATCGACATACGCAAACACCGTCGCTTTCACAGGCGCTGCCATGTTGATGACTTTTTTAAAGTCAAAAAGCACCGCTTCCACCGTTTGCTTTGACGACGCCAACACACCCCACTCGCTCTCTAACGCCAGCAGAATACGCTGGTGTGGATTATGAAACGTGAAGTCGCAAAGAAACTCCCGTGGACAGCCAGGGGCATTACAATAAACAACCCCGTTAGCGGGAAAAACAGCCGATTGCGCGTTGCAAGCCGCTTCAGCAGCCTGAAAAACGCGAAGCGTATCATCTGCATTATGGGTTTTGGCAGCCAAAGTACGCCCACGCGTTTCATCCAACGCTTTAGCAAACGATACAAAAAAGTAGGGTGCATCAAATGTCATCATCCGCTCCCTTTACCCATTATCCCTAGATTAGGTAGCGCTGCTTTTACGCCAGCAGCATTTTCGTATACTCACGCTGCTGTTTTATCGCGTCGTCTAAAATAGCCAGCAGCTTGTCGTAATCCTCTGGCATGTTTGCATCCACGCCGGCTTCCTCAAAGCTCCTTAGCGTGGCTTGGGTGTCGCCGATATGCGCTTGAAGCTCGTGAATTACGCGCTGGTGATCATAAGGCGTCATGCTGGCCCTGGGTTTGGAGTGTCGATAACACGCTGGTAAAGCGTTTGGCGATTTGCATCTCAATGTTTTCGTGTTTACCCAGAGTAAGTAGCTCAACCTTGCGCAGATAGTTCATCACCGCTTCTTGCTCACGGTAGTTTTTTAACCCTGAGGTTACTCGACCGGTTACAAGTTATTACCCGTGTCTGCTAACTACAGAGAAATGGCCTTCATTCACAAAATCCATTGATAAACTTTCTCATTATACAATTAGTTCTTAGGACTTACTTTGAGACGTTTACACTACGCTGTGTGGTACGGTGATAGTGCTAGCTGATTTTTACCCATAATAATAAAGCAGGGCATTCTATGACCTCATTTCGCCATCTTCTCAACGTTAAAGAGCTAGGCTACGGCACCACGCCCATTTTGCTGATTCATGGCTTTGGTTGCGACCAAACGGTATGGCGTCGCCTTCTTCCAGTACTTGAGAAAGACTACCGACTGATCCTAGTCGACCTTGCAGGTTTCGGCGGTGCCGCACCGGAAGCCTACGACAAAGCGCGGCATGGTACGTCCTCCGGTCATGCGGATGACATCGTCGCCCTATGTGATGAATTAGGCTTGGAAAATGCGCTGATGCTTGGCCACTCCATCGGGGGGACCATCGGTATGCTCGCCTCTATCCAACGTCCCAAGGCCTTCCGCCGTTTAGTGATGATTTGTAGCTCTGCGCGGTACCTTGACGACCCTCCTGACTACCAGGGTGGCTATACGCATGAGCAGCTTGATAGCCTGATGCTTCTTATGGAGCAGAATTACCTCGATTGGGCCGGTACCGTCTCGCGGGTGGCGCTTGGCGATGCTGCCACTGAGACTCACCAGCAGAACCTGCAACAACGCTTTCTTTCCGTATCACCTGAGGTACTGCGACCACTGGCAAGAAGCATTTTTCTCGGTGATACCCGCCACCACCTGCCCAGCGTCACGGTGCCTAGCCTAATCATTCAAACTGCCCGCGACGCCATGGTGCCTCTCGAGGCAGCCCAGTACCTGCAACAGCACCTCCCCGATGGTGAACTCGTGGTGCTGGATGCAGGTGGCCATTATCCCCAGCTCACGGCCCCTGACATCTTGGCTCAAGCCCTGCGGGAGCGGCTCGACATGCAGAAAGGCTGATCCCTATGAGTTTGAGAGCTTCCGATTTGGCCCGCTGGTGGCAGTTCGCTCCGTCTGGTCAGGTGGTTATTGATGAGCAGGGCAAAGTTCTGTTGGCCAATTACACCCTCCGTGATTGGCTAAGCTGCTCGACAAGCCAGCTGATTAACCAGCCGGCAAGCGACCTGTTTACGGTTGAGTCGCGCATGCTGTACCTCGGGGTTCTAGCGTATCGACTCACCGATGTAGGAGCAGTTGATGAAGTCCATCTCAACCTACGCTTGGAAAATGACGATGCCCTTCCAGTACTCTGCAGTGCGCGCCGCCTGGGCGCGGAAGAGCCCTCCCTGACGTTAATTTCGATGCTGCCCATAGGCCGTAAGGATCAACTAGAACGCGAACTGCTAGAAGCTCGCCAGGCAGTCCAACACGCTCTGGAGGAGAAAAATGCGGTCATCGCCGAGCTAGAATCGATGCGCGCCACATTAGAATCGCACAACTCGGAACTACAGCGTCTCACCATGCAGCTTGGCCATGAGGCTAACAGCGATGCGCTTACCGGCTTGCCCAACCGACGCCATTTCGATCTCGTGCTGCAGGAGAGACTAGCCTTAGCAGCCGTCGCTCGTTCCTCTGATGTTTTCAGCGTGGCTATCTTGGACATCGACCACTTTAAGCCAGTCAACGATGAACATGGGCATGCTGTCGGTGACCATGTCCTACAACAGCTTGCTACGCTGCTTTCATCGCAACTACGCGGCCAAGATATTGCCGCGCGTATCGGCGGCGAGGAGTTCGCCCTGCTGATGCCGGACACCTCCATTGATGAGGCAGTCAACGCCTTGGATCGCTTGCGCCTTGTCATTGAGACGTACCATTGGCAACCAGTTCCCATCACCGCCAGCTTGGGCGTGACAGGCTATCTGCCGGAAGATACGAGCGAAAGCCTGATGGCGCGCGCCGACGACGCCCTATATGCGGCCAAACACCAGGGGCGTAACCACGTCGCACGAAGATGAAGAGGAGCTTGTCATGCAAGCCAGAGCGACAGCACTAAACGCACGGGATGATATTGAGCTGCCTTACCGGATACGAGATGTCGCCGCGGATGTTGGCCTACTCATGGTCGCCACCACGTTTACTCTGCTGGGAGGCACAGGTCTCATCGGGCATCTCCTCGGCATTGCCTATCCGCTGAGCGGTGTGATGGTGGTCGACGCTGCCTTAACTGGTTTCCTGGCTGGCCTCTGCTTGTTGGGTTGGCTGTTTAATCGGCACTGGCTGAACTACTTGGCAGCCATGCCGTTGGCGGTGGTCACTCTCTACACCCTAATACATAACGGCTTAGCCGATGGGCCCTGGGTAGGAACGTCTTGGGTGACCGGTGGCCCAAGAATTCTCTCGGCGGCGGCGTTTCTGCTCTTTCTAGTGGCCCAATGCACCGCTCTAGGCATGAAGCGGCCTTGGCACCGGTTAGTCTGGGCCGTTAGTGGGTTGCTAGCACTAGGCGCGGGTAGCTTTTCACTGCTGCTAATGCTGCTTCCGGCTAGCCGTTTAGATTGGGCAGAAGGCTTTGTGTCTGCCCCTATACTGGCCACCCTTTACGCCCTGCTGGGTGGTGTTACTTTCGTTGTCGCCGCCTGGCGCGGTAGTCGTCGCTTGATTCCCCTGGGCAGTCTGACCAAGATCGCCGCCGTTGCTGGCGTCATGGTCAGTTGTCTCGCCTGGTACACCCTGAGCTGGAGCGCTCAGAACGATATGCAACGTCAGGCAGCCATCTTGATAGATAATGCTGCTCTCAATGCACGCCACATAATGAAGACACAGCTGGAATTTATTCAGCGTTTGGCATGGCGTAGGGGGTTAAATGATATTCCTGAACTGGTGGGCAATTGGGAGCACGATGTTCAGACCTACTTTCGACATGCCCCTTATTTAAAGAGCCTTGCCATACTGAACCCTAACGGGAGCCTTGAAGATCTGCGCGTTTCTAATGAGGAATATCAGCGCCACTTTGTTCAGGAGATAAATCTATCCCGCCTTCGCGATGAGCTACTCTCTGGGTGGGAAGAAGCGTTGGCATACACGATACCGAGCAACCCGAGGACGTTACTGATTATCGCGCCCTTAGGTAACGGCACAGGCAGCCGTCTAATCGCGGAGGTCGACTTGGTGGGGCTGCTTGAACACGAGCTTAGCCTACCCTTAAACCTTTTGCGGCTTTCAGTCGGTGGAGACACACCTTATCTGGTCATAAGGCACCCTGACCGTCTGGCCCACGGCAGTGGTAAACGATCTCTCCCACACCTTGAACGTCGCCTTGTCGGCCTTCCCGGCGGCACTCGCTTAACGCTTGATGTCCATATGAACGCCACATCAAGCATGCTGCAGGCAGGTGTTATGCCGGCAGGTTTTGCTATCGCTGGCCTGACGCTCAGTTATCTGCTGGCCCTGAGCCTGGGGCTGGTCAGGCTGGTGGTCTGGCGCTCACGTGAGCTGTTGAGTGCCCGACAGCGCCTTGAAGCGCAATACGACCTCGAACAACGTTATCGTTCACTTTACCTCTACCATCCTGATGGCGTCTTTTCGCTCGACCATGCAGGCCATATTGTTACCGCGAATGATGCCTGCAGCAAAATTACCGGGCGCACCAACGATAAGATAATCGGACGTCATTTTTCTACCCTATTGCAGCCTCAAGATATCGAGCGAATGCAGGCTCTTTATGCGTCGACATTGTCCGGACACCCCACCCAGGTGGAACTGCAGATAACCAGGAGTGATGGGCATGGGCGGTTCCTTGATTTGACTACAATGCCGATTATTGTTGACGGGGAGACACACGGTGTCTTCGGCATCGTTAAGGACATTACTAAACAGTATGAGCAGGAAGCCCAACTGGCTTATCAGGCCTCCCATGATCTGTTAACCGGCCTCCCGAACCAAACGACCCTTGATGAGCGCCTGAAGGAAGCGTTTGATCAGGCGCAGCAGTCGGGCAGCTTACTGGTCGTGATGCATCTCGACCTGGACGGCTTTAAGGCGGTTAATGACGGACTGGGCTATCACATCGGCAACCAACTCTTGGTGGCGGTGACCGACCGACTGCAGCCGCTAACCGGGCCAGACGATACGCTGGCTCGCCTCACCGGTGACGAGTTCGCCCTACTGTTCAATCATCTCCAGGACCATCAGGCCGGGGGCGATATGGCCGAGCAGATGATTGATGCACTGTCAGCGCCTTTCCAGCTCGAAGGCAGGGCTGTCCATATCAGTGCCAGCATAGGCGTCGCTTGTAATGCCGAATCTTGTGAATACGCTTATGAGCTGATGCAACGCGCCGACCTTGCCATGACCGACGCCAAACAAAAAGGGCGCAACACCTGGCAGTGGTATCAGGGCGAAGAGCAGCGCGTAACCGAAGCATCAGTTACCCTGCGACACGGCTTGCATACAGCCTTGCAGGATGATCAATTCAAACTCTACTACCAGCCCATCGTGGAGGCAGTGAGTGGTCGCATCCGTGGATTGGAGGCGTTAATCCGCTGGCAACATCCCGAGGGAGGTATGATCTCGCCAGGAGAGTTTATTCCGCTTGCAGAGCAAACGGGGCAAATCATTCCAATGGGGCGCTGGATTATGCGTCAGGTGTGCCAAGATGCTGCAACCATGCTGGCTGCAGGCGGGCGTAGGGTGCCAGTAGCTGTCAATATCTCATCGCTTCAGTTTCGAAGAGAGGGATTTCTTGACGATCTTCATCAGGCGCTAAGTGCTTCTGGCCTCCCACCCGAGTTTCTGGAACTGGAGGTTACCGAAAGCGTTCTGCTGGATGGGTCTGAACAGGCCACTGAGCTGATCAATCAGCTCAACGCCATGGGGATTAAGGTGGCACTCGATGACTTTGGCACCGGTTTCTCCAGCCTGAGCTATCTGCGTGATCTGCCCATTCACAAGATCAAGCTAGACCGAGCCTTCATCAAGGACATCACGACCGACAAACGCAATGCCGCTATTGTGCAGGGGATTATCACCATGTCGCACCAACTGGGTCTGCTAGTGGTGGCCGAGGGCATTGAGGAGCTCAAACAGCAGCAGGATCTCGTCCGCCGTCACTGCAATCTATTACAAGGGTTCCACTTCGCCAGGCCTATGCCGTTAGAAGCCGTCATGCAACTGCCGGATCAGTTACCTGCATCTTCTCACGCCTGAGGTTTAGACCTCTGGCTCCATGTCTATTAGTCACAGGTTTCAGGCATACGGTAGCTCTAGACATAGCGAGGAAAGAAAGCGGCGGAACGTGTGTTATATCGAGCGCCATCACAAATGTCAGGCAAATCAAAATATAACTTCCCGCTTGTGACTTAACCTTACTAGCCCTGCGATCACGCCCCATAAGAGGGAGTACAAGCACCATGATCGTGTAGATCAATTGACAATGGACACATTATGATTAGTTTATAGGGTCGCTTGGCACCTATCTGCAATCCACCGAATGTATCGCATTAACAGGGGTAATCACCGTGGCATTTTCGTTGGATGATAGTACTGAACAGCTGGCGAATACCTTACCAGTGGTGGCCCGCCTATTTGATATGAGTGGCGCTGCAATTTCTTTATTCGATGACCATGACAGGTTAATTTACGGTAATGCCCATTACTATCAACTCATCTGTCATACGCAAGGGTCGCACCCCACTTGGCCGGATGTCGTACGTGACAACTACGCCAAGAGCCAGGGGCTAATTATAGAGACGGAGGATATTGAGTTATGGATTCGGTTGGCGCTCACAAAGCGACGCAAGCAAACCTATCGCCAGTTTGAAATTGATGCATGGGATGGCCGCTGGCTGCTGATGACAGAAACCCTGATTCCGGATGTTGGCCTGCTCGGTATCGGTGTGGATATCACCCAGGCAAAGACCTTAACGACGGTATTAAAACGAGAATACCAGTGCGCGCTGGCCAAAGCGGAAACCGACCCACTAACTGATATGGGCAATCGCCGAGCGCTAGAGCGTTTGCGTAAGATACTCGTGAGTAAGGAACGCCATTTTCAGGTGACTGCGTTGATGATCGATATTGACCAGTTCAAGCCCTACAACGATAGGCTGGGCATTTGCAGGGTGACCTTTGTTTACAGCAGGTGGCCCTGGCGATTCAGAATAGTCTAAGTGAGTGTGAAGCTTACGCAATAAGATTAGGGGGTGACGAATTTCTGGTGCTACTACTGGATGCACCTTTATCAAAAGCACAGCAAGTGGCTCATCGAATTAGAAACAGTTTACTTAAAAGTGCCATTCCCCATCCTACGACAGATTCTGGTCTTGTTACCCTCAGCATGGGCCTTGCCAGCCGGGACATCATCGATCCAGAAGGCTTCTCAACGTTACTTAAAGACGCTGACGATGCGCTCTATGACGCTAAACGTAGCGGGCGTGACTGTATCAACGGCCTTAGAAATTGGTAGCATTGATGAGTAATCGCTACCCACCTTACGTAGCTAGTACAGCCTGAGGCATAAATCAGCTGTGCCTTCTAGGCAATTTTAGTTGGCACTGATTGCTCAACTAACCCTCCCCCCCTCTGTCAGCCTAGTTGTCCGGTTGGCGATATCGCCTAAATCT
>TARA_R110001599_G_scaffold73783_11_pt1 | contig 16166 bp, 16 predicted proteins | sample TARA_R110001599 | Tara Oceans TARA_R110001599 (sample SAMEA4398360) | marine metagenome | biome: Polar Biome; feature: [MES] marine water layer (ENVO:01000295) within the mesopelagic zone...; material: water (ENVO:00002006), including particulate matter (ENVO:01000060) such... | reverse complement strand
CCCTTGGTATTGTGCAGGATCGCGCCGTGATGCTGCATGACGCCGCGCGGCTTGCCACCGGTGCCGCTGGTGTAGATGATGCAGGCGGTCTGATCGCGGGTGATCACGGAGACCTCCTCGGTCACCTCGGCAACATCCTCGTCGCTGCCCCGGGTCAGCTTTTCCCAGCTGTAGAGATCGAAATCACCGGACTGGCCGATGCGCAGATCGGAAATGCCGATGATGATATTGGCGTCGGAGGAGCCGATCACCGAGGGAAGAAGATTCTGTGCCAGCTTGGCGTTGGACACGATGACCGCGTGGGCGCCGCTGTTGTCGAGAATATGCTGGTGATCGGAGGCGGTGTTGGTGGTGTAGGTCGGCACGGTGATGCAGCCGGCGGCCATGATCCCGAGATCGGCGATACACCATTCGGGGCGGTTTTCGGAGACCAGCATCACCCGGTCGCCATTTTTGAGACCGATGCGCTTGAGCGATTTGGCGAAGGCCGCGACCTGGCGGGCGGCTTCGGCCCAGCTGATCGGCTGCCACGCGCCGTCGATCTTGGCGCTGAGAAACGGCTTGTCGCCGCCCTGGCTGGCGCGGTCGAAGAACATGGATACCAGATTCTGATATTGGTCTATTTCCAGATAGCGGTTTTCTGCTCTTTTCGTGACCACGCAACTCTTCCTCTCTCATGCTCCGGTCGTGCCGGGCTCGGATTATCTGCAACGGACTAGCGCGGTTCGAACGGGCGGGCAATTATTTTGGTGATATCCGGCGACGTGGGGGCGGACAAGCGATCCGGCGCTCGTGCGAATGGACATCGCCTTTCGACCTGGTCTATAGCTGCCCGCCATATGAAAATGATCCGTCTCGTCGCTGCCGTAGCAGCGCTACTCACCACTTCCTGCACCTCCAATATGGCGACCGGCCCGGCCTCTGCGCCGCCACCGGAAGCCGCTGCGACGCAGCCGGCCGCGGTTCAGGAGACAGAGCCTTTCGTGATCGCCGCCAATCCGCTGGCCGCCAAGGCCGGGCAGGATGTCCTGAAACGCGGCGGCAGCGCCATTGATGCGGCGATTGCGGTGCAGGCTATGTTGTCGCTGGTCGAGCCGCAAAGTTCCGGACTCGGTGGCGGCGCGTTCCTGACCTATCTGGATGGAGAAACCGGCAAGCTGACCATTTATGACGGCCGGGAAACCGCGCCGGCGCAGGCCAGTCCTTCGATGTTCCTGGGGCCCGATGGTAAGCCGCTGGGCTATCGCGATGCGGTCACCAGCGGTCGCGCGACCGGCGTGCCGGGTGCGGTGGCGATGCTGGCGATGGTCCATGCAGAACATGGCGCGCTCGACTGGAGCAGCCTGTTTTCGGCGGCAGAGCGGACGGCGGAAGAGGGCTTTGTCATCAGCCCGCGTCTCGGCCGTTTTCTCGGCATTGCCTTTCCGCAGCTGGGCACGCCCGACGCGACGGCCTATTTTGGCGATGCCAATGGCAAGCGGAAGACCACCGGTGACCGGTTGAAAAATCCCGAATATGCAGACTTCGTGAGGCGTCTGGCGGCCAATGGTCCCGCGGCGCTTTATGGCGGCTCGACGGCGGCGAAAATTGTCGCCAAGACCCGCGCCGCGCCGCTGGAAGGCCGGATGACGATGGCCGATCTGGCTGGCTACAAGCCGGTCAAGCGCGAGGCGCTGTGCAACCCCTATCGCGTCTATCTGGTCTGCGTGCCGCCGCCGCCGTCGAGCGGCGTGGCGCTGTTGCAACTGCTGGCGATGCTGGAAAAAACCGATATCGCTACGCGAGGGCCGCAAGACGCGCAGGCCTGGTTCCTGTTCGCCGAGGCGAGCCGGCTGATGTATGCCGACCGCGACCAATATATCGGCGATCCGGCTTTTGCATCGGTCCCGTTTCAGGGACTGCTGGAGCCGGCCTATGTTGCATCGCGCGCGGCGCTGATCGGCGAGAGAGCCGCTTCTTCTCCACCCGAAGCGGGGACTCCGCGCGGTGCGGTGCTGGCCGCGCGTGACCGGACGCTGGAGCCCGCCGGGACATCCCATTTCATCGTCCGCGATGCGCAGGGCAATGTGGTTTCGATCACGACGACGGTGGAATCGATCTTCGGCAGCGGCCGGATGGTCGACGGGTTCTTTCTGAATAACCAGCTTACCGATTTCTCATTCAGTCCCGTGGACGACGATGGTCGTCCTGCCGCCAATGCGGTTGCGCCGGGCAAGCGGCCGCGCTCGTCGATGACGCCGACCATATTGCTCGACAGCGATGGCCAGTTTGCGGGGGCGATCGGTTCAGCCGGCGGCAACAGTATTCTCGCCTATGTGGCGAAATCGCTGGTTGGCGCGATCGACTGGGACCTGTCGATGCAGGAGGCGCTGGCGCTGCCCAATCTGGTGGCGCGGGGCCCCAGATTTGGCGGGGAGCTGGACAAGTTTGCTCCGGGGGTTGCCGAGGGGCTTGCGGCACGCGGTGTCGATCTGAAGCCGGGGCAGGGAGAGGATAGCGGCGTGCACGCCGTGATCATCCGCGATGGCAAGGTCGATGGCGGCTTTGACCCGCGCCGCGAAGGCGTGGTGCTGGTGGGTACCGGCGAATAGCGGGGCAGGCAGGCTTTATGCTGCGCCGACCGCCTCGGTGATATTGGCAAAGCCATCCCGTTTGACCAGTTTGGCCAGCTGGCAGCCCATTGCGGCGGCGATGGCCGGGCCTTCGTAGATCATCGCGGTGTAGAGCTGGACCAATGACGCGCCGGCGCGGATGCGCTCATAGGCATCTTCTGCTGTCGCAATGCCGCCGACGCCGATCAGCGGGATTTGCCCGCCGCTGGCCTTGCGGAAATCCTTCAGCCGTTGCAGCGCCAGATCCTTCAGCGGCGCACCGGAGAGGCCACCGGTTTCGGAGCGGTTGGCGGACTTCAGGTCGGGCCGGGTGATGGTGGTGTTGGAAATGATCAGCGCGGCGATCTTCTGCTCCATGGCGACATCGACGATATCGTCGATATCCGCCGGTTCGAGATCGGGGGCGACCTTCAGGAAGACCGGGGTTTTCGATTTGCCCATCGCGTCCATCACCGCTGCTAGCAGTTCGGCCAGCGCGCCCTTGTCCTGCAGTGCGCGCAGGCCGGGCGTGTTGGGCGAGCTGATATTGACGGTCAGATAGTCGGCCAGCGGCGCCATTTTCTTCGCGCCGGTGACATAGTCTGAGATCCGGTCGTCGCTGTCCTTGTTGGCGCCGATATTGATGCCAAGCACGCCCTGGCCCATCCGCCCGCGCACCTTTTCCAGCCGGGGCAGGGCTTCCTGCTGGCCGCGATTGTTGAAGCCGAGCCGGTTGATCACCGCCTTGTCCTCGACCAGCCGGAATATGCGCGGCTTCGGATTGCCCGCCTGTGGCAGCGGGGTCAGCGTGCCGACCTCGGCAAAACCGAAGCCCATACGGATCAGCGCGTCGGGCACTTCGCCATTCTTGTCGAAACCGGGGGCCATGCCGATCGGGTTGACGAAGTCGAGACCGGCGACACGGGTTGCGAGAACCGGGTCCGATTTGGGGGCAGGGCCCATCGGGACGGTCTTCAGGCCGGCGATGGTGAGACCGTGCGCGCGTTCGGCTTCGAGCGCGAAAATGAAGGGCTTTGCGAGATTGTAGAGCATGGCCGCGCTATGGCACTGGTGCGGTTGCTGCGCAATGGTGCTCCGTACTTGATGCGGAGCTTTTGGCGGCGGTAGCGTAATCTCTCCAGAGCTCCGCATCAAGTGCGGAGCACGGGACTGGAAACGCCGATATTATCTGCTAAACGGCTCTCAGAAAAACATTGAGGAATATCCGATGATCGCCACCCCGCAATTTGACTTTCAGCTCGGCGAAATGGCCGACCAGATCCGCGACACCACCCGCCGCTTTGCCGAAGAGAAGATCATGCCGCTGGCCCAGAAAATGGACCGCGAAGACTGGTTCCCGCGCGAACTGTGGACGCAAATGGGTGATCTCGGCCTGCATGGCATTACCGTGGACGAAGAAGATGGCGGGCTTGGCCTCGGCTATCTGGAACATGCGATCGCGGTCGAGGAAGTCAGTCGCGGCAGTGCGGCGCTGGGCCTCAGCTATGGCGCGCACAGCAACCTGTGCGTCAACCAGATCCGCCGCTGGGCCAGTCCGGAGCAGAAAGCCAAATATCTGCCCAAGCTGATCTCGGGCGAGCATGTCGGAGCGCTGGCGATGTCGGAAGCCGGGGCCGGCTCGGATGTCGTATCAATGAAGCTCAAGGCCGAAGCGGTGCAGGGCGGTTATGTCCTCAACGGCACCAAATTCTGGATCACCAACAGCACCGATGCAGACACGTTGGTGGTTTATGCCAAGACCCGGCCCGACGCGGGTTCGGGCGGGATCACCGCCTTCCTGATCGAAAAGGGCATGAAGGGTTTTTCCATCGGCCAGAAGATCGAGAAGGTCGGCATGAAGGGCAGCCCGACGGCGGAGCTGGTGTTCGATGATTGCGAAGTGCCGGAGGAAAATGTCATGGGACCCCTGAACGGCGGTGTTGGTGTGCTGATGTCCGGCCTCGATTACGAGCGCGCCGTGCTTGCCGCGATCCCGCTCGGGCTGATGCAGGCCTGTCTCGACACGGTCATCCCCTATGTCCGCGAGCGCAAGCAGTTCGGCAAGCCGATCGGCACGTTCCAGCTGATGCAGGGCAAGATCGCCGATATGTATGTCCGGCTGAACAGCGCGCGCAGCTATGTCTATAATGTCAACAAATCCTGCGATGCCGGACAGACGACCCGCTTCGATGCAGCGGGCGCGGTTATGCTGGCGAGCGAGAACAGCGTGCGGGTCGCGGAAGAGTCGATCCAGGCGCTGGGCGGCGCGGGTTACACCACCGACTGGCCGGTCGAGCGCTACTGGCGGGACAGCAAGCTGCTCGATATCGGCGCTGGCACCAATGAGATCCGCCGGATGCTGATCGGCCGGGAATTGATTGGGGGCGGCTAGGCCCGCAACGTCTCCCACGGCCCGGTAATCGCAACCGTGTAACCGGGCTGCTGGATATTGACGAACATCGTCGTGCCGTCGGGCGAGAAACAGGCGCCGCAGAATTCGCTTTGGTCCTTGTGCGCGTTGCGGGCGATGTCGTAGATTTTTCCGTCCGGTGTCAGACCCCGGAGATACTGGTCGCCGCGTCCGTCTTCGCAGAGGATGATGTCGTTCCACGGCGCGACCACCAGATTGTCGCACATGTCGAGGGAATCGGCGCTGGTCGATTCAAAGAATAGCTGCAACGTGCCGCCCGCTTCTGCGCCTTCGTCCGGCGTGTAGCGCCAGATCTGGCCGACACGCTCCGCGCCGCCTTCGGTGCAGGTGAAATAGAAATCGCCGGTTTCGCCGTCCATGCGCACGGCGTAATCCAGCCCTTCGCCGCGCATGAACCGGGCTGCGCCGGCGGCATGACCGCGATGGGCAAGATCGCCTTCGGGTGCTTCGACATCGTCGAGGTCAATCCATTCAGCGACATGGTCCCGTCCGACGATAAATGTCTCGGGCCCGTTGCCGCCCCAGTCTTTCGGCCAGTTTGAGGTGATGGCTGATTTCCTGCCCTTGAGCGCGAGCGCCTGCAGGCGGCCGCCTTCCTGCAATTTGCCCGGTACGTTCGGAATGAACCGGTAGAACAGGCCGTGGCGGGCGTCTTCGGTCATGTAGACGATGCCGGTTTTCGGATCGACCGACGCGGCCTCATGCGTGAAGCGGCCCATGGCTTTCAGCGGGATCGCGTCGATCAGCCCTGTGGCACTCGACGGCGTTTCGAAGACGAAGCCGTGATATTTGCCCGGTCCTTCTGCGGGGGTGAGCATTTCCTCTTCGCAGCTGAGCCAGCTTCCCCACGGGGTCGGGCCGCCGGCGCAATTGGCCGCGGTGCCGGTCAGCACGAGGAAATCCCGCTCCATGCGTTTATGTTTCAGATCGTAGACCACCTTGCTCACGCCGCCGAAAAAGGGCGAGCCGTCTTTCTTGCGGTCGTAGAGCTGGCTTTCGGAAACCCGGTCGAGCAGTTCATTGCCCTTGCCGAACGGGCTGCCGGTCGGGACGCTGTTCCAATTTTCGTGATTGCGCATCAATATGCATTTGTCGCTATCATCGGGATGGGCGAAGCAGGCCATGCCGTCGGGGCGGCCGGGACGGTAAAAGCCGTCGGACATCATCCCGCCGGCCTCGCTGACCATTGTATAGGAAAAGCCTTCGGGCAGATCGAGCCGCCTGGCGGGGTCGGGAACAAGGGCGAACGAACGATTGGCGCTGTGCGCGCGGGCGCAGCCTGCGATCGACACGGAAGCGTAGAAAAGGCCCACGGCCTGAGCGGAGCGGATAAAATCTCTTCTGGATAAAGTCATCGTGCAATCTTCCTGAATTCGGTGTTATTGTTATCCGGTTCGAATGTAGCCACTCGTTAACGGCCGAAAAAAACAGAAATATGACATACACGCTGATCACTGCCAACCGCAACTATTCCAGCTGGTCGCTGCGGCCCTGGATATTGATGAAGGCGCTGGATATTCCGTTTGCCGACCAGATCATCTGTTTCGAGGAGGATAATTACGAGCGGTTCCGGGAATTCGCGCCCAATGGTCAGGTGCCCTGTCTGAAGGACGGAGACCGGACGATCTGGGATTCGCTGGCGATCATGGAATATCTGGCGGAGCGGCATCCGGGCTGCTGGCCGGAAGAGGAAGCTGCGCGGACATGGGCGAGATGCGCCACGGCGGAAATGCACGGAGGCTTCGCGCCGCTGCGCAATATCTGTCCGATGAATGTCGGTGTGCGGGCCGAATTGCACGAGATCGCGCCCGCCTTGCAGCGCAATATCGACCGGATCGGCGAGCTGTTCGTGCAGGGGCTGGATGATTTTGGCGGGCCGTGGCTGGCGGGAGAGCGGTTCACGATTGTCGACGCCTTCTATGCGCCGGTCGCCTATCGGGTGCGCAGTTTCGATCTCGATATCGGGGCCAAGGGGCGCGCCTGGGTCGATCATGTCATTGCTCATCCGGCGATGCGGCAATGGGAAGGGCAGGCGCTGACCGAAACGCAGCGCGAAACCGGTCATGAGGAAGAAATTGCCGCGGTGGCGACGGTGATCGCGGATTATCGGGCGGGTTAGTGCCGGAGAATAGCCTCTCGTCACCAGGCGTGGTTCGACAGGCTCACCACGAACGGAGAATGGTCGGCACCGACTGTGTGCTCCGCACTTGATGCGGAGCGCTGGAGGCTGGAGATGGCGTTGCGGCGGCAGGGCTGCGCATCGCGTGCGCGGCACAGTTTGGTTGCCAAGCAAGGTCTCTGAACTTGACTGAATCCCGCCCTTCCGGCAAAGGCGCAACATTCCGATGTTGCATCGCAGCATATCCCAGACAGTGACGAAGGACAGCCCATGGCGATTCACAGCGATTTTCAACGCGACTGGTTGTCCAATCCGAAAACCGAATTTCTCGCCGGCCTCGTCGTCGCGCTGGCGCTGATCCCGGAAGCCATCGGCTTCGCGATCATCGCCGGGGTCGATCCGCGGGTCGGGCTCTATGCCAGCTTCTCGATCGCTGTGATCATCTCTCTGGTAGGTGGACGGCCGGGGATGATCAGCGCGGCCACCGCCGCGGTGGCGGTGCTTGTGGTGCCATTGGTGCGCGACCATGGCGTCGAATATCTATTCGCAGCGACGATATTGATGGGGATTTTTCAGGGAATCGCGGCGCTGCTGCGGCTCGACCTGCTGATGCGCTTTGTCTCGCGCTCGGTGATCACCGGCTTCGTCAACGCGCTGGCGATCCTGATCTTCATGGCGCAGGTGCCGCAAATGACCGGAGAGGCCTTTACCTGGCAGACCTATGCGATGATCGCGGCGGGCCTGGCGATCATCTATGGCTTGCCCAAGATCACCACCCTGGTGCCGTCGCCGCTGGCGGCGATCGTCGTGCTGGCCGGAGTCAGCATGTATTTCCGCGCCGACGTGTTCACCGTCGGCGACATGGGCGAACTGCCCGACAGCCTACCGTGGCTGCATATTCCGCAGGTGCCGATCACCTGGGAAACGCTGCAGATCATCGCGCCTTATGCGCTGGCGATGGCGGCGGTCGGTCTGCTCGAATCGCTGCTGACGGCCTCGATCGTCGACGACATGACCGAGACCCGCAGCGACAAGAAGCGCGAGACTTACGGGCAGGGCATTGCCAATTTTGTGACCGGCTGGATCGGCGGCATGGGCGGCTGCGCGATGATCGGGCAGTCGGTGATCAATATCAAGTCGGGCGGCCGGCGGCGGCTGTCGACCTTTGTCGCCGGTGTCATGCTGCTGGTGCTGATCGTCGGGCTTGGCCAGTGGGTCGCGCAAATCCCGATGCCGGCGCTGGTCGCGGTGATGATCTTTGTCTCGATCAGCACCTTCCGCTGGAAAAGCTTCACCGAAATTACCCACCATCCCTGGCCGTCCAATTTCGTGATGATCGCAACCGTGATCATGGTCGTGGCGACGCATGATTTGTCGATCGGCGTGCTGACTGGCGTGCTGCTGTCCGGCATTTTCTTTGCCTGGAAGGTCCGCCAGCTGGTGACGATCCAGGATTTTGTCGAGGTTACCACCCATCGCTATGTCTTTGGCGGCCAGATTTTCTTCGGTTCGGTCGACATGCTTTATGAAGCGATGGAATTTAACGAGGACGGTATCGACAAGGTCATTATCGATGTCCACGACGCCCATTTCTGGGACATCAGCGCCACCGGCATGCTCGACAAGATTGTCGACCGGCTGAAAAACGAGGGCAAGACGGTCGAGCTGATCGGGATGAATCTGGCCAGCGCGACTCTGGTCGAGAAATATAGCGAGAATGACAAGCCGTTCGAGAGCCTGGGTGTCGTCGGGCATTAGATTTGCGGCAGGGTTACTGATTGTGAGGCGTTGATGTGCTCCGCACCTGATGCGGAGCCCTGGAGGCTAAAGATACCAATGTGGTCACAGAACGCCGCATCAAGTGCGGAGCACAATGTTCGGTTGACCGCGTCCCGCCTTTGCCGCACATCAGCGCCAAAGTTTTCAAGGAGCCCCACATGATCAAGCTGCACCATCTCGGATATTCCCGCTCGTCCCGCATAATCTGGCTCTGCGAGGAAGGCGGGATCGAATATGAGATGATCAGCTATCAACGTGATCCCAAGACCCGGCGGTCGCCGCCCGAACTGGCGGACGCGCACCGGCTGGCCAAGGCGCCGACGGTCGAAGTCGATGGCCATGTGATGGTCGAATCCGGCGCGATTATCGAATATCTGGTCGAAAAGCATAGCGATGGCGCACTCGGCGTGGCCCCCGATCATCCGGAGCGAGCGAAATATCTCGAATGGCTGCATTTTGCCGAGGGCACGATGGGGATGAGCTTCATCATCACCGGCATCGCGCCGATGCTCGGCGGGCTGCCGGACGTGATGAACGGTTTTCTCAACGCCGAAGTCGAGAAGCTGATGGATCATCTGGAAGCCGAACTGGAGGGCAAGGATTTTATCGTCGCCAACAAGTTCACCGGTGCCGATATCAATCTCCACTATATGCTGGAAGGCCGTTCGGCGCTGGGCCAGCTGGAAAGTCGTCCCAATTGCAAACGCTATTTTGACGCACTGGTCGCCCGGCCCGGCTATCAGAAGACCGTCGAGCTTGGCGGGCCGGTCTTGATGACCAGGCCCAGCTGAACCCAATGGAGTCCCGGCACGGCGGCTGGCGATCGACCGGATTGCTGTTTGTCGTGCTGGTGGCCTTTGCCAGCAATTCGCTGCTCAACCGCGCCGCTCTGGTCGGCGGACAGATTGACTGGGCGAGCTTCACGATCATCCGGCTGCTGTCTGGCGCGCTGATCCTCGGTCTGTTTCTGGGTGTTCGGCACGGCAAGGCAGTCTTGCCGCGCCGGGGCGACTGCGTCGGCGCGATGTCGCTGTTCGCTTATGCGGGCGCTTTTTCCGCTGCCTATATCAGTCTCGATGCCGGGGTGGGGGCGCTGATCCTGTTTCCTGCGGGTCAGATCAGCATCCAGCTGATCGGTCTGACCCGGTCTATCATTCCAACAAGGGGCCAGTTGGCGGGCGCCGCGATCGCCCTGATTGGACTCGTCGTTCTGATCGCGCCCGGTGCGACAGCTCCTCCCCTGTGGAGCGGGTTGTTGATGGCTTTCGCCGGTATTGCCTGGGGGTTCTATACCTGGGCGGGCAAAGGCGTGGCTGATTTTCCACTGGCCACCGCAAGATATTTTGTCGGGGCCGGCCTGTTGGCGCTGTTGCTGGTTCCGTTTGCCGTCACATCCACGATTACCTGGCAAGGGGTGCTGCTGGCCGTCATCTCCGGTGCCTTCACTTCGGCGCTGGGCTACGTCCTCTGGTATCACGTGCTCGCGCGCATCTCGATCGCCACAGCAGCGGTATCGCAATTATCGGTGCCGGCCATCGCAGGACTTGGTGGCGTGCTTCTGCTCGGGGAAGTCCTGACCATGCGGATGATTACCGGCGGGATGATTATTTTTGCCGGCATAGGTTTGGCGATCTGGGCATCGGCGGGACGGAAAGCAGCCTAGCCAACCGCATCCCGCACGACCGCAACCCCGGCTTCGCGCTGCGCCTTCAATTCCGCTTTCAGCTTCGCCGGATCGCGGGCGAAGACGAAGCCGAAGCTGACCCCGCCTTCCTTGCCGATTGTGGCGTGATGCAGCTTGTGGGCTTGCACCAGCCGCTTGGCATAGCCGCGCTTCGGCACATATTTGAAATAGCGCTGGTGGACCAGGCCATCGTGGATCAGCGTGTAGATGATGCCGTAGAACAATATGCCGAGGCCGATCCAGGTGCCCGGCTCCCAGGCGCTGGCACCCATGATCAGGGGGCTGCCGATGGCGAACATCGAAATGCTCATCACCGCGCCGGCGATGCCGTAAAGGTCGTTTTTCTCGAGCTTGTTGTCATGCGGTTCGTGATGGTCGCGGTGCCAGCCCCAGCCGAAACCGTGCATGATATATTTGTGGCTCGCCCAGGCGACACATTCCATCGCAATGACGGAAGCAAGGATAGTGGCCAGGATCGCAAAAATGCTCATAGGGCGAAGATAGGCGCTTTCGATTGGCATTTGAAGGCAATTCTAGCTTGCGCCAGTGATTGATCCGGCTAAACGAAACCCCATATTGATTGTCAGGAAGCTATGAAACAACCGAAGACTCTGTACGAGAAAATCTGGGATGCCCATGTTGTCGACCAGCGCGACGACGGCACGGCGCTGATCTATATCGACCGGCATCTGGTCCATGAAGTGACCAGCCCGCAGGCTTTCGAGGGGCTGCGCAACGCTGGCCGCAAGGTGCGGCGTCCGGATCTGACGCTCGCGGTACCCGATCACAATCTGCCTACAACCCCGCGTCTCGATGCGAAGGGCAACAAGATCCCGATCGCCGATCCGCAGAGCGCGGCCCAGCTGGAAGCGCTGGAAGCCAATGCGCCGGCCTTTGGAATCAAATATATCGGTGCCAGCGACATCAATCAGGGCATTGTCCATGTTATCGGACCGGAGCAGGGCTTTACCCTGCCGGGTACGACCCTGGTCTGTGGTGACAGCCATACGGCAGCCCACGGCGCTTTGGGTGCTCTGGCCTTCGGTATCGGCACCAGCGAAGTCGAGCATGTGCTGGCGACGCAAACGCTGCAACTCACCCGCTCCAAAGCGATGGAAATTCGTGTGGATGGCCTGCTCGGCCCCGGCATCAGCCCGAAAGACCTGATTCTCCATATCATCGGGGTGATCGGTACCGCTGGCGGCACCGGCCATGTCATCGAATATCGTGGTGAAGTGTTCGAGCAAATGTCGATCGAGGGCCGTCTGACGGTGTCCAACATGTCGATCGAAGCGGGCGCACGCGCCGGCCTGATCGCACCGGACGACAAGACCTTTGCTTATCTCGAGGGCCGTCCGATGGCCCCCAAGGGCGCGGACTGGGACGCGGCGGTGGCTTATTGGAAGACGCTGCCAACCGATGATGGCGCGGTGTTTGACAAGAGCGTGACCATCAACGCAGCTGATGTTGCCCCGACCGTGACCTGGGGCACCAGCCCGGAAGATGTCGTGCCGGTAAGCGGAACCGTGCCTTCGCCGGAAAGCTTTGCCGATCCCTCCAAACAGGATGCGGCGCGCAAGTCGCTGGACTATATGGGTCTGGAAGCGGGGCAGGCGTTGCACGATGTCGCGGTGGAGAATATTTTCATCGGCAGTTGCACCAACAGCCGGATCGAGGATCTGCGGGCCGCGGCTTCGATCCTGGAAGGGCGCAAGAAGGCAGACAATGTCAAATGGGCAATCGTCGTGCCTGGCTCGGGTCTGGTCAAGGCGCAGGCCGAGGCCGAAGGACTCGACCGGATATTTACCGATGCCGGGTTTGAATGGCGCGAGCCGGGCTGTTCCGCCTGTCTCGGCATGAACCCGGACAAGGTCCCCGCAGGCGAACGTTGCGCATCCACTTCCAATCGCAATTTTGTTGGACGGCAGGGGCCGGGTGCTAGAACACATTTGATGTCACCCGCCATGGCTGCTGCTGCGGCAGTGACGGGCAGGCTCACCGACGTGCGTGAATTGACAAGATAAGAGGTTGAAATGAGCGACGACAACAAGAATGACAAATCGTCTGAAAAGCCGGCTCCCGCAACAGGCGGGTCCGGGAAATGGTCAACGGGCGCCAAGGTCGGCGCCGCCATCGGCTCGGCTGCGATTGCGGCCGCTCTGATGTATGCCGGACGCCATCAGATGAAAAAACATGATGACTTCAAGCCGGTCAAGGACAAGCCGCTGCCGAAATATGAGAACGAGCCGGATTATGACGACGGCGAAGATTACGGCGAAGAAGAATAGAGATGAAACCCGTCACTCGCGTTGAAGGTCGCGCCATCCCCTTCGGTCAGAAAAATGTCGATACCGACGTCATCATCCCCGCCAAATGGCTGAAGACCATATCGCGGGAAGGCCTGGGCGAGGGCGCTTTCGAAGCGATCCGCGCCGAGGAAGGCAATATATTCGACGATCCCGAATATGCCGGTGCGAATATCTTGATCGCCGGCGATAATTTCGGCTGTGGTTCGAGCCGGGAGCATGCCGCCTGGGCGCTGGCCGACCTCGGTATCACGGCGGTCATCGCGCCGAGTTTCTCCGATATTTTCTCGGGCAATGCCTTCAAGAACGGACTGCTCGCGATTGCCGTGCCGCAGGCAGCCATCGACCGGTTGATGGAGGTCGCCAGGACCGATCCGATCACCATCGACATGGAAAGCATGAGCGTGACCACCCCGTTTCAGGACCGCTTTACATTCGAGATGGACCCGTTCCGGCATCAGTGTCTGGTCGAGGGGCTGGATGAAATAGACCTGACAATGGCGAAATCAGATGCCATAGAGCGGCACGAGAAAAACAGCGATTCTGCAAAACCCTGGCTCACGCCGGTGGCAGCATAATATCCAATAATAATCCAGAGGGGAAATGAGATGAAGGCCTTGATGTCAACCAAAGTAGGCGGACCTGACACGCTGGAGATGCTGGACGTCGCCGATCCGGTTGCGGGCAAGGGGCAAGTCGTTATCGACGTCAAAGCCTGCTCGATCAACTATCCCGATGTCCTGATCATTCAGGATATGTACCAGTTCAAGCCACCACGGCCTTTCGCTCCAGGCGGTGAAGTGTCCGGCGTCGTTAGCGCTGTCGGCGAAGGCGTTACCGATCTCAAGGTCGGTGACCGCGTCGCTTCGACAACCGGCCATGGCGGTCTGGTCGAAAAGGTCGCCGTCGACCAGAATGGCGTGTTCAAGATTCCCGATAGCGTCAGCTTTGAAGATGCGTCGGCGCTGATCCTGACTTATGGCACGTCAATCCACGCTCTCGTCGATCGCGGCCACATCAAGGAAGGCGAAACCCTGCTGGTTCTCGGTGCCTCGGGCGGCGTCGGTATCGCGGCTGTCGAATTGGGCAAAGCCTTTGGCGCCCGCGTCGTTGCCGCCGTATCATCCGAAGAAAAGGCTGCCTTTGCGAAAGCCGCAGGCGCTGATGAAACCGTGGTTTACGAGCGCGCACCGTTTGACAAGGACCAGTCCAAGGCGCTGGCGGCCCAGTTCAAGGCAGCTGTCGGTCCGGGCGGAGCGGATGTCATCTATGATGCGGTCGGCGGCGACTATAGCGAACCGGCCGTCCGTTCGATTGCCTGGGAAGGCCGCTTTCTGGTGGTCGGATTTCCGGCCGGCATCGCCAAATTGCCGCTCAATCTGACCCTGCTGAAATCCTGCGATGTCTGCGGCGTGTTCTGGGGCGCTTATGCGGCGCGCGATCCAAAGGGCAACCGGGCGCATATCGACCGGCTGTTCAAGCTCTGGAACCAGGGTCTGATCCAGCCGCGTGTGTCGGAGTCATTTTCATTCGAAAACGCCGGTCAAGCCATTCAGAAGATGGCCGATCGTGGCGCTATCGGTAAACTGGTCGTCAAGATCGCCGACTGATTGCCCGCGCGCACTTGCAGGAAGCCTCGGTAATGCCTATTTTTATGACCATATTGATCAAGGGAAAACCATGACAGACTTTAATGATCGTGAACGTGCGTTCGAAACGAAATTCGCGCGTGATGAAGAAATGGAATTCAGGGTTACCGCGCGGCGCAATCGTCTGCTGGGCCAGTGGGCTGCCGAAAAAATGGCGCTGACACCGGAAGAAACCGCTGCTTATGCGAAAGAGGTCGTCGCGGCCGATTTTGAAGAAGCGGGTGATGAAGACGTTATTCGCAAGCTTCTCGGCGATCTGACTTCCGCCGGTGTCGAAATCGATGATTCGGCAATCCGTACCGCCCTGACCGATAAAATGGTTGAAGCGCGGCGTCAGTTTATCGAAGAGGCCAGCTAGGCCGATGCCCATGGCAAGCGCAGATATCGAGGCGATGATATTGGCCGATTTCCCGGACGCGGTGGTAGAAATTACCGACCTTGCCGGTGATGGCGATCATTATGCCGCCAAGGTCACGTCTGCCTCTTTTGCGGGGATGAACCGGGTCAAACAGCATCAGGCAGTTTACGCTGCGCTAAAGGGCAAAATGGGTGGTGAATTGCACGCGCTGCAACTCACCACGGCCGTTCCCGACTAGGAGAATATATATGAGCGACGTTAACGCAAAAATCGAAACCGTGGTCAAAAGCAATGATGTGGTGCTGTTCATGAAGGGCACGCCGCTGTTCCCGCAATGCGGTTTTTCCAGCCGCGCCATAGCCATTCTGGAACATCTCGGAGTCGCGTTCGATTCGTTTGACGTGCTGCAGGATCCGGAAGTGCGCCAGGGCATCAAGGATTATTCCGATTGGCCGACGATTCCGCAGCTCTATGTCAAAGGCGAATTTGTCGGCGGCAGCGATATCATGATGGAAATGTATGAAGCGGGCGAACTGGGCGAATTGATGGCCGAGAAAAAGGTCGCACCAGCCGAGGCCTGAACGTCGGCGGTTTCTTCCGCACAACATAGCAAGACAAAGAAAAACGGCTCGATCTAGGAGGATCGAGCCGTTTTGATTCTGGGTAGGGTTTGTAGAAACTGGAATGAGAGGGGACCGCGGAGACCAGTACGCCGTCCCCCTCATTTCTACCTCCTGAAAGGAGGGTCTGTGTGAAAAGTCAGAGACACAGGATACGATGCATTGCGCGTGCCAGTTTCTTGAATCCACTATATTTCAATGGTTTGGATGGTTTAAGCGCTGTTAATATTCTCCGAACTGTAAGGGATTTCGACACCGGACGGCTTTTCGACAAACAATCGCCCCCAGTCCACCAACGACATCGCAAATCGATTTGACTGTTTACATTTGTAGACAATGAAACTACAGATGTAGTCACTGACTATATCCGTGGAGGGAAAAACATCATGACCGAACGCATTAGCGATGCAGAACATGCGGTCATGGAAGTTCTCTGGAAACGCGCGCCCCTGACCGCGACGGAAGTGGCGGATCAGGTGGTTCAGCAGAAAGACTGGTCGCTTCAGACGGTAAAGACATTATTGTCCCGGCTGGCGGCAAAGGCGGTGGTCGGCACCGAGCGCGACGGTCGTCGCTTTCTATATTCTCCGCTGGTGGAACGGGATGATTATCTCACCGGCGTGTCACGG